>JACCDZ010771026.1_pt1 | contig 11578 bp, 11 predicted proteins | sample 7449551 | NCBI WGS metagenome assembly JACCDZ01 (sample SAMN15323452, study PRJNA562643) | freshwater metagenome | isolation source: river surface water | place: USA:Blue River Watershed | collected 2017-08-18
AGTCGCTGACATCTTGGCTGCTGCTGATGCTGCCAAAGCTGCTGCTGCTGCTGCGACCAACCCTGCTTGGCACGAAGTGTCACCAGGCTTGGACATCGTGATGGGCGTGCAAGCCAACGTGCCATTGGTCTTGTTCTTGTTGGTCGTGTTGTTTGCGGTGTTGCGCGAGAAATTGCCTAACGCCTTCATCATCACTGCTGGCTTGTTCATGTGCGTGTTGGGCATGCGTACCTCCAACGTGGGCTTGACCTACGGTTTGGCTGCCTTGGGCGCACAAACAGGTTCACTCATCCCAATCGCTTTCATTAGCTTGGATGGCTCACCAGCCTTGTACCCAGCTGCTGTGGGCATGTTCATCGCTGCTGCTTTTGCTTGGTTGCTCGGCTACGCCGCCACCATGGCTGAGCCAGCATTGAACGCCTTGGGCGTGACTGTGCAAAACCTGACCAACGGTTCTTTCAAGAAATCCATGTTGATGTACGCGGTCGCCATTGGCGTGGCCACCGGCATCATGTTGGGCGTGACCAAGCTGATCTTTGATTACAACCTGTTGTACATCTTGGTTCCTGGCTACATCATCGCGTTGGTGTTGACCCTCTTGTCTTCTGAAGCGTTCGTGAACGTGGGCTGGGACAGCGCGGGTGTGACCACCGGTCCTGTGACCGTGCCTTTGGTCTTGGCCATGGGCCTGGGCTTCGGTAAGGCTGTGGGCGCACTCGAAGGCTTCGGCATCTTGGCTGCAGCGTCTATCGCACCTATCGTTTCAGTGCTCGCCTTGGGCGTGTACGTCGAGTGGAAAACAAAGCGTGAGCTCGAAAAAGCAGCTCGCGGCCAGTAATCCAACAACCAAACAAACATTCATTTTTTAGAAATAGTCAAAGGGGAATTACATGGCTACTAAACGTAAGATTACCAATCTGACCGAAGTTGCACGCATCACTTGCGTGGTTCAAAAAGGCTTGGCCGACACCGTCAACGCATCGTTGTTGGAAGTTGGCGTGCAAGGCGCTACCGTGCATTACGGTGTGGGTACCGGTGTGCGTGAGCGCATGGGCATCTTGGGCATCGCTGTGGACGTGGAACGCGAAATCATGAGCGTTCTGGTCCCACTCGACCAAGTCGACCGCATCTTCGAGCGCATGTACTTGGCAGCTCACTTGGATACACCCGGCAACGGTTACATCTTTGTGACACCACTGTTGCAAGCTGCTACCTACATCCCTCCTCACTTGCTCAACGACTGAGCCAACACACAGAGGTTGAACAGCTATGAGCAACGAACATACTGAAGACACACCGGTGGTTGCCCCCGTGGCAATTCCTGACATCCGCTACACCCGCATGCTCACATGCATCCTTTACGAAGGCGGTAGTGAGAAGGTGTTGGAAGAACTCCATCACAAAGGCGTGAACGAGGCCTACTACTACAACGTGCGCGGCAACCCTATCGGGCGCGCATCGTTGGCAGGTGGCTTGCCTGAAATGCCAAAAACTGAAGTGTTGCACGCTGTCGTCGCCGCCGACCAGGCCGACTACATCTACAACTTCTTGTATCACGAACTGAACCTCAACAAAGAAGGCCAAGGCGTGATTTCCATCAACCGTTTGATCCGTTCAAGCCCCAACACCTTGCCTGCTGACATGCAAGATGAAGCGGCCCACTGAACACCAAGCGTTCAACATTTCAATTCAACTATTTAGATCACTCTCGGCGGCCACCGCCGCCGAAACAAGGAGTCATATATGAGCGACGAAGCAAAAAACCGTGTTCTGCGTAACAAACGTTTGATTTTTGATGCAGAAGCCTACGTACAGTTCAACACAGCCCAAGTGCAATCTGCCCGCAGCCGTGTCGAAGAAAACGTGACCGACGCCATGCAGGCGTACACCATCACTGCCTCTGGCAACCGTGAACTCATCATGAGCGCCACAGCCGATGTGTACCGCAACCGCATCGCCATGCTGGAAAACCTCAAGCCCACATCTGATGTGGAAGAGATCTTCCAACGCTCGATGATCAACCGCACCCGTTTGGAAATGCTGGACAACCGTGCCCGCATGAACCGCGAAATGCTCAAGGCCTCCGAGAACATGCTCGAAGCCATCAAGCAGGTGAAAGCTGTGGCAGCTAGCTACCACTCCATCTGCGAGCGCATGGTTGAGCACGCTGACGAAGTGGCCGACAAAAACGCCCAGTTGTTCGACGGCGAGTTGTTGCAAGCCATGCACGCAGCCACCGCAATCAGCAATGAGTCACGCGTGATGGAAAACTACGACTTGGTCACTCACGTTCGCACCAACGCTTTGGAAAACCGCAAGGTCATCCAACAGTTGATGGACAACTCTGCTGCCTTGGGCGAAGCTTTGGGTGAGTTGCAAGACGAAGCCAACGAGCAACGCGACGAGATGAACAAGTTGCGCGAGAAGATCGACGCTAACCAACATCGCGTGGCTGACGCCACCTTCCCACTCTGATCTAAACCCTCAGAGCGGTAAGCGCCAAAGAAGCAATCTGTGCGCAGATTGCTTCTTTTTTGCTTTCTTGACCTCCGTATTTATATTTGTTCCCATAGATTCTTAGCGCCATGAGCTCCACAAACAAACACACGGTGATGGAGATTTTGGACGGCTCGCCCAAGCATTCGGCCAGCCGATACGTTGAGTGGGCGATCACCGCCGTGGTTTTAATTAACTGCTCCGCCGTGATTCTTGACTCCGTTCCCGAAATCCACGCTGAATACAAAGACTTCTTCCACGAACTCGAGTTCTGGAGCGTCATGTTCTTCACCCTTGAATACATCACACGCGTTTGGTCACTGGGAGCCAAGTACAGCCCCGCAGAAGGCGGCGCTTGGAAAGGCCGCTTTCAGTACATGCTGAGCCCTTTTGGCTTGGTGGACTTTTTTGCCACCATGCCCTATTACTTGCATGTGTTCTTCCCGTACCTCGACTTGCGCATCTTGCGCGTGCTGCGCTTGCTGCGAATTTTGAAACTGTCCAAATACAACACTGCCCTGCAAGACTTGTTTCATGCGGTTTACTCCGAGCGCAAGGCCTTTGGCTCTGCGGTGTTTTTGCTGACCATCGCCACCATCGTGTCGGCCTCGCTGATGCACTTTGCCGAAGGCCACCACCAGCCTGAGTTCTTTGGCACGATTCCGCATTCCATTTACTGGTCTATCGTGACCATCACCTCTGGCTATGGCAACGTCGAGCCCATGACCAAAGCAGGTGAAGCGATTGCGCTGATCACCGGCTTCTTGGGCGTGTGTATGGCGGCCATCATGACCGGTATCGTGGCCTCGGCCTTCTCGAACCAAGTGGCACGTAAGAAAGCAGCCTTTGAAGCCCAACTGCGTGAAGTGTTCTCGGACGGCAATATGTCTGAAGAAGAACAAGCCACCCTCAAGCGTTTGCAAGCTCACTACCGACTCACTGACGAGCAAGTGGAAGCCATGCTGCAACGCGCCCAAAACAAATCGTCTAGCAACGGATAAGTGCAGCCATGACCACTTCCATCCAAAACCACTCTTTGTACCAACGTGCGCAACGCCGCACTTACGAAATCATGGACGGTGCTGTGCTCGACAAGTACAGCCACTTTGTCGAAGTTTTCATCGCCCTCTTGGTGGTGGCCAACGTGGTTGGCATCATCTTGGAGTCCGTGCCCGAAATTCACGACGCTTACGCGTCTGAGTTCCACGCCTTTGATGTGTTCAGCGTCATGGTGTTTTCCATCGAGTACGTGCTGCGCGTGTGGTCGTATGGCGCGAAATACTGCACCAACGACGGCAGCGCCGCCCAAGGCAACCGCTGCAGCGGCCGCAAAGACTATATTTTTAGCTTCTACGGCATCATCGACTTTGTGAGCACTGTGCCGTTCTATCTGCAGCTGTTGTTCCCCGGCGCTGACTTGCGCGTGCTGCGTATGTTCCGTTTGCTGCGTATCTTCAAGCTCTCACGCTACAACAGCGCGTTTGAAGACATGGTGGCCGCCGTCAAGGCCGAGCGCGACTCGTTCTCGTCTGCCGTGTTCTTGCTGTTCATCAGCTGCTTGTTGTTCTCGTCGCTGATTTACATCATCGAAGGCCACGACCAGCCAGAGGTGTTCCCGTCTATCCCCGCCGCCATGCATTGGTTTGTGATCACCATCATCTCGGGCTGGGGCAACGTGGACCCTGTCACCTTCCTCGGCTCACTGTTGGTGGTGCTGACACAAATCTTGTCCATCGCGCTGGCCGCCATTCTGACTGGTGTGGTGGCCACGGCTTACACCGCACAGGTGGAACGCCGCGAAGCGGTGTACGAGATGGAAGTGCGCGCCATCTTGGCCGATGGCGTGGTGAGCGAAGAAGAACAAATTCGCTTGAAACAAATGCAAGCCAAGTTTGGCATGTCCGACGACCAAGTGGCGTCGATTGCCGAGCAAGTCGAACATGAGCGAAAAGTCGCGCAAGCTCATAAAAATTAACGGTTAGGAGGTTCGTGATGACAAAAATTCAACATATGTTCAAAGACATGCACAAGCTGCTGATGGCTTTGATCTTGGGCAACATCGTAGGTGCGGCCACCTGCGGTTTTTTTGCCTTGGTCCAAATGGCCTTGGCCGTGTGGAAGCTGCCCATTCCGCAAACTTTGGTCAGCTTTGACGACGTGCAGTACAGCACCACACTGGGCATGTTCATGCTGGGTGGTGGTTTGTTGGCTGGTGTCATCTTTAGCCGCCTTGAAGGCCCACGCTCGCACGGCCCTGGTGACTTGATGATTTCCATCCACAGCATCCAAAAAGACCATGACCCCGACCTCAAAGGTGGGTTCTTGACCTCACTGCTCACCTTGGTGAGCGTGTCTAGCGGTGCGTCGGTGGGCGTGTTTGGCCCCATCATCCACTACGGTGGTTGCATCGCCTCGGCGTTGAAGCGCTTCTTTGGTGGCCTCACGCGCAGCGTATTGCTGGCCGCTGGTGGTGCAGCTGCCATTGGCGCGTTGTTCTCGGCCCCCATTGCTGCGGCCATTTTTGCCCACGAAATGTTGTTGCGCCGTGTGCGCACCAGCGAATCAGCCCCTGTGTTGATGGCTGCTTTGGGTGGCTACTTCTCAGCGGTCATGCTGCTGGGGGATAACCGCCGCTTCCTCAACGTGGTGGGCGACCCCCTGCCCTTTAGCGCCAGCACCTTAGGGCTGGCTGTTGCCGTAGGTATTTGCTGCGGCTTGGTATCTACGCTTTACATCTACTTGGTCACCACAGGACCTAGCTGGGCAAAGCAAACCAACATTCCACCGCTGTTGCGCCCGCTGGTGGCAGCGGCTGTTTTGTTTGCCATCTCGCCCTTCTTCCCACAGCTCATTGGTCCCGGTATGCCTTCGGTCAACATGGCCTTGGCTGGCAAGTTCAGCTTGGCGCTGCTGGTCTGCTTGGTGTTCTTGAAAGTCTGCGCCACGGCCATGTGCCGTTCGCTGGGATTTCACGGTGGCATCTTCTTGCCCGCGGTGTTCATTGGCGCCATGATTGGCGGCATTTTTGACCTGTTGGTGGGCGAAGGCAGCCACATGTTTGCGCTCTTGGGTGCTGCGGCCTGTACAGGCTCTGCCATTGGCGCGCCCATTGCTGCGGTGGTGATTTTGTTTGAGATGAGCGGTGACTACCGCTTCATCGTGCTGGCCATGGTCAGCGTGGCTGTGTCTTGCCAGATCAGCCGATCATTGATTGCCCGTTCTATTTGGGACCGTGGCTTGATGCTGCGTGGCATTGATTTGGACAAAGAAGCTGAAGAGATGCACCGCCAATACCACCACGGCAAAGCTTAAACACGCCTCTTAACTTTTCACACAAGGGTTTGGCATGCAGATGCCAAACCCTTTTTTCATGGCTTGCGCCAGCGGCCACGCCACTGCGTCATCAAGGCATGCATGCGCTTGCTCACGCGCTGCAAAGGTGTGTGGGAGGGGCGGTTGGCCCAAAAGGCTTGTGAGTCTGCATTGGTGTCGTTGCTGCGCACGACCAAGCCATCGAGGCGTTGCTGTGCAAAGTCATACATCAGCGTGGCCACGCCCATGCGGCGAAACGGCAAGTTGACCTCCACCACATCGGCCATCCATGTGCCGTCGCGCTGCTTCACAAACACCGCACGCCCCATGCGCTGGGTGCGCACGGCGTTGACCACTTCGGTGGCACGCACCGTGAGGTGGCTGCGCGTGTGTGTGTAGTCCAACACCACATGCTTGTTGGACTTGGCAATGTGCAGAACTTGGTAGCCGTCGTGAGGGTTGGAATGCATGCATGATGCATTTGATCCATAGATTCAAATGCAAGCCATTGATTTAGTTAGATAAATTTTACATTTGTACAAAACTAAATCTCATGCATGACTACCCTCATCTGCGCACACTCAAATGCGACAGATGGCTCTGCGCTTCGGGTTAGCATGGCCCACATGCCACTCAAAAAAGAAATTCAAAGCCCCACCACTGCCAGCCCCGAATCAGAGCCAGCCTTTCGTGTGCTGCGCAAATTCAGGCGTGTGTTCAACACGGTACGCACCCACTTTCAGCAGGTCGAAAAAAAGGTGGGCGTGGGGGGCGCACAGGTGTGGGCCTTGGGCGTGATTTACAAACAGCCGGGCATTGGCATCAACGCCCTAGCGGCAGCCATGGACGTGCACCAGACCACGGCCAGCAACTTGGTGAAGTCGCTGATCAAAACCAATATGGTGCAAGCGCAAAAGAACGGCAAAGACAAACGCACGGTGCAGTTGTTTGTGTTGCCCGAGGGCCAGCGTGTGTTGCTGTGTGCGCCCGGCCCGTTTTCAGGGGTGCTGCCCCATGCGCTGAGTCAACTCGATGAGGCCACACTAGACCGCTTAGACACAGACTTGAGCACCTTGCTCAAGCTGCTCGACTCGGACAAAGCGGCCGAGAAAATACCGCTCGCCCAAATGTAAGAGCACGGGCAGCGTCAGTGTGACTGCAGCTGCTTCCACACCTCGCGCTCGGCAGGCTGACCCGCATCGGCCAAGCGCTGGCTGATGTGCGCATGGTCGCTGACGGCTGCCACCTCGCGCATTTGATTGAGCAAGTTGCGGTAACGCGCCAATGCAAATTCGGGGTTGCTGGCCATGAGCTGCACATCGTGGTCGTGACCACTGCGGCTTTGCGCTTGCTCCAACTTCCAGGCTTCTTCACGCTCGGCACGCAGCTGGTCGGTGAAGGCCGACGACATGATGGCCGCTGGAATGGCAAACACACCAATGCCCAACAAAGCCAATGTCACGGTCAAGAACCGTCCGCCTGCCGTGACGGGCGTGATGTCGCCGTAGCCCACGCTGGCCAAGGTGATGACGGCCCAATACATGGCGGTGGGAATGTCTTCAAACTTGTCGGGCTGGGCACCGCGCTCTAGCAAATAGCCCATGGCGGCGGTGATGAACACCAACATCATCATGATGAACGAGGAGGCCATCAACACCGGCAACTCGCGGCGAATCACCATGAACATGGTGGTGGTCGATTTGTTGTAACGGCCCAGTTTGAGCAAACGCACCAAGCGCACGATACGCAAGAAGCGCAAATCGATGAACGACGTGAGCAAGGCCTCGAGCAAGAAAGGCAGGATGGACGCCAAGTCAATCAAGCCGCTCATGGATGTACCAAACTTCCAGCGAGCCGCGGTGCTGTGTTGTGGGTCGTTTTCGGCAGACGAATACATGCGCAATGCGTATTCCACCGTGAACAACACAAAGGCGATGGTGTCCAGAATAAAGAAGTGCAGCTCAAAGTCGGCACGGATGCTGTCGACCGACTCAAACACGATGGACAGCGTGGACAGGGCAATCCAGAAAATGAGGAACAAGTCCACCATCATGGGCAAGCCCGAGCGTTCATCCTCGGCAGGGAACATGAGGGCGTGCACTTTTTGGCGGGTTGTCATGCCGGCAGTGCTTTGCTTGAACGCCTCGTAGGCGGGCAGCAAAGTGGCAGTGACCTTGAAGATACGGAACAAACGCAGAGCCCGCAGCAAACGCAAATCAACGCTGATGAAGCTGGCCAAATAGAACGGCAAGATAGCCAACAAGTCGATGATGGCGTAGCGGCTGGTGACATAGCTCAGCCGTGCAAAGCGCGACGACGCAAACTCAGGGTCAGCCGGTGCAGCAAACCAACGCAGCAAGTATTCGATGGTGAACACAATGACCGACAAGGTTTCAAACGCATCCAACTGGCTGGCATAGGCCAGCTCGAAGGCATCGGCCGTTTCGAGCACCATGGCCACCAAGTTGAGCAAAATCAACGAGGTGGACCAACGGCTCACACCCGCATGAAAACCGTTGGGATTGTTCTCGTTGAACAGCAGGTCAAACACGCGCTGGCGCATGGGCTTGGAGGCTGAATTTTGAGGGTGCATATGAACCTATATTTGGTCAAATTAATCAAAGCCAAATGGTAACGGACCCAACATCCATGCGGGTTAGAAGAAAGGCTTAGATTTCTATCTTGCTGCCTAATTCAACCACTGCGTTGTTAGGAACTTTCAAAAAGTCGGCCGCAGAACTGGCGTTGAGATGCATTTGTGCAAACAACACTTCACGCCACTGCGCCATGCCGCCGTCAATCACCGGCACGATGCTGTCGCGTGACAAAAAGTAGCTGGTGGTCATCGGGCTGAGGTTGCAACCGTGTTGGGTCAAGGGCTCAAGCGCCAGCGGCACATCGGGGTCGTCCATGAAGCCGTAGTGAATCACCACTTCCCAACTGCTGTTGCCCATGGATTTGACGGTCAAACGTTCAGCCAGTGGGATGTAGGGCACTTCGTGGCTTTTGACAGTCACGAACACATTGGTGTCATGCAGCACTTTGTTGTGTTTGAGGTTGTGCAAAAACGCATTGGGCACCATGCCGTATTGGGTGGACATGAACACCGCTGTGCCCTCCACACGCACGGGCGGCGAGAAGAACAAGCTGTCTAAGAACACTTGCAGGTCCATCGAATGGGCACGGTTGACCTGACGCAACAATGCACGACCATCGCGCCAAGTGAGCATGATGATCAAAATCGCACCGGCAATGACCAAGGGGAACCAGCCGCCTTCGGTGAGCTTGAGCAGGTTGGATGCCCAAAACGCCAAGTCAACCACCAAGAAAGCCGAGGTGGCCAAGAGGCACAACCACAGTGGGTATTTCCAGCTGTAGCGAATCACAAAGAAGGTCAGCACGGTGGTGATGAGCATGTCGGTACACACCGCAATGCCGTAGGCCGCTGCCAAGTTGCTGGATGAGCGGAACATGGCCACAGCCAACACGATGACGGCAAACAAGCCCCAGTTGACCAAGGGAATGTAGATTTGGCCGGTGTCGTGTTCGCTGGTGTGGTCAATTTGCATGCGTGGCAAAAAGCCCATTTGAATGACTTGCTTGGTCACGCTGAACGCGCCCGAGATGAGGGCTTGCGACGCGATGACGGTGGCCGCAGTGGCCAAGATCACCATAGGGATCAAGGCCCAATCGGGGGCCATGTTGAAGAAGGGGTTGGCCACGGCATCGGGGTTACGCAACAGCAACGCACCTTGGCCAAAGTAGTTGAGCGTGAGTGAAGGCATGACCACCACAAACCAAGCCAAACGGATGGGCTGCTTACCAAAGTGGCCCATGTCGGCATACAAAGCCTCGCCGCCTGTGACACACAAGACCACCGCACCCAAGATGATGAAGGTCGTGCCCGGTTGCTCAATGATGAAGTTGATGGCGTAGTGCGGGCTCATGGCCCACAAAATGGCAGGCTCAGCCGCGATGTGCATGACACCCAAAGCCGAGATGGCCGCAAACCACACCAAGGTGATGGGGCCAAAAAACTTGCCAATGCCAGCTGTGCCGTGCTTTTGCACCGCAAACAAGCCAAACAAAATGACCAAGGTCATGGGCATGACAAAGCGCTTGAAGTCGGGCGAGATGACCTCAAGGCCTTCAGCAGCCGACAGCACCGAAATGGCTGGCGTGATGACGCCATCGCCATAAAACAAACACGTGCCAAAAATACCCACCACCAGCATGACGCTGTGCAGGCGGGGTTTGTCTTTGACCGCTGTAGAAGCCAAGGCCAGCATGGCCACCAAACCGCCCTCGCCATTGTTGTCGGCGCGCAAGATGAGCGAGACATATTTGAGCGAGATGATGATGGTCAGCGTCCAAAAGAAGATGGACAAGATGCCATACACGTTGTCGGGTGTGAAAGGCACATGGCCTGAGCCAAACACCTCTTTCATGGCGTACAGCACGCTCGTGCCGATGTCGCCATACACCACGCCTACCGCGCCCACTGACAGCGCTAACAAGGAAGATTTGTGTGATTGCATGAAGTTCTATCCGTTACCAAGAAGCAGCCCCTGCGACCAAGCGCAAGGGCGTGTGAGACAAAGAGGCGATGTGTTGCGGCGAGCCTGCGACCACGTAGCAGTCGCCCCACTCAATGGCAGCGCCATCTGCCACAGGCTGGCAAGCCAAGCCGGCGCGTTGCAAGCCCAACAAGGCCACGCCTTGGGTGGTTTGCAAATAGTGTGTGTCGAGGGTGTGGCCCACCAAAGCGCTGGGCGCATACACACGCGCCAGCGACTGTTGGGCATTTAGGAGTTGCGGGGCACTGAGGGCGTCGGCCACTTCGCTGACCAACACCGGCACGTGGTACGTGCCGTGGGTTTGCACGTCGGTGGTGTCGGACACATTGAGTACCGTCCAAATAGGACCCAAGCCCATGCGACTGAGGCGCTGGGTGATGGCAATGGCTTGTTGGGTGGTGGCTGGTTTGCAAACGACCACGGCCTTGATGATGTCTTTGCTGAGTGACGACCAATCGCCCGACTCTGTAATGATTCGAGTATTCAAGCCTTTGGCAGTGAAGGCCTGCACCAAGGTATCGGTGGCGGGGCCAAGGCCCACAATCAATATTTGCTCTAAACGTGTCGGTTGCGACATGCCAACTTTCTATCCAAAAAATCGGCTTCATCCTGTCAGAAAACACATCAAGAACGCATAAAGATCAAATCAGATACTTTCGCGTAAACGGTAACCCACACCGGGCTCAGTCAATAACCTTTTAGGTTCAGTCGGGTTGTCTTCCAGCTTGTTGCGCAGCTGGGCCATGTACACGCGCAGGTAGTGCGTGTGCTCCACAAACTCGTCGCCCCACACATCAAGCAGCAGCTGGCGATGCGTGACCACTTGGCCCGTGCTGCGCACCAAACGCGCCAGCAGTTTGAACTCGGTGGGTGTGAGCTTGACCGCTTGGCCTTGCAGCAGCACTTCGTGGCGTGGCAGGTGGATTTCAATCTCGCCATCTTTGTAATGCGTGATGGGCGCAACCGCCGTCGTGCCCCTGTGGCGCAGGGCCACACGGATGCGCGCCAACAACTCGCTGATGCTGAAGGGCTTGACCAAGTAGTCGTCAGCCCCCGCATCGAGTAGGCCCACTTTGTTCCATTCGTCATGCCGCGCCGAAATGATGAGGATGGGCAAAGCGTAGTGCTGACGCGCCCAATGCAGCAAGGTGCTGCCATCGCCATCGGGCAGGCCTAAGTCCAAGATCAAAATA
>JACCDZ011547669.1_pt1 | contig 11569 bp, 16 predicted proteins | sample 7449551 | NCBI WGS metagenome assembly JACCDZ01 (sample SAMN15323452, study PRJNA562643) | freshwater metagenome | isolation source: river surface water | place: USA:Blue River Watershed | collected 2017-08-18
GATCAGCGCAGGGGTGCTGTCCATTCCGGCTGGGGTGGCGGGCTTCACTATCACGATTCCGACGGCTGCCTAGCCTTTACCAATCCGCAAAATAGGCGCATGACTGGAAACCAGACTGGTACACTACGAACATGGTCGGACTACTAAACTTCACGTCCAACGGGACGCTAAACGCGCAGGAAGCCGAGCGCACTGCGCAGGCAGCCGCGCAGGCCCGCCAGTCCACCCCCTACATCCTGTCGCTGGCGTCGCATGTGCGCTCCTGCTGGGAGTCGGCGCGGGACGCGAAGCTGCCCATCGAGAAGCAGATGCTCAAGAACTTGCGCCAGCGCAAGGGCGAGTACGAGCCGTCCAAGCTGGCAGATATCCGCGAAGCTGGCGGGTCCGAGGTGTTCATGATGATCACCGAGACCAAGTGCCGTGGCGCCGAGTCGTGGCTGCGGGATATCCTGCTGGACGAAGGCATGGTCCCGTTTGCGATCAAGCCGACCCCGGATCCAGAGATGCCCCCCGAGTTCGTGCAGACAGTCACCGCGCAGCTGGCCCAGAAGGTGATCCAGCTCATTCAGAGCGGCATGCCCATCGACCCCATGGTCATGAAGCAGATGGAGGAGCAGGCCAACGACGACGCTCGCCAAGCAGTGATGAAAGATGCCTCTGACCGCGCTGAGCGCCACCAGAGGCTGATCACCGACCAGTTTGTCGAGGGTGGGATGGTGGATGCATTCGATGCGTTCATCTCCGACCTGAGCACCTACCCACTGGCCATCCTCAAGGGCCCCACAGTGCGCCGGATGCGCTCGCTGGATTGGGCACGGCAGGCAGACGGATCGTTCACCCCCGAGGTGACCGAGAAGCTGGCACCTACCTACTCACGTGTCGACCCATTCCGCTTCTATGTGGAGCCGGGCATCACCCGCCTGAGTGACGGCTACACCATCGAGCACCACCGCCTGAGCGAGGCCGACCTGTCCGATTTGATCGGCGTGCCCGGGTATGACGAGGAAGCGATCCGCGCAGTGTTGCAAGAAGGCAACAACTCCGAGTGGTTGTGGTCCGCCGAGTACATCAAGAGCGACTTGGAAAACAAGTTCAACGTGTGGCGCTCCGAAGCGGGTAAATATGACGCGCTGGAATTCTGGGGCCGCGTGAGCGGACGCCTGCTGCGCGAGTGGGGTATGTCTGAGGAGGAGGTGCTGGACACCGCCAAGATGTACGACGCCCACGTGTGGCTGGTAGGCCGCTGGGTCATCAAGGCCACGCTGAATTACGATCCGTTGGGGGACAAGCCCTACCGGTGCACCAGCTTCATCAAACGCCCCGGGTCCTTCTGGGGTTCGGGTATACCCGAGCTGATCGAAGACGTGCAGGGGGTGTGCAACGCCGCCGCCCGCGCGCTGTCGAACAACATGGGTATCGCCTCTGGCCCGCAAGTTGAGGTGACCATCGACCGCCTGCCCCAAGGGGCCAAGGTGTCCAAGATGCACCCATGGAAGTTGTGGCAGACCACTTCAGACCCCATGGGTTCAGGTCGCCCGGCGATCAACTTCACCCAGCCCGACGACCGCAGCGCTCCTCTGATGCAGGTGTACCAGCAGTTCGCACGCATGGCCGACGAGCAGTCGGGCGTGCCTGCATACGTGTACGGCGATGGCCAAGTGGGTGGCGCCGGCCGCACTGCCTCTGGCCTGTCGATGCTCATGGGCTCGGCCGGCAAGGGTATCCGCCAAGTGGTGATGCACATCGACTTCGACGTGCTCGGCACCGTGGTGACCTCCCAATACAACTGGAACATGCAGTACGTCGACCGTGCTGATATCAAGGGCGACTGCGAGATCATCCCACGTGGCGCCGTCACATTGGCCAACCGCGACCAGCTCAATGTCCGTCGAGTCGAGTTCCTGCAGGCGACTGCGAACCCGATCGATGCCGAGATCGTTGGAATCCCCGGGCGCGCGGCCATCCTGCGCGAGGTGGCCAAGGGCCTTGCGATGCCGGTGGACGACATCGTCCCCACCGACGAGCAGCTGGAGATCCAAGAGGAAGTCAAGCGCCAGCAGGAGATGATGGCCGCTCAGGCTGGGCAAGCTCCACAGGAAGTAGTCGTACGACAGGCCGAGGCTCAGGGCAACCCGGTTGGCCCTGATGGCAACCGCATGGGCGGCAAGGGCGCCAACGTGGTCAGCAACCGGCAGACCGGTGGAGGTGGAGCATGATCCGCCCCTGCTTCTGCGTTGGGTACAAGGCCGACATAATGCGCGGCGTGCACCACGAGGACGACCGGTACATGCTTGCGCTGTATCCGGCCGGCGCTGACCTGACCCCATACACCAAAGAATATTCGCCTTCTGGTGAGATCTCGGGCCCCGGGTATCGCCCCGGGGGCATCGCGCTGACGGGGTTCGACGTGTCCGAGGATGGCGAGGCAGCTGTGCTCACGTTCGACGACGCGCACTGGGACAAAGTTACGCTGCGCGGTGTGGTCGCCGGGCTCGTGTACAACGCGTCCAAACAGAACCGGGCAGTGGGGGTCGTAGCGCTATCGCAGGAAACGTCTTCCACGAACGCCCCGTTCGACGTAGTATTCCCCGAAGCGACCGCCGCTGACGGTGTTTTTGTTTTAGACTGAGGAGTAGACCATGCCCAAAAGCACCGATTCTTGCAACCGCATCCTTAACCTGATGTATTCAGCAACTGCTTGGCCCACGGTGGCTGACAATGCAGCCGCTACCCCCCTGACCAATGTGTATGTTGGGCTGCACACCAGCACCTCGCTGACCGCGGCCACCAACAGCCAAGCCGAGAACGAAGTGGCTTACACCAACTACGCGCGGGTAGCGCGCGCACGCAGCACGGGCTTCACAGCAGCCTCCGGCGGGTCGCTATCCAACGCAGCGTTGCTGCAGTTCCCACAGTCTGGTGCGACAGGTGCAACGCTGCAAGGGGTATCGACAGGGGTTGCGGCTTCTGGCGCCACGGCCGTGTGGCACTACGGCGCACTTAATAGCCCGATTACCATTGGTGCCGCAGCGTCCATCACTCCGCAGTTCCTAGCTAACGGCTTGGTCATTACCGAGACATGAAGTGGCTTGACAAATACCCTCACCTTTACAACTGCTCGGTTTGCGGGGCGAAGGTCAAGGTGAAACCAACTGGCGAGGTAACACGAACATGCAACCACACAACAGCAACGGTGAACGCGCCACGCAAGGTAATACTGACGGGCGACGGGACACTGAACGGAGTGCCAGCATCGGAGAGATTCGGATGGCACTTCAGGAAGCTCTTGACGCAAATAACGGGCAGGTGCATATAGTCGCGCCCGGGCGAACCGTCGATATGTCGGCAAGTATTGATGGTCGGGGTGGGCTGAAGGCATGACTCTGCGGGCGCTGTCTGACGTAGCTGACGCTTATACCGCTGGCAGGAGTTGGCACGGCTTTTTCCGGCGCGGTGGCCCGGCCATGACCGCCGGACTGTGGACGGATATGAGTTACGCAGCCGGTATCCCGGTGGCGAACTACTACGCGGCCACGCCCTACGTTTCTGCCACCTTACAGCCCACGGACGGGGTACTGCACGGCCCTGCCTGCAACGCAGCGGGGTTTAAGAAGTACCTGCACAAAGCGATGCTGATGCCTGTTGCGGCTGTCGGGCAGGCGGTGTTCCACATCCATGACATTGTGATGTTCTACCCGTTTGTTGATGGTGACGGTGGAGATCAACCGCTGGACAACCAGATCACCATTCCCCGCTACGGCGGCGTGGGCTGCAAAATCATGCTGGTATCTCAGGGCGCGGGCATTGCCAACGCGCAGGACACGGCTATCACCTACACCAATTCGGACGGTGTGCAGAAAACGTGGACAGGGTTCACCGCCAATGCAAACACCGCAGGGCAGTTAATCAGCGGCCCTACCAACGGCACACAGCCAGCCATCGCGGGCAATCGGCACGGGAACCCCTACATATTGGGGCAGGGCGACAACGGGGTGCGCTCCATTGACAACATCAACATGCGGTCTGGTGTGGGCGGAATCTTCGCGGCCTGCATCGTCAAGCCCTTGGGGATTATTTCCATGCAGATTAACGAGACAACCCCGATTGAGGTTGACTTCGCACAGGACAGACTGCGCCTGCCGATGACTGAGATTCAGGACGGTGCATATATCAACCTGATTGGGCAGAGCAGTTCAACAGCGACCCCTGCAACGCTGCACGGACAATTCGATTTCATTTGGAGCTAAAACATGGCCTACGCCTCACTCGACGACATGACCGCAGAGCTTGCCCTTGGCAAAGCATGGCGGGCAGACTGGAACAAGATCACCGGCACGGTGGCCTACACCGCTGGCAACTGGTACGACATGAGCTTGCCCGCTGGCAATCCGGTGGCTAACACTTATCCCGGCACGGCGCTCACGGGCGTGGTTCCCACGGAAGCCACTGGCTGGGGCATCTACCACGGCGGCAACGTCACACCCGACACCAAGCAGGTGCTTAATGCGTCTGCGTTCAGCGCGGTCGCCACGGCGGTCCCCGGCGTCTTGATGCTGGTCGATGTGGTCAAGTATTGGCCCGGTCTGAACATGCTGGTGAACACCGCGCAAACCCTGATCGCGGGTACGGCGCTCTCTCGCTACACCACAGGCGCGGGCTTGCGGATGTACATGGTGTCCACTGCCCTGACAGGCACATCAGCCGGTACTCCGGTGGTGACTATGAGCTACACCAACCAAGCCGGTACAGCAGGCCGCGCATTGGGGGCCACTATCAGCTTGACAGCCGGTGCAGCCAACGTGCCAACCCCCGGCAAGATTACGCACTCAGGCGTTGCGGCCAACAACCACGCGCCATTCCTCCCGCTGGCGGCTGGCGACACGGGCATCACCTCTGTGCAGACTGTTCAGTTCACCACCGCCTACACGGGCGCATCGGTTGCCACCGCTGCGCTGGTGCTGTGCAAACCTTTGCTGTCCATCCCCATCGTCACCTTGGGCGTGGCTGGTGAGCGCAATACGATTTTCCAGATACCTTCCAGCGTGGTGGTGCAGGACGGTGCTTGCCTCGCGTGGATTTACTTCGCTGGCGCTGCGACTGCCGCATCCACCAGCATCATGGGCCACATCGACCTCGGCTGGAGCTAATCCATGCTGATCGGCAACGGGCGGCTTATCGACAAAATCCCGATGACCTTTTTGGGTCGGGATTGGAACGGCCAGTTGCAGCCGGGGAGACTCCCCGGCTGCACGTCGAGCGAGAATTTCGGAGCCAATGCAGCCCTGCCGAACGGGTATTACAACCCGCACGGGTGGATGCTCCCCCGAAAGGGTGGCAACCTGCGGGCAGGACTGATCACCGGTTCCGGCGCGATGACGGGCTCCATGCAGTCGGGGTACAACATCGAAGCCACCATAACGGGTGACGGCGGAATCTCTAGCGCGGTGCTTGGATTGATCGTATCCATCGCCGCCACCCTGACAGCCGGCGGCGGAATAACAAGCGCGGCAGCAAATGCCTTGGCAACGATGGTGGCGACGATCACCGGAGCATCTAGTGTCACTGCAACGCTGCAGGGGCTGGCAGACCTCGGCGCGGTGCTTAACGGCTCCGGGTCCGTGGTAGCGGGTAACACCGCGTTGATGGACATTACCGCCGATATTCGTGGGTACGGGGACCTGACGCCCGAGGGTATTCGGGACAGCGTGTGGAACGCGGCGCTCGCAAACTACCAGACCACAGGCTCCGCAGGTAAAGCCTTGTCAACGGCGTCCAGCGGCGGGGTAGATTTGAACGCGCTGGCTGCAGCGGTTTGGGCATACGCAACCCGCGAACTTACCTCCGGGGCGCTGTCCACAGAGCAGGCGACGCAACTGGCCGAGATATATAACGTCCACGGACTTCAGTTGGGGTTCCCACTGACCGTCACGGCCACCAGCCGGGCGGCAAATGGGGTGGCCCAGACGATTAGCAGCGATGGGACCACAACAACCGTAACCCGGGTATGAGCCTTAGCCCCCGCGTCGTAGCGATACAGGGCATAGGGTTTTCCCATATCTATGTCGCTGTCCAAGGCCTGCTAGACTACATCGCTGCAGGCGGCGCGACCCGCCGGCCCAAGTCCACGAACCGGCTACGCCTGCAGCGCATCTCGGAGGGTCATGGGGTCGCGCTCTCTGCGCGGGCTACTACCCGGGTTCGCCCGGTGCGCGGCGCTGGCGCCATTGTTTTGCCGGTGCTTGTGCACTCCCCCGGAGCGGCTATCTGCCTCTCTGCGAGATCACGATCCCGCGCACGGGTCTCTCGTGCCCGGGGGAGTGCACAGGCGAGGCTCTTGACTGTCTGTGCGGTAACACACGCAGCACAGGTATTTGCCACCGGCGGCTCCTCCGCGAACACCCTCTCAGGTCGGGCTATTGCCATGGCGCACGAGTCCACAGGCGCTGGGGGCGCGCGCAGTGGGGTAGGAAGCGCCATGGCTGTGACTGGCCACAGTTATGCGCGCGCACGGGGCGGTAAAAATCTGCCAGACGCTGTACTTGCAGCAGTTGTGCGTGCTACTATTGACACGCGACGCTGATGTTGTATATTCACCATAGTTTTATTGGAGACCACTATGTCCCGCGAAGTTCTTTCCCCTACCGAGCTGCGTATGCCCACCGTCGCCTCCGTCGCCGCGGGCTCCTTGGTTACCCTGTCCCTGACGCCAGCCGCAGTGGCCACGATTGTGGCCGCCAAGCAGACCTTTACGGTCGCGGGGCTGAACGCGAGGGACTCCGTCGTACCGCTCTCCAACCCCAACACCACAGCAGCCGCGCTGTGTGGTGCGGAAGTCTCCGCCGCCAACACGCTGCGCCTGACTTTTGTGAACCCAACAGCGGGGTCCGTAACCCCAACGGCAGGAACCTACACCTTCTTGGTGATCAAGGGCTCCTGATCAGACCATGACGCTCACTGATGACGACGTAGCCCTGCTTGCGCAAGTCGGACGCCACAACCGGCAGTTCGTCGACTTGCTTGAGCGGTTGCGTCAGTCAGAACTTGAGCGCATGGCGCTGACAAATACGGACAATTTTTGTACCTCCAAAGGCCGGGTACAGATGCTGACAGAACTCCTGCAGCAGGTTAGGCTTTGATTCCCCTTAGCAAGTGAGCAAGGACCCAAAATGACACTCCCCGAACAACTCCAGAAGCAAGTCAAGACCGCGAACGAACTGATGACGCAGCACTACGGCCCGAAGCCGGACGCTGACGGAGCAGCCGATACCGGAACCGAGGCCTCCGCCGCGACCCCGTCGCCAGAGGTTGCAGCACCCGCTGCCACGCAACCAGAGGCAGTTCGTCCGCAAGGAAACCCCGCCACTCCGGCGGAGGACGAGAATAGCGAAACCTACGCACAGCGGTGGCGCTCCCAGCAAGGCATTGTGAATGCGGCAAACCGCAAACTCAGCCAAGCCGAACAGCGCATTGCCACGCTGGAACAGTTGGTCTCATCCATGCAGGCAATGCCTGCTGTCCACACTCCCCAACCGTCTGCGCCCCTCGTGGGCGAAGCGGATGTGACCGAGTATGGCAAGGACATGATCGACTTCGCCCGGCGTGTGACCCGCGAGGAGGTCGCCCCTATTGCGCAAGCCCTGCACGATCTCAATCGTCGTCTGGAGCAGCTGCAAGGACTGGCCCCCACAGTGCAACGCGTTGCGGCAAACCAACAGATGTCAGCGGAACAGTCGTTCGCAGCTGGCCTGTCGCGCGCTGTGCCGGACTGGGGCGTCATCAACGATGACCCACGGTTCCATGCATGGCTGCTGACGCCCGACGACATGACCGGCATCACCCGTCAGACTTATCTGGCTGATGCCGAGCAGACTCTCGACCTCAACCGTGTTGTGAGCATCTTCCAAGCGTGGAAGCGCGAAGCTGGAGTACCCACTGCGCCCGCAGCGTCAGCTGCTGCAACCCAGACAAACAATGTCTCCAAGCTGGAAAAACAGCTGGCCCCCGGTCGTGCTTCGGCTGCGACAACGCCACCGTCCCAGAAGGCCGAAAAGACATACACCCCCGCCGACATTTCCAAGTTCTACGCGGACAAGTTGCACGGGGTGTACAAAGGTCGGGAAGCAGAGGCCGCCGCGATCGAGCGCGACATTTTCAAGGCCCAGAGCGAGGGTCGCATTGCCCCTCGCGCCGCATAACTTAAGAGGTAATCAACATGGCTTTTCCTGTAGCAGCCGGTGGTGCAAACTACTCCGGTAACTTTATCCCCGAAATCTGGTCCAGCAAGCTCGTCGAGAATTTCTACGACGCGTCTGTTCTGACCGCCATCTCCAACACCGACTACGAGGGCGAAATCAAAGCCCACGGCGACAAGGTTCAGATCCGTCTGACACCTGAAGTCACTGTTCGCCCCTACCAGAAGGGCATGAACCTGACTGTTGAGCGTCCCGACAAACCAAAGATCACGCTGGAAATCGATCAGGGCGAGTACTTTGCCTGTATCGAAGACGACGTGGACAAGGTGCAAGCGGACATCAACCTGATGGACGAGTGGTCCAAGGACGCTTCCGAGAAGATGAAGCTGGCGATTGATGCCAAGGTGTTGACCAACATCTTGCCCGATATCTCCACTTTCAACATGGGCGCGACCGCTGGCCGTATCAGCCAGAGCATCAACCTCGGCTCCACCGGCGCCCCGATCCAAGTCACCAAGACCAACGTGCTCGACCTGCTCGTGGACGCTGGAACTGTGCTGGACGAGGCGAATGCCCCCGAGTCTGGCCGTTTCCTGATCATCCCCGCGTGGATGGCTGGCCTGATCAAGAAGTCCGACCTGAAGGACGCTTCGCTGACTGGCGACAGCAGCTCCGTTCTGCGCAATGGCCGTCTGGGCATGATCGATCGTTTCACGCTGTACACAAGCCACAACTTGAACAGCGTGGTCGACTCGACATACCGCTGCTTCAGCGTGATCGGCGGGCACAAGATGGGCCTGACTTTCGCGAGCCAGATGACCGAGATGGAAAGCCTGCGCGCTGAATCCACCTTCGGCAACATCATCCGCGGTCTGCAGGTGTATGGCTACAAGGTTGTGAAGGGCGAAGCCCTGACCAAACTGTACGTCCGCCAGTAACGTGGCTGTGTGGGGCTTCGGCCCCACTGTTTGACCTTCATTTTTTCGAGGAATCATCATGGCAAATTACACAATCGCACAGCTGCGCAGCGTGGGCATCAACCCCGCCGGCACTGACTTCAAAGGCGCTCCCGGCCCGTTCTACATCGAATACGAATTCGATGGCGCCAAGCGCTCGACTGCAGCCAATGACACGGCTGACATGTTCGAGTTCCCAGCGTACGCAGGCGTGGTTATCGAGGGCGCTGCGGTCACCACCGTCAAGGCGGGCACCGCATCGACCACGATCAGCATCACGCTGGGAGCAGCTGCAGCAGCCGGTACGGCCGTCACTGGCCTGACCGCTTGGGCAGCTGACGCTGCCGCAGGTACCAAGTTGGTGAAATTGGCCACTGCGGCCAACTCGCTGATCAATACCACCGCCTCCGGCTTCGTCAAGATGCAAGTCCTGACTGGCGGCGCCGGCGCTGGCAAGTACCGCGTCCGCGTGTTCGGTCGCATCTTGGAAGCACCCTCCGCTACCTAACCAGTAGATTTGGGCGTAGAATAAAGGGGCACTTTCGGGTGCCCCTTTTCTATTGGAGATAGCCATGGATCGAATGCTTCGTCACAAACCCACCGGGGTCCTCTATGTCTACCAGCCCGCGTTCGCTATGCGCGACGACTTCGAGGAGGTGATCAACGTGGAGGCCCGAGAGATCAAAGACCCCAAGCCTGCACCCCGCAGCCGAAAAGTCGCTGATGCGCCGACGCCCCCCGCTGTTGACGATACCGCTGTCAGCGCGGATGCGAGCCGCGGCCTGCCATGAGCTTTACAGTCGCGGATGTCCTGCTCGACGTGCGCGAGCTGGTTCAGGACACAAAAGCGCCCTACCGATACAGCGATGACTTCGTCATCCGCAAGATCAACCGCACCCTGTCGCGTATGGTCGTGCTTCGGCCGGACCTGTTCACGACGGTGGCAAACATCACATGTGTATCCGGCGGGCTGCAATCCGCCCCCGCGGACTCGGTACGGCTGATGGATGTCATGTCCAACGCCAGCGGCTCCGCCGTCAAGGAGGTATCCCAAGACGTGCAGGATATGATGATCCCGGCGTGGGAGGCTCTGACCCCCGGCCCTGCGGTGAACTGGATGCGATACCCGCGGGACCCGAACCGGTTCTACGTGTCGCCCTCCGCCGTGCCCGGGGCGGTGCTGTCAATTTCGTACGCTAAAGCCCCTGCGGTGCTGATCTCCTCGGACACAGTCGTTTTGCAGGACGCGTACATGCCAACCGTCATCGACGGTACCGTGTGGCTGATGGAGTCCATTGACGCAGAAAGCGTGGAATCTGGTCGAGCCAAGATGTTCCAAGACAGCTTCAAGGACCAACTCACCGCTGGCCTCTCCGCACGGCGCCTGACCGACTCTGGAGCCGCAGCGCTGCCTAAAGACGAGGTGATCCAATGACAACCTTTGCTTCTGTAGTGCCAGAGATGTCGGCGTTCCTACCCGGCTGCCCTTCGCTGGTCATAGAGAGCACAATTCGCAAGATTGCGACGGACCTGTGCCAGCGCGGGCGTGTGTGGGAGGACGACGTTACCGCCGTCACGACGGTTATCGCGGCCTACGTGTATACCCTGACCCCAGCGGTACCCTACGCAGAGATTATTGAGCCCGCCCGGATATGGTCTACACGCGCCGACGATACGACTTTCGACATTACCCGGCTGACACGCGCCAAGATGGCCCGGGTGCACCCGGGGTGGCCCGTGAACGACGATGGGGAGCCGCAGCACTACCAACCCGGGGCTACGCCCGCAGAGCTGAAGCTGGCACCTGTTCCCGACGCTGTGATTACCATCCAAGCTCGTGCGAAACTACGCCCCACAGCCACTGCGGCCGAGTGGCCGGACTACCTGTACCGGGAGCACCACCGCGCTGTTTTCCACGGCGTATTGCACGAGCTGATGGGCATGCCCAACCGCACTTGGTCGGACGCTAAACTGGCCGTGTACCATGGCAAGCAGTGGACATACCTGCTGTCGCAGGCTACGATTCGGGCAGCGCAGGAGTATGGGTCTGAGGACCGTACTGTTGAGATGCGACCTTTCGCTTAGGAATCAGCATGGCAAATATCAAATTCACGAACTTTGCGCGCACTGCGCTTGCTGTTGGTGTCGGGTCTGGGGACGTCACCATGTCGGTGACCGGGGGCACGGGGGCGCTGTTCCCTGCGCTCACCGCTGGGCAGTATTTCTACGCAGTGCTGGAGAATGCCGCGCTGGACCGGGAGATTGTCAAGGTGACCGCTCGGGCTACGGATGCGTTCACCGTGGTTCGCGGCCAAGACAACACCACAGCCCGAGCGTGGGTGGCGGGGGATATCGTGTCGCTACGACTCAACGCCGCGGCCATTACGGAGGCTGTCGTTGGCACCCTTCTCGTAGCGAACA
>JACCDZ011993272.1_pt1 | contig 11566 bp, 4 predicted proteins | sample 7449551 | NCBI WGS metagenome assembly JACCDZ01 (sample SAMN15323452, study PRJNA562643) | freshwater metagenome | isolation source: river surface water | place: USA:Blue River Watershed | collected 2017-08-18
CCACATCTAGTTGAGAGTCGAACATGAACGAATTACAGAACACTCCGGCGCGCGTGTTCATCATCAATCCTCAGGAATTGGTCAGAGTCGGCATGCGAACGCTGCTGAATTCCGTACCGGACTTTATAGTGGTCGGTGAGGCCTCGTCGAAGGAGGAGGCGCTCCCCCTGGTGCTCCACCACAAACCCGACATCGTCGTGCTGGATCTGCGCGTGCAGGACGGCACGGGTATCGAAACAGCCAAAGACATCCTCGCGCATCTTCCGGAGACACGCGTGCTCTTTCTGGCCGATACGCTCACCGACTCTACCCTGCTCTCCGCCGTCGCGACAGGCGCCCACGGGTATGTTCTCCAGGAGGCCGGGGCGGAGACCCTAATGCACGCGATGCGCAGCCTGACCAAGGGCCAATCCTACCTGGACCCGGGGGTCACCCGTCACACGTTTGCCTATCTCCGCAAAGTTGCCGATCGGGAGCCCGAACGGGGCCGTCATCTGCTGTCGCCGCAAGAGCGACGCCTCCTCCCCCTCATTGCACAAGGAAAAACGAACAAGGAAATCGCCGCCGAGCTCGGGCTGAGCGATAAAACAGTCAAAAACTACCTGGCCAACGTGTATTCGAAACTTCACCTGAGCAGGAGGTCTCAAGCCGCCGCCTTTTACTTAAAAACCATTCCCTGACGCCGGATCGCCTGACCGCACGATGGTGCGGTGCTCAAGTTCCTCCTGCCGCCGACCGACAGAGTATCGACGCCTACGCTCTGCCTTTGCGGAATCGCCTGTAGCATGCACCATCTGCGATCGTTCCAACTCCGAGACATGACCGCCTGCGGCGCGGCGTTGCGCCGGCTCGGCACAGATGCCACCAGCCTTGAGCAGGTCGCCGACCGCCTCGTTCGTCACCTCTACGGATCCTTGACCATGGGCCATCTCCGGGAGCCGGCCTGCAGCTTGGTCCGCCTCTTCAAGACGACACCCTATAGCCGGCTGACACCGGACCTTCGTGCACTGGCTGACGCCCGGCTCGGAGACACGCCCCCGCCCCCCTCTCTGACCTGCCTCACCCTGCTGGCCAGCGCTGGAGCGGTCCCCGGGTGGAATGACCCGGCGCGTTCGAGCCGCTTCCGCGTGATCCCGCTCGACACCCTGGAGGCCGTCGAACGGTTGCCCATGTTCAGCCAGCTCTTCCGACAATTGGGGGTCTCGCTCCCCTCCCTCACACAGCCGGGTCCAAGCGTGTTGCTCGACCAGCACGAACAATCCTTCAACGTCTTTCACATTCCCGAAGCCGAAGGAAGCCCCTACGTCCCGGGACAGGAAGAGTTCGTGCTCAAGTACGGGATCCGGTCGGTCCTGGGATTCGGCGCGCCGCTGCCGGACGGTGAACTGTTTTCCATCATTCTCTTCAGCAAGGACTTTATCCCTGAAAGCACGGCAACCCTCTTCAAACCCCTCGCGCTGTGCGCGCAGATTGCACTGGCGCCCTATGCGACTACGACGGCGGCCTTTCACCCGCACCACACTTCCAAGCCGGAGCAGGCCGGCGGCGACCCAACGCCCGTCCACGACGCGCATCTGCAGGCCAGGATCGCCGACCTCGAACGCCTTCTCGCTGTGCATGAACAGACTGTGGACGAGCAGGCCGACCGGATGGAGCTGATCGTGCAAGGTTCCCAAATGGGCACCTGGGACTGGGAAATCCCCACGGGGCGAGTGACCTTTAACGAACGATGGGCGAGTATGCTCGGCTACCGTCTCGACGAGCTCGAACCCCATGTCCGGACCTGGGAACAATTGGTGCACCCGGATGACCTTCACCAGGTGATGGCGACGGTTTCTTCGCATCTTCGTGGGGAAACGCCCACCTATTCCAGCGAGCATCGCCTGCGAACCAAGTCCGGCGCCTGGTGCTGGGTCTTCGACAGCGGACGCGTGGTCAAGCGGGACGCTAAAGGTGCCCCCTTGCGGGCCGCCGGCATCCATCTCGACATTTCCGACCGTAAGGCACTCGAAGCGGCGCAGGCACGCGCGCAATGCGACTTGCAGGCCAAACAACAGGCGCTGGATGAGGCCCAGACGCTGGCCCATCTCGGTTCGTGGCACTGGAATATTGCGACCGGTCAGGAAGCATGGTCCGAAGAGCAGTGCCGGATCTTCGGCCATACTCCAGACCAGAGCCTCCCGACCTATGCGACCTTCCTCTCCGCGCTGCATCCGGACGACGTCGAGCGCGTACAGCAAGCGGTCGATGCGGCGCTGAAATACGACTCGCCCTACAACGTCGATTGCCGGATTCGCCGCCCCGACGGCGAAGTCCGGCACGTCAATTGCCGCGGAGTCGTCCAGCGCGACCCCGACGGACGACCGGTGAGTATGGCCGGAACCGTGCTGGACATCACCGACTACAAACGCGCCGAATTTGCCTGGCGGGACAGCGAAACCAGAATGCGTTCGATCTTCGAGAGCGCGATCGAAGGCATTGTCGTCATCGACGAACGCGGCCGGATCGAAAGCGCCAACACCGCCCTGCTGAATTTGCTGGGGTACCAGGCGCACGAACTGGTCGGGCAGAACATTTCCCTACTCATGCCCTCTCCCTATCGTGAACACCACGATGAGTACCTGGCGAACTACCTGGTCACCGGGAAACGCACCATCATCGGCAGCGGCCGCGACCTTCCGGCTGTGCGCAAAGACGGGACTCGGATCGACGTGCATGTGTCGGTCAGCGAGATGCAGATCGGAACGGAGAAAAAGTATACGGGCATGCTTCGCGACATTTCCGAGCGGAAGCGCATGGAAGAGACCCTCCGGGAGAGTGAAGAGCGATTCCGGCAATTGGCTGAGCATATCGATGCCGTCTTCTGGCTCACCTCGCCGGATAAGAGCGAGGTCCTCTATGTCAGCCCGGCCTTCGAGGCTATCTGGGAACTCCCCAGAGATCTCCTCTATGTGAATCCGTCATTCTGGCTCGATCACATCCATCCGGAGGACCGGAAACGCGTTGCCACCGCAGCTGCCTGTCAGGAACACCTCCCCTATGACGAGGAATATCGGATCGTCACACCGAGCGGACAGGTCCGTTGGATCCGGGATCGAAGCTTCGCGATCAAGAACGCCCAGGGAGAGACCTATCGCATTGCGGGCATCGCGGTCGATATCACCGCAGCCAAACAGATGGAGGCACAGATTCGTGCCAGTGAGCTACGGCATCGCGCGCTCGTGGAATTATCACCCCACGCTATCTTCGTGAATTGTGAAGACAGAATCGTGTTTGCCAATCAGGCCTGCGCGAAGTTATTGGGCGCGATCGCCCCGTCGCAGTTATTCGGGAAGACCGTCCTCGAGTTCATCCATCCCGAATCGCACCCCGAGGTACGGCAGAGAATCGCGAAAATACGCCACACGAATCGACCGGTCCCGCCCACCGAGGAGCGGTTTGTCGGTCTCGCCGGCTCCATCATCGATGTCGAAGTAGCCGCAGCCCCGATTATGTTCGAGGGGAAACCGGCCATCCAGGTCATTGCCACCGACATCCAGACTCGCAAAGACCTGGAACGGGCCCTGCTCGCGACCAATTTGCAACTGCAAACCATCCTTTCCAGCGCAACCAATGTGTCCATCGTCGCCACCAATACCGAGGGGACGATCACGACCTTCAACACCGGCGCAGAAGAGTTGCTGGGTTATTCCGCCGGCGAGATGATCGGGCAACAGTCGCTCACCTTGCTGCACGTGCCCGAGGAAATCGACCGCCATGCCAGGGAACTCAGCGACTTGTATGAGCGCCCGATTCATGGTGTTGCCGCCTTGATCGAAAATGCCAAACGAGGCGGGTTCGATGAACGGGAATGGACGTACCAGCGAAAAGACGGCAGCCGGCTGACTGTCCTCTTGACTATCACCGCACTCCGGGACAGTGACGGAGTCGTGACCGGATTCCTGGCGATTGGAAAAGACATCACCAGCCGAAAAGCCGCAGAACATGCCCTTGCGCAAGCGCGGGATGAAGCCCTTCGAGCCGCCCAGGCCAAGGCGGACTTCCTCGCCACCATGAGTCATGAAATCCGCACCCCGATGAATGCCATCATCGGCATGACGGGTCTTTTGCTCGATACCGCCCTCACCAAAGAACAACTTGAATTTGCCGACTCGGTCCGCCGTTCGAGCGACAGCTTGCTGACTCTCCTCAACGACATTCTCGATTTCTCCAAAATCGAGGCGGGAAAACTTCATTTCGAGGAACTCCCGTTCGACCTCCGGATGACGGTGGAGGATACGGTAGAGCTGCTCGCGGAACAGGCGCAGAGCAAAGGCCTGGAGTTGATCGGGTTAGTCGATGCCGCCGTGCCGACCGCCGTCGTAGGCGATCCCGGCCGTCTCCGGCAAATCCTGGTGAATCTGGTCGGCAATGCCATCAAGTTTACCTCCGCAGGCGAAGTGTTCCTCCACGTGACGCGTGAGACTCAAGACGGCGTGGGCCTTTTGCGCTTTACCATCAAAGATACCGGGATCGGTATTCCAGAAGCGGCGCAGGGACGACTGTTTAACGCCTTCGTACAAGCCGACAGCTCCACCACCAGACGATTCGGTGGCACCGGACTGGGGCTCGCTATTTGCCAACGCCTCGTCAGCCAGATGCATGGCCGGATCGGGGTTGAAAGCCATCCCGGACAGGGCAGCACGTTCTGGTTCACCGTGCAATTTCCGGAGACGACACTCGCCGCTTCCCCGTCGCCCTTTTCCTGGAGCCGGCTGCATGGCCGGCGTATTCTCCTGGTGGACCATTGCGACACGGTCAGGCAAGCCATGCGCCAGGAGCTCACCTCGCATGGAATGACTTGCACGGTGGCACAGAGCGGCCCGGAGGCCGTGGAGTTAGCCCGCACGGCGGCCGCCGCTCAGAATCCCTTCGACCTGGCCCTCATCGAATTGCATCTCTCCGACATGGACGGATTCGAAACGGCCGCCTTGCTGAAACAAGACCCCGCCACCGCCGGCGTACACCTGGTCATCCTCACCACGGTCGGCCGGCGGGGAGACGGCCAGACTGCGCGATCCATCGGCATCGATGCCTATCTCACGAAACCGCTCCGTCAGACACAATTGCTCGAATGCCTGTGTCTCCTGCTGTCCCCGGAAACCGCGGCCGGGACGCCGTCGAACGCCGAACCGCCGCCGTTGATCACACGACACACCCTGAGCGAATCCCAGGCAGGACCGAAGCCTCGCCTGCTCCTGGCGGAGGATAATCCCGTGAACCAGAAAGTCGCCTGCAAGATGCTGGAGAAACTCGGCTACCGGGTCGATGTCGCGGGAAACGGACAGGAAGCCGTGGCCGCCCATGAGCGTGCCCGTTATCCGCTGATTTTTATGGACTGCCAGATGCCGGAAGTGGACGGGTTTGAAGCGACCGCACTGATCCGCAAAATGGAAGGCCGGTCGGCCCATACCCCGATCGTCGCCATGACGGCCAACGCCATGCAAGGCGACCGCGAACGCTGCCTGGCCGCCGGAATGGACGATTACATCGCCAAACCGGTCCGCCCCAAAGAGCTTCAGGCGGTACTCGACACCTGGCTCGGAACCGCCGGCGCTGCAACCGGCACCACCGGGTAGGGAAGGAGTCTGCTGTATGGCCGTCCATCACCTCCCCATCAGACGGAGGCAGGACAATGCCCTCGATCCCAGCATCCTCAACGTCCTGCCGGCCAATATCGCCGTGCTCGACGCGAAGGGGACAATTCTAGCGGTCAATGAGTCCTGGGAACGGTTCGCAGCCGCGAACGGCTTTACCGGCGAGGGCTACGGCGTCGGCCTCAACTATCTCCACATCTGCGATGCGGCGGGACCTCAGCCCGACGCCCAGCACGTGGCCCAAGGAATCCGGCACATCCTGGACGGCACCATCCGTGCGTTCGACTATGAATACGAGAGCTCAAGTCCCACACTCCGACGCTGGTTCCGGGTCATCGTCACCCCGAAGCAGGGCAGCCCGAGCTACGGCGCTGTGGTCATGCACATCAACGTGTCGGACCTCAAACAGGCGGAAGCCGCCATGCATCAGAGCGAGGCCCGGTTGCGCGCGATCGTCGACACGGCGGTGGACGGCATCGTCGTCATCAACGAACGAGGCATCATCGAATCGCTCAATCCCGCTGTCACTCGCATGTTCGGGTACACCCCGGACCAGCTGCTGGGGCAGAACGTGAAACTCCTCATGCCCGACCCCTACCACACGGAACACGACCGGTACCTGACCAATTATTTGCAGTCGGGCCAGAAAAAGGTCATCGGCATCGGCCGTGAAGTGCTGGGACTTCGACATGACGGCGTGTCATTTCCCATTGAGTTGGCCGTGAGTGAGATGCTCGTCGACGGCGTCAGAAAGTTTACCGGTATCGTACGCGACATCTCCTCGCGCAAACAGGCCGAGGCCCAGTTCCGTCAAGTGGTGGAATCCGCGCCGAACGGCATGTTGATGATCGATCCCCTCGGCAACATCACGCTCGTCAACAAACAGGTCGAAACCATGTTCGGCTACAGCCGAGAGGAGATGCTCGGCAAGCCGGTCGAAATGCTGATTCCGGAACGGTTTTGTCCCGACCATCCGGCGCATCGCATCGGATACTTCTCCGCCCCGTCGTCCCGCGCCATGGGAGCCGGCCGGGAACTCTTCGGCCTGCATAAGAACGGGCAGGAGTTTCCCGTCGAGCTCGGACTCAACCCGATCGATACGCCGAACGGAAAACTGGCGCTGGCATCCATCGTCGACATCACCATGCGAAAACGCACCGAAAGCGCGCTGTCGAAAGCGGCCCAGGATCTCGAATGGAAGAACTGGGAGATCTCGGAAGCCCGCGATCAGGCCGTCAAGGCCGGGCAGGCCAAGACCGATTTCCTGGCGACCATGAGCCACGAAATCCGTACCCCGATGAACGGGGTGATCGGCATGACGACCCTCTTGCTCGACACCGAGCTGACCGCTGAGCAGAAGGGCTATCTGGAAACGCTGAAACATTCCGGCGAATCGCTCCTCCGCATCATCAACGATATTCTGGACTATTCCAAAATCGAGGCCGGCAAATTCACCATTGAACACATCCCCTTCGACCTGCGGCTGACCATCGAAGACACCCTGGACATCCTGGCACCGACCGCCCAGGGACGCCAGTTGGAACTGGTCGGGCTCATCGATGCGCAGACCCCGCGAACCGTGATCGGCGATCCCGGACGGATCAGACAAATTCTGACCAATCTGGTCGGCAATGCCATCAAGTTCACCGAGAAGGGCGAAGTGCTGATTCAGGTGATGCAAACGGATGAGAGTTCAGGCTCCGTCACCCTGCGGTTCGAGGTCATCGATACCGGGATCGGCCTGACGCAGGAAGCCCAAGCCAAGATGTTTCAAGCTTTTTCTCAAGCCGACAGCTCGACCGCTCGTAAATACGGCGGCACGGGGCTCGGCCTTTCGATCTGCAAACGCTTGGTAGAACTGATGGACGGGGAAATCGGGCTGCAGTCGATGCCGGGCCTGGGAACCCGCATTTCGTTCACGGTCAAGTTTTCTACCCCGGAAGAAGGCACCGCCCCCATCACGCCTCCGCTGCCTGTGAAGAATCTCAGCGGCCTTCGCGTCTGCCTCGTCGACGATAATGCCACGAATCGGAGTCTGCTCCAGTACCATGTCTCAGCCTGGAACATGCACCATGAGAGTGCCGTCGATGGTCCGTCAGCACTCAACCTCTTACGGCAGGCAGCGCAGGAAGGCACCCCCTTCGACATCGCCATCGTCGATGTCCACATGCCGGAGATGAGCGGACTGGAACTCTGCCGGCTCATCAAGGAAGATCCTGCCATCGCGAAAACCCACGTCATTCTGCTCACGGCCTCGGGCCAGCGCGGGGACAGCATGCTCGCGAAAGAAGCGGGCGCCGCCGCGTACCTGACCAAACCGATTCGTGAGCGCCATCTGGCCGATTGTATGCGCCTGACGCTTGGCCGGGAAGGCCGTGAGGAGAAGGCGCAATTGATCACGCGGCACACCCTGACCGAGGTCAAGGCCCATACGGTCCAGCGTGTGCTGGTCGTGGATGACAACCCCATCAACCAACGCGTGGCCGTGAAGATGCTGGAGAAGCTGGGCTGTCGCGTGGACCTCGCGGGAACCGGAATGGAGGCATTAGCCGCCATCTGCCGGCACCCGTACCCGTTGGTGTTCATGGACTGCCAGATGCCGGAACTCGACGGATTCGAAACCACCAGGCTCATTCGTTCGCAGGAACAGCCGGGTACCCGTCTTCCCATCATTGCCATGACCGCCAATGCCATGGCCGGCGACCGCGAAGCCTGCCTGAAGGCCGGTATGGACGACTTCATCAGCAAACCGATCATCGCCGCCGACCTCCAGGCGAAGGTTGCGCACTGGCTGCCCGATGTCAGACCCGAAGACCTCAAACCCTCTGTCGCGAACGACGCGCCTGCGGGGGGCTAGTCGGCCAGGGCATCACGCCTCGCGACCTCACGATTGACAGAACTCCACGCGCCGACTAGGATACGCCCTGAACAAGGAGGGTCCATACCGGCGTGAGTCATCCGTCTGCACCCCATACCCCGTCTCCACCGTCTACAGCAGCCCATCGTGTCGAGCAGCTCTTCGAAATCCTGATCTTCGGCAGCCGCTGGATTCAGGCGCCGCTCTATGGCGGGCTCATCATCGCCGAACTGCTCTATGCCGCCAAGTTCCTGACGGAACTTTGGCACATGATCGTCCATTTCCGCGAGGAAACCGAAACGCTGTTTATGCTGGGTGTGCTGTCGCTGATCGACGTCACCATGGTCGCCAACCTGCTGACCATGGTCATCATCGGCGGCTACGCGACCTTCGTCAGCAAACTGGATCTGGAAACCCACCCCGATCGCCCGGAGTGGCTCACCCATGTGGATCCAGGCACCATCAAGATCAAACTGGCCGCTTCGCTCGTCGGCATCTCCAGCATTCATCTGTTAAAGGCCTTTGTGGACGTGACCAACGAGAACCCCGAACACATCAAGTGGAAGATCTTTATTCACATGACGTTCCTGGGTTCGGCGATCTTCCTCGCCTACACCGACAAGCTGATGCAGCGGGACCGCAAGCATTGACCATAGCGACGCCAGGGTGCCGTATCACTTGAGATACGCGCTGTATCCGATTCGATAATCTCCACAACATACCTGCCCTACGCATTCGCGTCTATTTCCGTATCCGCAGACGGCACGGAACGCATCGACAGGGTTGCCGGGCCGCGTTCTGTTCTACCGTCCTTACTGGGCATGTGGTTTGCCTTTTCCAATCGTGGTATGACAGGCGCCGACACGGGCGCTTTCCGTCGAGACAACGCCACCCTCACCATGTTCCCCTTGGAGTCACGATGACTACTCCCGCTTCGCCGGACGACCCGCTGACACTCGCAACGATTCTGGAGGAAGAAACCGAACTGCTGCACGGCCCCCTGCCCAAGGATCATCCGGTGGGGGCCCCCGATGCGGTGCGCACGGCCGCGCTCTTCCGGCACATCCACGCCTGCCACCCGAAACGCGCGGGACTCTGCTTCTCCGGCGGAGGCATACGCAGCGCGACCTTCGGACTCGGCGTCTTGCAGTCTCTCGCGCGCCTGCAGCTTCTGAACAAGTTCGACTACCTTTCGACCGTCTCCGGCGGAGGCTACATCGGCAGCTGGCTCACCGCCTGGATCCATCGCCATCCGCAGGGATTGGACGGTGTCATCGAGGATCTGCGGGTCACGCCGAAAACAGGCGCCACCGAAGTGCCGCCGCCGGTCCAATGGCTGCGGAACTATAGCAATTACCTGAGTCCGCACCTGGGATTCCTCTCGGCCGACTCATGGACGCTCTTCGGCATTTACTTGCGCAACCTGCACCTGAACTGGATGGTGCTGCTGCCATTGCTGATGGTACCCCTGCTCGTGCCACGCTGGACCATCGCCCTGGCCCAGCTGAATACCCCCGGGCTGACCTTGCCCGTCTGGCTTCTCCAAACCGTGTTCATGATCGGTCTCGGACTGGCCGTGATGGCGCTGATCTATTTGCACCTCTGTCGTCCTACGCTCCGCGAGTACCGGCGCAATACCCGGTGGCAGACATTGGAACGCCAACACTGGTTTCTGGTCGCCTGCCTCGGTCCTTTGATCACATCGGTGCTCTTCCTCACCACAGTCTGGGCCTGGTTTCGCAACGGAGGCGGCACGCTGGAACAACTCAGCCTCCCCCACGCCATACTCGGCGGCGTCTTCCTCCACACAGGCAGCTGGCTCTTTTCCGTCCTCGCGCTGAAACGATTCAAAGCGTTCTCCCCCTGGCTGTTCTGGGAAACCGCCGCCGTCGCCGCCACCGGCGCGCTGGGCGGATTGTTTCTCCGATCTATCCTGATGAAGACTCCCGATCAGCTGGTCGTCGCCACATTTGCCGAGTGCTTTGCCACCTTCGCCGTTCCGGGCGTCCTCGCGATATTTTTGCTCACGGCGACCGTCTTCATCGGCCTGGCCAGCCGGTTCACCGAAGAGCAGGATCGCGAGTGGTGGGGGCGCACCGGTTCCTGGGTGTTGATCGTCATGGTCATCTGGTCGGGGCTCTCCGCCATCGTCGCCTTCGGTCCCGGTCTCATCGCCTGGACGCCGAAAATCGCCGCTTCCCTCGGCGGACTCTCCGGATTGCTGACCCTCGTGCTTGGATTCGGCTCACGCACCACCGCGCAACAGCAGGAGGAACGGTCACAGACCACCGTGATCACCGACTTCGCGGTACGATCGGCCGCGCCGCTCTTCATGCTCTGCGTTCTCATCGCGCTGTCATTGGGCACCAGTTGGCAATTAGACCTCTTCGCCCATCACTACGAGATGCACCTCAACCATCTTACGGGGCCTATGCAGACCGGATTAGGAATCTGGCCGGATCCCTGGGGGCACGATCAGGTCCTCCACAACACCCCCCTCTGGATGCTCTTCCTGTTCACCGTCGCCGTGACGTCATTGGGCCTGCTCATGTCCGGGCTGATCAACATCAACCGGTTCTCGCTGCATGCGATGTATCGCAACCGCCTCATCCGCGCCTATCTCGGAGCCTCGCGCATTCAGGCCGAACGGGAACGGAGCTTCAATCCCTTCACCGGATTCGACAATCTGGATAACCCGGCCATGGGCGACGTGCGATTCGACGACGTGCGTCTGGCGCGCTGGATGGTCAGAGAGGTGTTTTCAACGGACACCCGCGCGCAGCTGGATGCGTTCCATGCGCTCACGGAGCCGACATCGGCCCAACTGCAGGCCATGATCGCACACCTGACGCAGGAACTTTCCCGTTCGCTCACGAACAAAGCGCTGGTCACGGCCGCCGAACAATTGCGCGTCGGACCGGCCTGCCGCGCCAAGATCGCCGCCTGGCAACAACCGGAGACGCCGGCAGGTCGTGACGCCATCACCTGGCTCACCACACTTTTTCTGAATAAGTTGCACGACCAGAGCCCGCGCCCGCTGCATCTCATCAACATCGCGCTCAATCTGGTCAAG
>JACCDZ011885557.1_pt1 | contig 11563 bp, 13 predicted proteins | sample 7449551 | NCBI WGS metagenome assembly JACCDZ01 (sample SAMN15323452, study PRJNA562643) | freshwater metagenome | isolation source: river surface water | place: USA:Blue River Watershed | collected 2017-08-18
AAAAATGAACAAAGAGCAACAATTCCTCGCCCATGTGCGAAACAAACCTATGACCCTGAAAGACCTGGAAAAAGCAGCTCGTATGTTCGGGCTGAAAGGCGTGCGTGTCAACCATGTCACGCGACGCATCACAGGTGTAATCGTATGATCTGTGACACGTTTACGTGTGACGATTTGAAGCGCGCTTGTCGCGCTTTTTTCGTGACAACGACCGGGAGTGCCCAGAAAATTTCGATGCGCACCTGAACGAAGTTTACGCGAAGTACCGCGAACGAAGCTACGAAGTGTTTGTGGTTTCTCGCGCCAGCATCAGCAAGTGCCAGTACACCGGACTACTTGACGCGTGCAAGCGAAGCCTGGAAAGCGACGGTGTATTTATTGACGTAGCCGACCTAACGCAGTTTTTAAACCAAGGAGAACCCAATGTCCCTATTCCCTCTGTATGACCCGAGCAAAGACTACTCTGGTGGTTTTATGCAAGCTGTTGCTGCGACCAAGACAGCGCGGGAAACCATCGTTGAAAACGCTGCCGACTCGCTGCACGCGGCTGTTATGCACGCGAACAAGTCGCTTCTTAATATGTACGCACCGACAGAAATCTGCCGCTTGTTCTGCAAGACAGTGGATTTTGACGTTGACAAGCAAGATTTTGATTTCCATTACATGGAACGTCTTTTGAAAGAAAAACCACAAGGCTCCTTTGACAAGGAACATTTTGTTAAGCGGTTGCGTACCTTACACAAAGTATACCCTATTCAACCTGGAGTGAAAAGTAAGCCAAATTACACGCTTAACACCATCTCGGATTTCACGTTAAACGTTATTAACGGCAAGCGGCTTTCTCCACTAGAACAACGCCTATACGACATGCTTGACGAACAATACGGAAAACTTGCCGTGAGTGATAGCCCGCGACATTGAACTCATCCTACTAGGTGGTGCGCGGGAAATCCGTAAGTTTTTGCGGTGGAACGACAAGGCAATTCCTGCGCTGCACGCCAGCAGTCTGGGTGCCGTGCTGACCAAGGGGCCGATGTATAAGAACGAGAATGGCGGGCGCGGCATTGCTCCGTAGAACAAAAAACACCCGGCACATTGTGCCGGGTGTTTTTTGTTTCAGTACCGGTTCTTTACGGTATCGTACATTGGGAACAGGGACATCTTAGACTCCTTACGTGGTTGTGTGGTTCCACACGGTGTAGTACCGTGACACCTCAGACCAAGCAGTGTCGTCTTCGCGCTTCAAAAACAATTTATCCGCCTGCAAGTCATACCAGATCATCGAACTTGTCTGGTTTGTGAAGGCGGGTTCTTGCGCGGACACGAAAAAGGTAACTGCAATAGGCTCAATGTGCGGCACGTCTTCTTTGCAGTTACCCCAAAGGATCACATACTCATTCAAAGGCAGAGCCATGAGCATGTGTTTAAATAGAGGAATCGGAACATCCTGTAGCAGGGACAACTGAAGGCGATCCCGTACCGTAAGACCATGGTAGTTTAAACGATACTGTTTAGCGATGCGATCAGCAAAACTAATCTCCGGAACATCGTACTGACGCACTGCCTGAACGGGGTCTACGATTGGACTTCGACGATAACCTTGAGAGCGCTCCCATGCAAGGAATTGTTCATTACGCATGGTCAGGCTCCAAGGTGTAGTAGTCTTTCCCGTGGAAATCACGGTATTGCGCGTTGTACTTCTCTTTCAATTGCCTGATCTGCTTTTTGTCAGCACGTTTCTCTTCTGCTTTCATAATGTGCTCGTGCATTTCCGCCAGCTTCTTTTTGATCCTCGCAGCGAATTCTTTCATGTCACCAAACTTCTTCTCGGCTTCTTTCAAGTGCATTGAAGCCGTATCTTTCTGCTCCTTTAGCTTATCTACCGGCTTCTTGGCTGCAAGTGCCGACTTGATTTTTTCAACGATCATAGACAAGAACTTCTTGATCGTGACAATAACCTTCTCCTGCTTTTCCAACTCAGCAACAGACACCGCTGCCGCTACGGCATGGTTTCCGGCAGCCAGCGCTACAAAAGCACTTGTTTTTGAAAACGGCTGCATGCCAAAGACACTCTGAATTTGTGCATCTTTGCCGCAGTATACGATATGGATTTGCATTGAATATCTCCAGACGTGAAAAAAGCCCTGCGTAGAAATACCGCAGGGCTTTTTCATTAGACGACAGGCAGCGGAACAAGAACTGGAAACACATCCCGGCTGCCGACTACCATGAAAGATGTTGCGGATTCCAATTGATCTTTCTCCCCAACCAGAAAGACTTTGGTCACGTAACCGCGCACCTTAGCTTGAGGGTTACTTCTCGACGTCCCAATGAGGGTGTACTTGATGGCATTTCCGCCCGCCAGTTCAGCTTGCAAAAACCCGATGTACTTTACGCCCTTGGAAGTCGGTTGGAACGACAACGCACCGAGCACAGGTTTGGTATACCCAGTCTCAACGTCAATAATAGAATTATCAACGCCACTTCGGAAGATGCGTCCAGAAATGAGCTGTGCCTTTTCTGCGCTCTTTTTGGATCGCGCAATCAACTCGCGGTGCTGATCGAACGTCAAAAAGTACCCACGGCGCTGTTTTTCTGCTCGGTACTTGGTGTGAAGAACTTCAGCGAGTTTCTGCGCCAGCACTGGGTTGCTTTTAACAGCCAAATCGTCGTCATGCAGTTCCTCTTCCACAGCATTCGGAAGTTCGTCTGGTACGGCATCCACGATAGCCTCGGCAACCGGAACCTCATCGACGAATTCCTCGTCAGGTTGACGCGCCCATTCAAGCAACTTCGGATCAGGCTCATGAACTGCGCTGTCAATTTCCACAAAGTTTTGTTCGATGTCGTGATCTTGCATTTTTTAATCTCCAGTTCTAAACCAATAGGGCGTGCGTAGCCACCCTGTTTCAAAAAGATGCTGGCGAACAGAAACCTCTCGCCCTCTCCGATACAACTGCTTATTCGCAGTCGCCAAAACTACAGACGCACGGGATAGATCGAAATCTCCGTAGCGCGCTGTTGTCAACCACTTCCAATCTTTACCAGCCGTCTTATATGAACTGTTACGCACAAAATAAAAACGAACCTCGGGATCAGGATCGGCTTTGATCTCCAAGTGCCTAGTTTCCGCAGCACTGACAGAAAGTGCGTTGACGTTAATTGTTCCAAGCACTCGGTTCTCACTGTTGAAAACCAAGGCTTCTTCTCTCGGAAGATTTGCTTGCATGAACAACACCATTTCATCCGGACAAGCCTGCATCAAAGCGCCACCGTGAACCTGCGCACTCCACGGCTCGAAACATTTCTGGTGCTCACCCATAACGTAGAACCCGCTGCCGACCTTTAAAGTGAGCACCGGGTCAGAGTCTTTATTGCTAGAAACGAAGTACAAAGTAAACGCACGCTTCGCTACCTGAAAACCCTCAACGAAATCAATGAGAGCGTACAGGTATGCACATAGCTTCTGCTTTCCGTTTAGATCATGTCGCAATTCAAGACCCGCTAACTTGGCATGGATGGCAGCCAAGATTTTTCGCTCAGTTACAGGATCACCAAAACTGCGCAGGCTTAACAGATCGGACACATCAGGTTTGAGTGCTTGCAAGGTGTACTCCTCGTTTAACATAAACAACAGGCATCAACTGCGTGTAGTCAATGATGAAACCTGTCAGGTCGTTTGCTTCGTATTCAGTGCTGTAAATCGCTTCGCACGGAATATCTCGGGTGCTCAACAAGATGTACTCGTTAGCAGAACAGAAGGCGTCGCGGTCGCCGAAGAGCGAAACGTGTACCTGGAAACCATTATCGTCATACGCATCCGTATAAAATGGAATAGTGGATGATAGCGCTAACAACGACAGCAGGTGACTATCCGAACCTGCGGTAGCGTACACGTAATCTTTTCCGGAATTGAAAAAGTCCACCCCGATCTTCTCTGCTAGGCTAGTTACCCCAAGCATGATTTGGCTGACATCTAGCACTAAACGGGACACTGCTTTCAGCCGAATACGCGGCGCACACTTGTAGCGAAAAACCGTGATTTCGTTGAAGTCAATCCAGCAATCCATAGCTCCGAAGCTGACTGTCCTGTCCAAGCAAATCAGTAAGCCTGACTCGAAACTAAGCTCGAACATCGGTTCTAGGAACGTGTTAAGCTCTTCCGGGATTTCATTCGGAAAAAGAAGTCCTAACAGCGCAGTGTCTACGACCATTACAGGCTGTTTGTTTTCAACTGCTGCAACGAACAGTTCGGGTGAGTTCGTCAACTCGCCATCAATAATAAAGCCGTGAACAGGTAGGTACGGTGTGCTCATTTTTTGATCTTTCTAATTGGAGTAAACATCGCGTCCATATGCGGCAAAGACGCTACAAAAAGGCGGTCGAAATATTCCGGATGTGTCGAAGAGACACTGGACACTAGCACCCCGAACATAAGCGCTTCGGAATTAATCCGAATCTTGTCGTACACGCCGACAGGATCGTCGTGCTCTATGTGCTGCATTAGTTCCGAAAAGCTGATTGAGTACGGAAACCCGCGTTTCACTAAAATAGATACCAAAATCCCGACAACACGGCTAACTTCTTCGTTAGTCAACATGGTGAACCCTACCTTCCAACCACAAGGACAAAAATCATGCTTCTTTGCGACCATCAAATCGAACTGTTGATCCAGAACGGATTAATTCAGGACTATAACAAATCAAGTTACAAAGATTTACCTATCTCGGCAGGAGTGTCAAGCACGGGTTATGATCTAACCCTTGCTGAAGAGATGTACTTAATTGGCGAATCTCAATTGGTTGACCCCTTGAATTTCAAGCGGGAAAGTTTGACACTCTTGCCGATAGAATACCACGAACACAACGGCAAAACCTACCCCATTGCCAAGATGCCGCCTAAGAGCGTGGTTCTTGCACACAGCGTAGAAACGCTGAACATGCCGGAGAATGTAACCGGACAATGCGTAGGAAAAAGTACCTACGCCAGAAGTGGCGTGGATCAGTTCGGAACTCCCTTGGAACCTGGCTGGTGCGGTCAGGTGACAATCGAGCTTACCAACAACACTAACGCCGCTGTTATCCTGTACATTGGCATGGGAATTTTGCAAGTACAGTTTTTCCAGCACGAGACGCCTAAACTCAGCTACGCAAAAAAGCAAGGTAAGTACCAACACCAACAGGGTGTAACAACCGCACGCTAACATCGAGGCTCTGGGTGACTCTAGAGCCTCTTTTTTCTTTGGAGATGCAACATGAGAGTTACGGTAAGCGAACTACGTAAAATCACAGACAAGCGACAAGCCAAGAAAGTCATACGTGGTTTAGGTGCTGACACAAGTATTGCGGTACTAACTAAACTGAACGAACGTTACCGCGACGGGAAACCGGCGGTCAGTGACAGCGTGTACGACCTACTGTACGACGCTGCACTGGAACTTTTTCCAGATGACGCTTTCTTCGGGAAGGTCGGCGGCGGCAGTCGTGCTGACGACCAAAAACTTCAATACTACATGAGCAGCCGCTCGAAGTTTAAAGACGCATCGTGGAACTTGATTAGCAACTGGGTAGGAAAGCATTCTATTCTTATCGCCGCGAAGAAGGATGGCATTGCACTCCAACTACACTACAGAGGCGGGCGTATTGTTTCCGCAGCAACTCAAGGAAAAACTGGATATACTGGAAAAAGCGTTCTGCACCTTATTCTGCACTGTCCAAATGTTCCTCAGACAATCGCAACGAAAGCTGACGTGTTCATCCGTTGTGAGGGAATCTTTCCAAAAAGCGTCAATAACGAAGTATTGGGTATCACAGAAGGGCGTGGAGGTCGGCGGAACATTGCCGCCGGCGTACTGAACCGCACACAGGCAAACAGTGATACTAAAGCGAAGATGCAGCATATCGACATCATCGCGCTTCAGATTTTTGGCAGCAAGAAAAAACTGCCCGATCAGTACGCTGCGTTACACGCCGCTGGATTCAAGGTTCCGCCGCATAATGTTCTCGAAGCTAACGAACTTAACGCTGACCGGCTGCATCGTATGTTGGTCAACCTGAAGAAAACTAACTACGACTGCGACGGTCTTGTACTGACTTACGCGGATATTTCGCTTCCGGTAGAAACATCCGGGAACCCTGACTGGAGTATGGCGTATAAAGAAAGTGATGCTGCTACTCAAGTGGTAGCAGAAGTAACAGACGTAGTTTGGAACATCGGAAAAACAGGTAAGCTCGCACCAACGATCAAAACGAAACCCGTTCGTTTGGGTGACATCACGGCATCTTCGTTTACAGGTTTCAACGGAACGTTCATTCTTACAGGTAAGCGCCTAGCTGAGGGGCCTGGTAAGGCGAAACCAATCGGGGTTGGAGCAAAGGTTCTTGTTGAACGTGCCGGAGATGTTATTCCGCATATCGTGTCGGTTGTTGAAGGTGCAAAACGCGCGGCATTGCCAGATGTAGAATACGAGCACCGTGGCGCTGATTTCTACGTAGTCACCGACGAACACACTAAATCTCAAGTAGTCAACAAGGTGATTTACGCACTACGCGCACTGGGAGTGAAAGGTGCTGCTGACAGCAGCGTAACCCAAATCGTGCAGGCTCTGGCAGAGCAAGGCGAGTCTGATCCTACCGATGTTCTGACGTATGTTCTAACAGATAAGGAACTTTGGGACAACGTAGTTGGCGGAGCAAGAGCAAAAACTGTGTTTGCGAATATCCAGGCTGCTTTGGAGAACTGCACGTTCGCACAGCTTATGGACGCCAGTGGGGTATTCCAACACTTAGGGGTTGGTCGTGCTAATGACTTCGCAAAAGCTAACGCGCAGCTCGGTGTCGGGCTACCAACAAAGCAAGCCTTGAAAAAGGCTGGTTATGATTTGTACACCATGGCTATCGGAATCTATCGAATGCCAGAAAAGACATCCAGAGAAATCGAGGAGAACTGGAACCTATTTGTACGGTTTGTAAACAGCACGCGCGGTCACGGCTGGTCTGCGCAGAAAAAGCGTGTGGTTGCAGAGAACGTTGTAACAGAGCAACCGCTACGGGGGAAAGTCGTGTACCTTACAGGCTTGCGTTCGCCTGACTTAGCAGAGAAGATCAAACAGGCTGGCGGAGAGGTTCAATCAAGTTTCAACGCATCCAAATGTAACTTGCTGATTGCAAAGGATGTCAACGCAAACCCAGCACAGAAGAAGTACGCTCAAATGTCTAGTAATAGCGAACTGATGTCGCTTGCAGAGTTTTCCGCGAAGTATAAGTTGTAAAAGAAAAACCCCAGTCGTTTAAACGACTGGGGTTTTTTCTTTACACCGACACAGAATCTCCGGAAAACAAATGCAGGCAAGGTGCCTTAGTCTTCTGCGGCTTAAACGCGCCGAATTGCTTGATACGCAGCGAACATTGTCAGCCTTTCTTTCTTGAAGATTTCAACGGGTTATTGTTGTGCGAACGACTACCCTGCTCACCCTTCGCGCGCCTTTTGTACATTCCAATTCCGCCACGAATCGGCTTGAAATACACCTTGCCTTTAAGCGAGGCGTACTTCTCATCCCACTCGCAGCAGAAATAGTAGTACAGCGGACGCAGCAACTTTGGCAGCATACCGCGAGTTTTCATCGCAGAGATTCCCCACGATTTCATACCGTTTGCTGCAAAAACTTCCGCAGCGGACGCAACGTACAGAGCCTCCATTGCTTGCGCGGAGGTAGTTTTTTGCATAGCAGCAAACGAGGCTGTGAAACTGCCGTCCATGAGAATCTCACGAAGAACAGTTCTGGAAGCCTGCTTGAAAAGACCGGCTGCAATCTTGGCAGCCTTGGGGTTCTTTTTGGAGAAGTAGCTCTTATAGGCAGCGTAGCCACTTCCATCTGTAGGCGGAGCAAAACTCTCACCTTCAAGCTCATCAAGTTGACTGCGAGCGACTGCGCACCATGTCGGCATGTCTGTGGAATCCACAGGAGCCGAATAGGAAGCAATCGCCTGCATGATCGAAGAATTGACGTGTTCGTCAAACATGCAGGCTCTCCGTTTAGAAAGTAATCTTGAAACCCTTACTCAGCTCAACGCTGAGACGGATGTCCGGCGCGGTGCGGCGCTGTCCGTTGGAAATCCCGGTAAGTTTGGCTTGAGCAATTGCGTCAATGAACTTCTGCAACCGAGCAAAGCGCATCTTGCCAATGCGCTTTTCCAGAACCATCATGAAACCCTTGGGGTTCTTTTGCAGTACAATAGCGGCAACCAACAACTGAGCATCCGTCAGTTCCGACTTAGCAGCGGCAAGACCTTCGCCTTTCACTGCCATCAAGAACGGGTATTCAGGAACCTTGGAGCGCAGAACTTTCACAGCATCCTGAATGGCTTTGATCGTAGTTGCTGGCACTGGCTTAACGTCGTCATCCTCATCGTCTTCAATAGCCGGAGCTTGATTACCGAGTTTCGAGGCTGGCTTCTTCGTCGAAGCCGGTTTCGACGAAGCTGCCGGTTTACCTGGCTTACCAATAGTCAACCGGCTGTTCTCCGGAATAGCAACAAAGTTCATGTTACCGATCATGCGGCTAAAAGATTTGGCGTGAGCCAGCGGTGCAAGAATCTCCGCTTCAGGGCCGGTAATGTCGTACTGAATAACCGTTGCTCCCGTGCGTCCAAGTTTCGTCAGCAAATCAGCAACAGTTTTACATCCTCTGAGAGTATCCTCGGAAACTACCGGAACATACGAATTGTGCCAGGCGTACAACTGAGTACCTCGGATGACCACGCTGAGGGACTTCACAGAACGACCATCAATACGCTTACGTTCGTCAGCGATCTTCTGAGCATCCTCTTCAGAAACAGACGCCGGCAAGGTTGCGCCTTGAGCTACTGCAACCACAAAAAGCGCTCTGGCGTAAGCGGCTTTTTCGCCCTTCAAGGAGGCAACGCTTGCGCGGATTACCGAAATCGGCTCTTTGCCTTTTTTCGGCTTAAACACGTCAACGAGCTTCTTGACAGTAGTTGCCACGCGAGTATTACCAGCAGCAGTTGCGGAGAAGAATTCAGCAGAATAATCCATAAGATTTTCCTTAGTTCAGTGGAATTGTAATTGCCGGGCGGCGCGCGATTCCCGACTTGGCATACGCACAAATTCGGTCTGTGGCGTTCGCGGCAACGGTATTGCTAGAAGCCGAGATTTGTCCAACTGTGGTTCCGGACGCGAAAGTAATAGTTGCAATCTCTACTGCGTTTTTGTGGATCGCAACCACAAATGGTTCCGTGGCAGGAGCACTGAGCTTCGCTTGTGCGTTCACGAAATCTAGCGTCGCCGAATACTTCAGGTACAAGCCGTTCAACAACTGAAGTTCCGGAGCTTCGCCTACGTAAGACGCTGAGAACTCCTTTACAACCTGTGTGCCAGTTACGTCGCACGAGAAGTTCAAGGAGTACCCAGCCAAGCTGCTACTTGCCTGAGCATCCAGCGTGAAGATGTCTCCAGTAGCAAAGCTATTCGTCTGCATGGTCAGCACGCCGTCGTTAGAGCCTGCCGGGAACACCACAGAGCCGACCACTGTGCCGTTCTTTCGCACGTTAAAGCCTGTCGGTCTAGCCGAGTCTACTTGCGCGGCAACAAAACTTGACGCGGATACGTTGATGTTGAACGGATGTGCCACAGCGTGACGGTACACTTCGCTTGCAACAACAGCACTGGCAGAACTAGCCACCAGGTTCAACTCATCATTCACGCTGGCATCCACCACAACGTTAATGAGAAGACCCGCAATTGTGCTGGCGTCTACAGCAACGATACCAAGAATATCTCCACGCTGAACTGTACGGTCTGCGCCTTGGAACAAACCGATGTTCGCACCCGGTGCGAAGGTCAAGGTGCCAACGTTCACACCGTTATGCGTAACATTGAAAACCGCAGTAGCTGTCGGAGCTACTAGAGCGTAGGCTTTCGATTCCGACACCTGGTATGTACTGGTGCTGGTCGGGGTGTACAGCCAAACGTAATTGCTGTTAATGGAGTTCAACGTATGCTGCGTGTTGTTCGAGACAACATCTGTCGGAGCCGGCGGGATCGTAGCCTCCGCAATACCAGTCTCGATAGTTACGGTAACGTTACCAATCTGGTTACTAGCACCGCTGAACTTTGCAGTGAGCAAGTCGCCGATCTCGTAATCAACAAAACCAGACGCTGAGAACAAACCAACACCATTCGTGTCAAACTTGATGGTACACACTGTGGTACTGTTTTTGTATACCGCCACTTCTGTGTTTGCGGTAGGTGCCTTCAACGCGCGCGCAAACTTATTACCACCCAGGTTCAGCCGAGTCTTTCTACTGAAGATGGTTGCGTAAACCACGCCATCGTCAACACAAGCCATAGGTGACGTGAAGAAGGACACCGGCGGCGTTCCGCCGGTGGCTCCAGAGCCACCGGATGGCGAGAAGTTTTGTAACGCAGAGTCAATCATCTGCTGAACCTCAGTTTTCACACCGAAGTCAGTAAGATTGGACGGCTTGCCGTCAATATTCGTCCACGTCAACGACTTGATTACAGGCTTGTCTGCTAGGTCATTCCAGGATGCAGTTTTCTTCGCGTCGATCCACCAATTCGAGACAATCGCTCGAACCTCTGTCGCATCTGGCTTGAACGTAGTAGGTACGTTCGACAACGAAGACCATGAAACCTTGTTGGTGCTGAACCAGTTATTGATCGACTGGGTGATCTGAGCTTCGGAAACAAAAGACGTAGGCTTGCCGTCGATGTTGTCCCAGTGTACAGACGACGGAGCCGTACCCTCTTCTACCTCAGTAATGAAACCCCACTGGTTCACTACCACCTTCTTTGGGTACTGGTACGTCTTCGCTACCGGATTGACCCGATTAAGTTTGAACGTTACAACCCCAGTACCAGGGTCTGCTCCGGTGTAGGACATAACCAACGGAGAGTTTGCTTCCGCCAGAACTTGCACGCAGACTGACTGCGTTGCTTTATCTGTGATTAGCTGCTGGCGTGGTAGCAGCGGCAAATCTTTGAGTGGAATCTTCTGCATAGTATTAAGCTCCAATCGGCTTCACGAAGCCGTATACCGTAATTGCCATACCTTCTTCCACAGGTTCCGTAAAAGTGAAAACCGACTTCTGACCGACAACGGTTTGCGTGTAATCCTCATCGCGGAATTGGATTGACTTCCCCTGAAACACCATAGCTTCAGAGTGAAAAACTCTTGTCGCAAGAAACACTTTCGGGTCGTCTGCACTGCGTGACAAGCGCTGGCGGATGTACATCGGCTCAAGCATGGCGTACAGATCACTTGGCGTCAACGCTTTCGCAAACGGATCAGGCAGCCAAGTGATTAGATCATCAGCGAGCTTGAAATATCCAACACCGGGAACGAATACGTGCATTCCGGCTTTTCTGGCCGAAACATGCGTATTCTGCATCTCCTCAACAGAAGCTAATGTGCGAAAACCACCAGCAAAATAGATGTCCTCAAGAAGAGCAAAACTTTGTCCGTTCGCAGGTACTAGGCGACTAATACATGGAATCATGGTTATACCTCATACTTTGGTTTTAC
>JACCDZ010060430.1_pt1 | contig 11562 bp, 13 predicted proteins | sample 7449551 | NCBI WGS metagenome assembly JACCDZ01 (sample SAMN15323452, study PRJNA562643) | freshwater metagenome | isolation source: river surface water | place: USA:Blue River Watershed | collected 2017-08-18
AGTTACTTCAACATCCTCTATCGAAGGTTCCAATGATCCAGACGGATGATTATGAGCAATGATAATACTTGATGCATGTAATCGCAAAGCTGGCTCAAAAACTTCTCGAGGATGTACCAATGACGCATCCAGAATTCCTACTGAAACAATAACTCGTTCGATTAACCGACTTTGTGTATCCAAATAAAAAACTACCAAATGCTCTTTTTTGGAATCCTTGATATCAGAACATAATAACCAAACATCTTTTGGAGAGAGAATTTCTGCTTGTTCATTTTTACTAAACCGTTTCCCTAATTCAATAACTGAAAGTATTTGTAACGCCTTTGCTTTTCCTAGTCCTTTAATATCCAACAAATCATCCAAAGAAATATGTTGCACACCTTTCTTGAGAATGACTTGTAAAACTTTGCGAGAAAGTTCTAACACATTAATTCCTTGAATTCCTGAACCAAGCAAAATTGCAAGCAGTTCATAGTCTTGCATTTTTTGGGTTCCATATTTTTCCAATTTTTCCCGAGGTAAATCAACTCTTGGTAATTGTTTTAATTTCATAACTTTATTATACAACAAATATTTTGAATTTAAATGATGTATTATTGATAATAAAAAAACGAGTTGCCCCGCTTTTTATTTAATACAAATCCTTTAGTGATATATTCCCGTAATGTTTTTGTTGCCCATTTACGAAAATGAGTACCTACAACGGAACTTATCCTATATCCCACAGCAATAATAACATCTAAGTTATATTCATTAATTTGACGCTTCACATTTCTACTACCTTCGGTTTGAACTTGTAAGCTTTTCTTACAAGTTGCTTTTTCTTCAAGTTCTTGTTCCTTGTAAATATTCCTAATATGCATAGTAACGTTTTGTGGAGTAACACCAAAAACCTCAGCAATTTGTGCCTGAGTCGCCCAAATCGTCTCATGCGAAAAATCCCCACGGAACCCTATTTCCCCGGATGAAGTTTGATAAATTACTAAATCGTTATGCTTTTTTAACCCATTCTTTTTCATGTTACATATATTAAACCATATTTTTTACTTTTGAACTATAACAGAGCGATAAAATAATTTCCTTCGGGAGGAATTTTTTATTTACTCAAGCCATGCTACAATCAACCATATGCCAAACTTTTTTATCTTTTTCCTCATCATTACCGTGATCAGTATTCTGTTCAGTGGAATGGTGATTTGGAATATTATTCGCATGTGGAGTTATCAATTCTTTTACCAAAAAATCCGTCCGCATCGGAAAATTATCAAAACATTGTTTTTTGGATTACAATTATTAATCCTTATTGTTGCAGTTATCAGTCAAAATATTATCTATACAACCTATTCCCCACTGACTTCATTTTTCTACACTCTTTCCATGTGGACATTAGGAGCGCTTGGGTATTTACTCATGGGAAGCGCAATTGCATGGAGTATTGCATGGACTCTCTATATGATCCGTGTTGCAACAGGTAAAAAACGATTTACTTGGAATCGTTTTGTTATCCCGTTTTCAATTGATACGCGATTAGTTGTTCGCATGATAATTACACTCCCAATGATCGTTGCACTTGGCATTATTGTGTACGGAACCATTAATACACAATTAGTCAGAACAGTTCATTATTCTCTTTCTAACCAAGAACTCGCAACACCTTTTCCAGATCATTGGGTTGGACAAAAAATTGCGGTTTTCTCGGATACTCATACGGGGCAAATCCGTAAACGAGCAATCACAGAAAAAGCCGTCCGAGCAATCAACAATGAACAACCAATGATTACCTTTATGGCGGGTGACCTGGTAGATGGACCAAAATTCCCTATTACATTCCTCGAACCACTTACTAAACTACAAGCACCTTTGGGTAATTATTTTATTCCCGGAAATCATGAAAAGTATTCCAAGGATTCAGAAATAGAGTCAGTGATTGGAAATTACATCACCCTCGTTGCTGATGAAGTAAAAATAGTCGATCATGTTGCCATCCTTGGTATTGATTATCACACAGGTAATCCTGAGCAAACACTGAATCAGGTACAACAATTAACTAACACTATTCCAGACAATACACCAATTATCGGAATCATGCACGACCCAAAACATATTCCTATGATTCTGGAACAACAGCCAAACCTTACTTTGTCAGGGCATACTCATGGAGGGCAAATGTGGCCAGGAAATATTTTAGTAAAAATGATTTATCAAGAATTCGCCTACGGACCGAGTTATCACAATAATGGAAAATCAGTTCACATTACTACATCGGGAGTTGGCACCGCACTCGTTCCTATGCGTGTAGGAACAACACCCGAAGTCATAATTATTCATATTGAAAAATAATATTTGCACACTTTCCTAGAAAAAGTTATGCTCTCATTATGAATATCGTTCGTGTAAAAGCATTTCCAGAAAGCAAAAAACCTTTCATAGAAGAAACCGATCATCAGGTACTCAGAATTTTTATTCGAGAACCTGCACAGAATAATCAAGCAAACAAAGCCGTACTCAATGCAGTTGCAGAACACTACACTATTCCTAGAACTAAACTAAAAATAATTTCTGGTCATCGATCGCTCAACAAAATGATACAAATACTCGAATAAATCCCTTTTCTGTGAAAAGGGATTTATTCTTGACATTTTTTCTGAATCTGCTATTATAATGAACAAACACAAAAGAATATGAATATAATGATTGTAGAAACAGGTTATGTAGAAAGAGCAGAGGTTATATTACTAACAATGCATCTACCAATACCTTTAGTAGTTGTTCAAGAAAATAATCTTGCACAACATAAAGAAACTTTGTTTATTCAAAATACTTTAATAAACCTTGATGATATTATTATCAAGGAAGAAAAAAGTATTGTACATATGGAATTAAAATTATTCCCTATTGTACAAAAAAATATTAATAAAAAAATAAATCTAAATGAGGTCGTTTCGTTTAACACAAACGAGACGAGACATCCACCTTAGGTTTACCTATTCTTTAATACTTTACATAACTTTTCACCTTACTTTTTGTAAGGTGATTTTTTATTACAAAAAACCACCCTTTTGGGTGATTTTTATCCTCGTTTTGTTTTTGCTCGTCCTGACTCGTTCAAGATTTGTTTTCGTAAACGAACTGATTTTGGAGTTACTTCCAAATATTCATCATCGTTCATTAATTCTAGTCCTCGTTCAATATTAATTTCCAAAGGTGGAATAAGAGTAATTGCATCGTCTGTTCCAGAGGCTCGCATGTTAGTAAGTTGCTTCCCTTTTGTTGGATTTACTACCATCTCATCACCTTTTGCCGTATTACCCAACACCATTCCTTCGTATACTTCGGTTTGCGGACCAATATACAACACACCTCGTTCTTGGAGATTTCCAAGAGCAAAGGCAAGTGCTTTTCCATTTTCCATAGAAGTCATTGAACCTGTAAGTCGTTTCTGGAGATTTCCTGCATGTGGTCGGAATTCAAGGAATCGTGAAGCCATGATTCCCTGCCCTCGCGTATCCACCATAAATTGTCCTCGATATCCAAAAATTCCTCGTGTTGGACCTTCAAAAATCATACGAACGGTTGCTTCTGAAATTTTCATATCTTTCATAATGAAACCTCGCATTCCTAATTTTTCAATAACAATACCTTGATAATCATTTGGGCAATCAATAGTAATTTCCTCGAATGGTTCATGAGTTTTTCCATCAATTTCTTTGAAAATTACTTGTGGTTGAGAAACTTGAACTTCAAAACCTTCTCGTCGCATATTTTCCAAGAGTACTGCAATGTGCATTTCTCCTCGTCCATACACTTTAAAACCTTCAATAGTTCGCCCAGAATCAGGTGTAAAATCTACACGAAGTCCTACGTTTACTTCAAGTTCTTTTTCAAGTCGATCACGGATTTGTCGTGTTGTTACGAATTTTCCTTCTCGTCCTGCAAATGGTGAGTTATTTACCAAGAAATCAAGTACGATTGTTGGTTCATCAACAGTAATAGCTGGTAATGGTTCAACGGTCGCATCGGCAGAAATAGTTTCACCAATGAAAATATCAGCAATACCTGCAATCATTACAATGTCTCCTGCTACTGCCTCGGTAACATCTTTTTTCTGAGTTCCTTCAAAAGTAAATAATTTTGTAATTTTCCCATTTCGAGCCGTTCCATCAGGTTTTTTAACGACAACATTCTGTCCATTTTTTACGATTCCTTCGTATACACGACCAACGGCCATACGCCCAAGGAAATTATCATATGCCAAGTTAAATGCTTGCATACGGAAAGTTTTTTGAGTATCGTTTTCTGCTGGTTGTACTTTTTCAAGAATTGTATCAAATAATGGTTCGAGGCTCTTCATTTCATCATCCATTGAACGTTTCGCTGTTCCATCTCGCCCAATTGCATATACTGTTGTAAAGTCGAGCTGCTCATCGGTAGCACCCAATTCCATGAACAATTCAAAAACTTCATCATGAGCTCGTTCAACATTTGCACCTGGTTTGTCAATTTTATTTAAAACAAGAATTGGCTTCAATCCAAGCTCAAGAGATTTCTTGAGTACAAATCGAGTTTGCGGCATTGGACCTTCTTGTGCATCTACAATCAAAAGTACTGAATCAATCGATCGAAGTACTCGTTCTACTTCAGAACCAAAATCGGCATGGCCTGGTGTATCTACAATGTTAATTTTTGTATCTTTATAAAATACAGAAGTATTTTTTGCATAAATAGTAATTCCTCGTTCTTGTTCGATAGAGTTATTATCCATTGAAAAACCCTCTTCTCGCATTCCACATTGTTCCAACATCTGATCAGTAAACGTTGTTTTTCCGTGATCTACGTGCGCAATAATTGCAATATTTCGAATTTGCATAATTAAAAATAAATTACCTTGATAATAATGATGAAAGAGAATATTTTTTATCTTTACCATTCGTAGTACACAATCCACTGGAATGATACAAATAGAAAATATTCTCCTCCGTATTACTTGCTAAGAAATAATATAAGAAACTATACACGAAAAACTTGTTTTTGTCTAGATAAACCATAATTTTTATACCTAAAAAAATTCGTCAAAAAAAATATTTTATATTATACTAGAATCATGGAAACAACAACTATTATTTTACTTACTATCCTTGGACTCGTTTCATTTACACTGATTATTGTAGTTCTTTTTATTGGTATTAAAATTTGGACACTTCTCAAGAAAATTGAACAAATTGTTTCTTTTTTCTCTGATGAAACTGATCAAGTTCGTACGATTATGAAAAAAGTTCGTACAAAAATCCACAATATTATTCAATAAAAATACCCATATGGTGTTTTTTATTTTACTCGTGTTATACTATAGATTGGTACCCAAGTTATCTGGAGACCATCATTATTCATAATATCATTCCATTTGTATGGCAAAGAAAAAAACAACTTCAAGTAGTTCAAATACTGGCATCACGCTTGGTCTTGCAGGTCTCGCAGTTGCAGGAATTGCTGGTGCCTATCTCCTCTACGGAAAAGATGGTGCAAAGAATCGAAAAACTATTAAAACTTGGACACTCCGAGCAAAAGCTGACATTCTTGAAAAACTTGAAAAAGCAAAAGAAGTAAGTCAAGAAACTTTTGAAGTCGTAGTGGATGAAATTTCTGCAAAATACGGAACAAAAATCAAAGATATTGATCCAGCAGATATTGAAAAGTTTGCAAAAGATATCAAAAAACACTGGAAAGATATCAAAACCGAACTTGCCCCAAAACCCAAAAAAGTTGCCAAGAAAACAACGAAATAATATTGACCAACGATCGAGACAAAAAACAACTCTATAATTATAGAGTTGTTTTTAATACTTTTCTTGGAAAGTGTGATACACTGTATACCATATGGAAGATATTGAAAAAACAATGGGCAGTGACAGTCGAACATTTCGCCCCAAAAAAATGACATTAGAAGATATTCGTAACGGATGTATTTCACTCTATGGACCAAAAAATACAGAATCAGAAATTTGCGTAATGAATGAAGAATTCCGACAAGCAGTCGATGCAGTGCGAACACTTCCTTCAAAATCAATTACCGTTTTTGGTTCTGCTCGAACACCAGAATCTGATCCTTATTACCAACAAGCTGTTCGTGTTTCGGAACGAGCAGGTCGTGCAGGATTTATCACGATTACAGGAGGTGGCCCAGGAATTATGGACGCAGGAAATCGTGGAGCATTGAATGCTCATGTTGGGTCAGTTGGTATGACTATCAAGCTCCCAATGGAACAAGTAACCAGTCCTCACGTAACCACGGAAATCCCTTTTTACTTTTTCTTTACCCGAAAAACTGCAATGCGTTATGGTTCTCGTGTATTCCTCTTTTTCCCTGGTGGATATGGAACATTAGATGAACTATTCGAAAGTCTCACCTTGAAACAAACTCGGAAAATTGACCAAGTTCCCTTCATCCTCGTTGGGCGAGAATTCTGGGAACCACTTGATAAATTTATCAAAGAACAATTAGTAGCTCGAGAGCTCATTGATCCCGAAGATCCTGATTTATACACCATTACTGATGATGAAGACGAAATCATGAGTATTATTATGTCAGCACCAGAACGGTCTGATGATGATCGATAAAAAACACTGCAACTATGCAGTGTTTTTGTAATATTTCCCGAGAAATGATTCCTTGAAATCGAAAAAGTTTTCTTGTAAAAGTGACTCTCGAATGTCTACTACTAATTTGTTAATAAAATATAAATTATGAATTGATAGTAATGTTGCGCCAAGTATTTCCCTTGATCGAATTAAGTGATGTATGTAACTTGCTGTATAATTTTTACACGCATAACATTCACATGTTTCTTCTAATTTCCCTAAATTTCTTCTGAATTGTACATTTTTAATATTTTTCTTGCCTTGCAAAGTATGGAATTGTCCATGTCGTGCAATTCGTGTTGGAGAAACACAGTCAAACGTATCACAACCATTCTCCACACCAAGGAACAAGTCAATTGGCTCACCAATACCTAACAAGTGACGAGGTTTGTTTTCTGGTAAAATCTCATTCACCCATTTCACTGCAGAGCCGAGATCTTCTTTTTCAAATGAACCACCGATACCGAACCCATCAAAAGTATCACCTTGTGCATTTTCCATTTGAGCAAGAATTTCTGCTGACTGTTTCCGCAAATCAGAAAATCGTCCACCTTGCACTACGGCAAACAATGCTTGTTTTTTCTCACTATCAAGTTCATTATGTCGATCCAAACATCGCATTGCCCAACGATGCGTTCGATCCATTGCTTCTACCTGATAATCATACGGAGCTAACGGTGAAGTACATTCATCAAAAGCAAAAATCATATCAGCTGCCAAATTCCACTGAATTTCCATTGATCGTTCTGGAGTAAATCGATGACTCGAACCATCTCGAATTGACTTGAAAGTCACTCCTTCTTCATCAATGGTTACCATTTTTGATGTTTTGTTTTTTCGTTCTCCTGTTTCTTCGTTTACTTGTTCACGGATAATTTGTTCTGTATTTGCTAATTTCCCCACCTTTTGATCAAATGCAGTACCCAATGAAAAAACTTGAAATCCACCACTATCAGTCATCGTTGGACCTTGCCAATTCATCATTCGAGGAAAACCACCGTGTTCCGCAACGATTGCATCGCCTGGTTCCAGGTATAAATGATACGTATTTGCGAGCACTACCTGTGCGCCCAATTCCTTGATTTGCTCTGGAGTCAGTGCTTTTACCGTGGCTTTTGTTCCAACGGTAATAAATGACGGAGTTTGCACAATTCCGTTCGGTGTATGAATTTCTCCAACACGAGCTAATGTTCCTTCGAGTTTTTTAGTGATAGTAAAATTGAATTTTGACATATGTATACATTACATGAGAATGGGAAAAAGTAAAACCACCTATTTGTCAGGTGGTTTTCTATTTTTCCACAATCCACAATTTTGGTTCTTCTGGGCATGGACCTTCTCCATCTGACATATCCAATGAACACCAATTAAAGATTTCATCATTGATGTACACTTCTAATTTATTCACTGTGTCAAATTGTAATGCAGATTGTTCAATTTGAGCTTTCATATCTGGTTCTGCACAATGTCCTGGACCATACATAGTTCCTGTGAGATATAATTTTGCAACACCATTTTGCAATGTCACTGAATCATAGAATAATTGAGTATATCCTGCCACAACATTACGAATATTATCCTCTGGAATATCAGAATTTTCTTGTAATTCAAACAAGGTTCTGTATGTTGCATCAATAGTTGCTGTAGTTTTTGCGACAGTGTGTGGTGCAAAAATAATTTTTGAACCACAACCGATAGTACCACCTTGTGTAATTAATGGAATTCGAACAGTAGTATGGTCATCGATTCCTGACATACTTCCATCACAACCTTCACCAATACAGATTGAACGAGTTGGGACTCGTTTTCTCGTTTCCACTCCTGGCACCAAACCAGACACAACATGAATATCTGTCTCTGCATTTTCTAATCCTTCAGTTAAAGTGAGATTTGTATCAATTACTTCTTGATTTTTTGATTGTTTTATCAAGAAATAACTCGTCACACCAATAACTCCTCCGATAACAATAATTCCAATGATTATTTTAATGATATTATTTTGCATATAAAAAGTATATCAATAAACCACCTTTTTGTCAGGTGGTTTATTTTAAAACACGAACAAATTTTAATTCTTGCACATTGATTGGCATACGAGCGAGAACTGTTTGATATGGATTACGGTCATCGAATTGAACTGATTTAATAACACCAAATATCAAATGTGGAGCACTTGGAAATGTCATAACATCTCCATCTCGAATATCCATATCACGTGGAACATGTAATTCAAAATTACCACTTCCTTTTCCTTGTACTGGCACAGTAATTCCGAGTCGAGTAATAATCGCATCACCTTTCCAGAAATTTCCTGAAATAAGCGTTCCTTGAGCAGTCGTTTCAGTAACATTATCAATTACTGCTATTAATCCGTTTTCTCCTGCGATAATTTTATCACCAATAGTAACTCCATCACGAGATCCCCGATCGATAACAATACGATCATAGATATTCTGTGATGGTTTTGCAATTACTCGTGCGACGATAGTTTCTTGTTCTAATTTTGGATAATTGAGTAAATTCCGTAGTGATGTATTTTCATCTTCGGTTAATTGTAATCTACCTAATTGCTGTTCGAGGTTTTGTATTTTAGTTTCCAATAACTGCTGTCGAGCAATAAAAATATTTTTTGGTGTCATGAGATCAATTGAATAACCGAGAATTTCTTGGGAAATATTTTTTACCACCGATAATCCACTCAATGCTATTTTTATTAGAAACAACATTGCGACACCCAAAATAATTACCAAAAAAATACGAATAATATTCGCAGAATTTTTTGTTTTCTTTTTATGAAATGTTTGATTAAAATTTGACCCCATAATCTTCTTTGACAAGTACTTGCTCATATTGATCCAGATCTTCAAGAACAATACCACATCCACGAGCAACTGCCGACAATGGATCTTCTGGGATATGTACTGGCACTTTAAAGGTTTGTGAAATAACATGATCAATACCCACAATTAATGCACCACCTCCTGTGATATAAATTCCTCTATGAATAATATCAGAAATAATTTCTGGAGGGGTTGTTTCAAGGATTTCTCGAACACCGTCAATAATTACTTGTAATGAGTCATGAATGGCTCGATGAATATCATGATCTGTAACTACAATTTCTCGTGGAAGATGTGAAATAAGATCTCGTCCACGCACAGTTACTTGTCGATGCTCGTCAATTAACTCTGCAGAACCTACAGAAATCTTGATCCGTTCTGCTGTTTTTTCACCTACGAGAATTTTATATTCATCACGCAAGAAATCAATAACGTCTTGGTTCATTTTGTCTCCTGCAAGCTTTATTGATCGTGATTGCACAATTCCACCGAGCGACATTACTGCAATATCAGTAGTTCCTCCACCAATATCAACTACCATACAACCAACTGGCTCAAGAATAGGTAAATTACTTCCGATAGCGCCTGCCATAGGTTCTTCAATAATATATACTTCACGAGCTCCTGCAGAAATAGCAGCATCATATACCGCACGATGTTCTACATTAGTAATTCCTGATGGAACACCAATAACTACACGAGGCTTGAATGTTTTTGGGGAGATTTTTTCTGCCTTTCCAATTAAATATGCAAGTAATTCTTCGGTAACTTCAAAATCAGAAATAACTCCATCAACTACTGGATGAATTGCTTTGATATGTGTCGGTGTACGCCCAAGCATTTCCTTGGCTTCGGTTCCAACTGCTACAATACGCCCAGTTTTTGTATTAAGCGCTACAATAGATGGTTCATTGATAATAATCCCTTTTCCACGCAAATATACCAACGTATTCGCTGTTCCAAGGTCAATTCCAATATCGTTTGAAAATTTATTATACACATTCTTGAACATAAGATATTTGCACTATAGCACGGAACTAAAACTTGTGAAAGTTGATTGACAAAAAATAAAAACACTGTTCAAAGTGTTATTATTTCAATATTTCTAGCAGCTCTGTTTCAGTAATAATCTTTGATTCTGATTCTGTTCGTTTTTTATATTCCAATCCACCTTGTTCCAAGGATTTTTCAGAAATAACAATACGATGTGGAATTCCAATTAAATCTGCGTCAGCGAATTTTGCTCCAACAGAAATATCTCGATCATCCCACAAAACTTCAATTCCCTGTTCAGTGAGTTTTTCATATAAAGATTTTGCCTGGTCAGCAGTATTTCCAATTTGAATCATATGCACTGCAAATGGAGCAACTGATTCTGGCCATACAATTCCTTTTTCGTCTGATAAAACTTCAACAATAGTCCCGATCAGTCGAGTAATTCCAATTCCATATGAACCCATAAACACAGGAATTTCTTGTCCTTCACTATTTTTATATGTTAGTTCAAACGGTTCAGAGAATTTGAAACCAAGCGAGAAAATATTTCCAATTTCGATTGATTTTTCTTCTCGCAAATTTTCTCGTTGTATGTCAAGTTCTGCAAGAACCTCATCGTTCAAAACTTCTTTGTTAATTGCAATTCTTTTTGCATCATCAATATAAATTAAATCTTCTCCTGCATCTGAAATCGTTTGGAATTCATGAGAATATTTTGAAAAAGTTCCACCTGATGCAAAAGTCGTATAGGTCACATCCCCCAATCCAACCCGTCGGAACACATTCAAATAGGCAATTTTTGCTTGTTCATAAAAAGCATCATGTTCGACTTGATCTTTTGAAAAAGAATACAATGCTTTCCAATAGAATTCTCGTCCTCGCATGATTCCAGATTTACTCCGTAATTCATTACGGAAAATTGTTTTAAAATCGTACAAATACAATGGTAAATCTCGATATGAATTTACAAAGTTTTTTACAATATTTGAATATGCTTCTTCATTAGTAAACGAAAGACCTACCTCGGTTCCATTTTTTAATTCTGTTTTAAACCAATTGTCTACAATTGCAGCGTCCCAACGATTTG
>JACCDZ012046258.1_pt1 | contig 11557 bp, 5 predicted proteins | sample 7449551 | NCBI WGS metagenome assembly JACCDZ01 (sample SAMN15323452, study PRJNA562643) | freshwater metagenome | isolation source: river surface water | place: USA:Blue River Watershed | collected 2017-08-18
AATTGTCAAACACTAACTCGTGAAAAACGTTGCGTCCTTCAAAAAAATCAACTCCGACTTCAAACTCTGTAAAATCATCTGCGCCGTCTGCTGGTTCATTAATTTGAATACTGTCGTTTTTAGATAGTTGATCAACTCTTGAGAAAAATAGCTCGCCTTCATCTGTTCTTCTTAGTGCATACAAGTATCTAGGTGCTCCACCCAAAAGTTCTTCTTGTGATCTTCCGAAAAAATATGTATTGTTTGTCATAACTTATGTTCCTTATAAGATCTCAGCGTAGCTAATAACAGCATCGATGCTATTTGCTGTATCACTTACTATTCTTAATTTACAATTTTCTGCCAAAATTAACTTTTCTCCGTTAGTGATAACTTTAACACTGTTGTACGGAGGAACTGTTAATTGTTTAATATAGTACCCGGCTATACTATTACTATCAACTACAAATATATCAATATAAACTTCTATATCAGTAGTGTTTGCCAAATTACAACCGATAAGTGTAAATCTATTGTTTGATACAGTTTCTAATACATCAATCGGAGTTGTCCCAATATCTTTTGAAACTTTTGTTCTAATAAAGGTTGCCATTTTCTTTTATCCAAATATAAGTGCGCTTAATATAGAAATATCTGTCGCTTCTTCTGCAGTCACACCACTCTGTGCACCTTGTGCTACTCCGACCCATGCAGTGCCATTCCAAATTTCTACACGTTCATCAGTAGTGTTATACCGCATCATGCCTAGATCAAATAATCCAGGACGTTCTTGTGTGGTTCCTACCGGGATTACAAATCCGCCTGTACTGTTAATCTTAACGTATCCGTCACCAGTTTGACTTATCAATGTTATACTGTTATTTACAGTATTGATAAATGTGTTATTACTAATTGAAAAATTTCCAACTCGTACAGCGCCTGTTCCGTTAGGAGATAATACTAAATTAGTGTTAGTTGTAGTGGTAGAAATTACATTATTGTTAATGTTAATTGCACCAACGTCTACATTTATAGTGTTTAATCTAGTAGAAGTTAAATCAGCAACTTCTACTCCATTTGCGTAAAACCTAATAGTATTGTCGTTTGCGCCCGGTGTTAACTCTGCTGTAATTTTAGTATTGCCGTCAGCATCCTCAACACCGTCTAATCTAATCCACGCAGTGCCATTATGACCTTCGTAGCGACTTAACGATGTGTTAAATCGAATCATACCAGCTGTCGGTACTAGTGGTCTATCACCAGTTGCACCAACTGGTATCTTAATGCTCTGTGTAGAATTAATATTGACTATGCCTGTTCCGTTAGGCGCAATAGTCATATCAGTGCCGCTGTTAATTCTTAATTCATTTTCTTGAACATCGAACTGTTCAAGTTCAATAAAACCAGTACCTGCTGCTTGCAATTGCAAATTGCTGTTTAGCACAGTAGTCTGAATAGTATTGCCCGATATTGTAATGTTGCCGGTACTAAACGTACCCGAAGTAACAGTACCAGTATTGTTAATTGTTGTGGTACTAGTTGTGCCTAAAACATCTAGCGTGCCAGTTACTTCAGCGTTATCAGATGGTACTATAATTTTACCGGTGCCGGCTGCTTCTAATTGCAAATCATTATTACCAATTGTTGTAGTAATAATGTTGTTGTCTATTTGTATGTCTTCAAACTGTGCAGTTGACCCGACTGTTAGTGTACCAGTAATTTCAGTGTCGCCAGTTTGAATCAAGTCTCCAGTTTGTGTTACAGCACCTACATGTGTAACAGTTGCAGGAGTGCCAACAACACCGATATTAGTAGTTGCAAGATTTGTTGTTCCTACTACGGTTAAATTGTTATCAATTTGTACATTATTAGATGGAACATAAATTAACCCAGATCCGTTAGCACGTAATTCTAAATTGTTATTACCAGTTAGCGTAGTAATAAAATTGCTTTCTAGTTTTATATCGCCTGCTGTTAACGTTAGTGAACTGATTGTAGTATCTACAGTTAACGAACCAACATCTATATTACCATCAACTGTAAGATCTTGTGCTATTTCTACATCGTTGTCCGGAACATATATGCGACCAGTTCCGGATGCATCTAAAATAAGATCATTATTACCAATAGTTGTGGTAATAGTATTACCATCTATTTTAATATCAGCAAATTGACCAAAGCCGGTAGTAGTAAAGTTTCCTATTACATCAATGTCACCTGTTTGATTTACATTGCCAGTTTGAGTTACATCACCGATGTGAGTAATTGTTCCGGTAACATTTAAATCTTGTACATCTGTTGTACCGTTAACTGTTAAATTATTTGTTATTTCAACGTTATTAGACGGAACATAAATTCTTCCAGAGCCGTTTGCTTGTAGTGTTAAGTCTAAACTAGAATTAGTAGTTGTAATAACATTAGTACTGATTTGAATATCTGCATTAACTAATGTTGTTGAATATAATGTGCTCCAGCGCTCTGTTGGGGTCCCCAAATCATATGTGCTATCTAACGATGGTAAAATATCACTGTCAACACCAGCAACAAATTGCACAGTATCAGTTGTTTCATTACCGATAGTTACATTGCCACCAACAGTAACATTTCCAGTAACATCTAGATTTCCGGTGATTGTTACATTGCTTTGTAAATTGATTTGATTGCTAGCAGAATCTACATTAAAATCTTGGCTTAGTGTTTCTATTGTATTGTCACTAATTCTAAAATCGCCCGTTTCGATTTTAGTAGCATCAATGTATGTAACATTTCCTAAGCCGTCGTCAAATGTTAAATTTGTTCCGATTGTAACGTTAGAGTTAGAAAAACTAACTTCACCAGTTGCTTGATTAACGTAGAATAAATCTCCTACGCGGAAATCACCTTTGTGATCAACTGATTGATAATATATTTTTGCGTCGTTAAGCTCTACTATCTCATTGGCTTGTATTACTGTGTTTGGATCGTTAGTAGTTTCGCCTAAGTTTCCAATGTAAGCTAAGTTTTGTCCAATTAAGTATGCAATAACACCAGGGCCATCACCGTAGATACCGTACTCGCCATAGACACTAGCTGAACCAATACTGCGAACCTCAGCACCAAAGTCGCTATAATCAGCAACATCGATAACACTAGCTGTTCCGCCAGCACTTGTTCTTAAGTCTTGAAAAGTAATTCCGTTGTCTACAATGGCAGTGCTGCCATTTAAGCCATTACAAGTAACTAATAATACTGTGCTAGCATCGCCTGTTAACTGTGCAGTAGGCGCCGGAAATGTTGCAGTATATCTAGCAACACCTTTTGATATTTTGATGTCATCAAAATATCCATTTACAAAATATGCAGCATTACCTGGATAATCTGCACCAATTCTAATACCGCGTTGGGCATAGACTGTTGAATCTGCCAGTGTAGAAGCCTGTAGTACGCCGTTGATAAACAATCTAGTTGTACCACTTGCTCTAGAAACAGCAATATGATTCCATGAACTTACAGTTAATGTTGATGTAGATACAATGCTTGAGCCAGCAACAATGTATCTCACAGCACCGGCAGGTGTTACATCGATGTAAGCAGCGTTGTCTGGTGCGGATGTTCTCTGATCAAATAGTACTCTAAAGTTACTAAAGTTATTTGGATAGTACTGTAATTCAATTGTAAAGTCACCGGTGCCGTAGGCAAAATCTGGTTGACTAGCTAAACTTATAAAATCGCCGACACCGTCTAATGCTAAACTTGCAGTGCCAAATTTCTTTTGTGCAGTTGATAGTGATGCATTGCCGTGGACTGTGATTGTTTTACCTGGTCTATCTGAAGGTGTTTCAAACCCCAATACACGACCATCGATGTTATAAAAATCGCCGTCGATACTTTCAATTACACCGCTGGCCAGCACTGTAGTACCGTCGGTATCGTAGTAGCTTAATGTATTACCAACTGCCCACGTTCCTGTAGTATTGGTGATCTTAACTCGTGTTTTGCCATCTCCTGCAAATCCTGCTGGACTGCTGAAGAGATACATACCTTTACCAGCAAAGTAGGTAAACGAATTTAACCACTCGATTCTAGCACCGTTGGTTGCAATCAAAGTTTCGGCAGCAGGAGTTAAAAATGTAGCACTATGAAACAACATAGCAGCTTCTTTACTAGCTGCATTTACTACGCTACCGTCAATAAATGCACCGTGACCGGAATCGCCTCTTGCATACCCTCTAGGATCGTTTGCAGGTTGTACCCAATGTGCAATGCCTGCATATACTGTATGTTCGTTTCCTCCGCGAGTAATATCATAGATCATTGCGTCTAAAATATAACCCATGTCTCGTTGGCATTTTACAATGTCGTATACAAAACCCGGAGTTGGATGTAGGGCTGTCACATACGCAGTAATTTCTTCTTTTAAAAATTCTCTATTATTTTCTAAAATAATTGCAGCATTATACAGTACACCTGTAGTTGCAGGAGCACCATTTGCCGTAATAGTTGGTAAGTTTGCTTTTAGTGTACCGTTATTGATGATATAAATTACATCATCAATCAGCCCTTGTAATAGTATTCCAGTTGCAGCATCAGATACAATTGTAGGATTTATTACTTGGCTTTCTGGGTTTGCTGAAGTTTTGGTAATTGATCCGTTAACTACTAACTCGTCAACTATACTTTTGATTCTATCAAGACCGTCAATTGTTTGAGTTTCTTGGCCAGCAATGGCCAATACACTAGGTGTTCCGTTAGTTAATACTGTTACGTTTCTAATATAAGGACTTCGAGTAGACACAATTGCATTAGGTGTAAATCTAAATGCGTGTCCTGTACTGGCAGCAGGTCCTGTGCTAGCATCATGATAAAAACCAGCTAATGTAAAGTCTTCAATTGTAACTTCACCGTTAACGTGAAATCCGTCATTGTACATAGTAGCTGCGGTAGGACGAATAGTAACGCTACGAAGACTTGTACCTTTTACTGTTACTCCAACTGGTACAACTAAGGGAAATACTTCTTCGTAATTGCCAGGATATACATAAACAGTGTCGCCAGCTGTTGCTTGAGATAACGCAAATGCTATTGTTGCAAACGGGTCGTTTTGATGTGTTCCAGAATTGCTATCGCTACCATTAGTACCAACATAAAACAAATTACCCGGACGTGAGGTTAAATTAATGTTATCAACTACAATGTCACCGGTATCTATTACATCTGCGTAGATGTTATTAACCCATAGATCTTTCCACCTGTTAGTTGCACTACCTAGTGTTCTTGTGTTATCTAAATCTGGTATTATATCGCTAGCAACTTGAGCATCGAATGTGACTAGGTCTGGGCCTACTCCGTTACCGATGATAATATTTCCGTCAGTTTGAATATCTCCAGATACTGTTAAACTTCCGTATATGTTAGTGTCTGCGTATATTTCTACAGTGCCGGTACCATTTGGTCTTATTTCTAAATTAGCATCTGTAGTGTTTGTTGATATAACATTTGAATCAATGGAGATAGAATCAACTGTTAGTTTTGTTTGATATACAACTTGGTCGCCAGGGCCGTTTACTAAATTTAAAATACCAGTATTACTGGTTATAGTTTCGCCAGAAATAGTTATGTCGGCGAGATCGGCCTGCGTAGTAACTTCTAGATCTACTGTGCGAGTTGTGCCGTTTACATCTAATTCTGCTGTTGGTGTTGCAGTATTGATACCTACGCCGACTACTTTTAAAGGTAAATCTGGGTCAACTACTGACAGGTACAATAGGTCTGTTTCAAACGCTAGGTCATGTCCGTTACGAGTTAAGTTTTCTTTTAGTAATTGACCGGAAATACGACCAAGCTGGCTCATGAGCGCTCCTATGTACCCCGTGTTTCACGGTTAACCAAATTCACATCCTTTGCAGGCTCTTTGCTGGTTTACCACAGTTTAATATCGTAAAAGTTAGCCAACTTCTACAGTAATTGTATTTAGCAAGTTTTGGCTTTTAACCAAAGATGATGTTTATAATTGCTGAGATGTCACTAGACTCTTGTTCACTAATTAAATTTCCCGAAGCTCCCGCAATAGATCTATAGGAGACTCCTTCAAAAATTTCGCCAACGTCAAGTTCGGTGTTATATCTTAGATCACCTAATTCTGGATTTGCAGGTTGGCTTGCTGTGTCTCCAGTAGGTATTACTAATCCCGCTGTGCCTGTAAATGCAACATATCCAGCTCCGGTATTTTGAAAAATTAACGGAGCTGTTGAATTTTGATTGGTAATTTCATTAGTGGTAAAGGCCCAGTCATCTATTACTACTGCACCTGTGCCGTTGGGTGTTAAAAATATACTATTGTTAGTAGCAGTCGTTGATATTGTGTTAGTTGCAAGTGCTAGATTATTATCAACAGTTAGTCTAGATAACGCAATTCCCGTAGATGACAGTGTCATTGCTACAGCGTTGTTTGTAGTAAACAACAATGTATTGTTAGTAGGATGTGCTAATACGTTTGTTAATCTATTAGCAGAATAGACTCCGCCAAATGTAACAGTTGTTGTGTCAAAACCTCTATATAATTGTTCAGTTGTATTAAATCTAAACTCACCCCTAGTAAGTGTTGATCTATTTGCTGTTGTTCCGGCTGGAATTCTTAAAGCAGTAGCTGCATCAATTAATACACTGCCAGAAGGTACAGTTAACACTATATTGTCATTATTGCTGTCTGTGCTAAGTGTGCTTGCATTAAATCTAAGTTTTTCTAACCTTGCTCCACCTGTACCATTTGCAGTTAATATTAAATTATTATTGCCGACAGTTGTAGTAATGTAGTTGTTGTTAATTTCGATATCGTTGTTTGTGAATATATCTGATGTAACAGTTCCAAAATTAGATATTCCGTTTGACTCTAGTGTGCCGACTAGAAAATTTTGATTAATTTGAGTATTTTCATCAAATATAACTCTACCAGAGCCTGCTGCACGTAATTCAAGATTATCGTTTAAATTAGTAGTAAAAATTCTGTTGTCAACGATATGTATATTATCAAAATATACATTATTAGTTACGTCTAATGTATTAGTGATCTCTCTATTACCAGTCTGTATGGTATTACCAGTCTGTAGGTAATCACCGATCTGTGTAATATCCCCAGTTACTACAGTAGTTTTTAAAGCAGTAGTAGAGTCAACTGTTAAATCTTGATCTAGTTTTACATTGTCTTGGCTAGCATAAACTTTTCCAGTGCCAGCAGCTTTTAATTCTAAGTCACTGTCAGTTAATGTAGTAGTTATAATGTTTGTGCTAACTTCAATGTCACCGGTTGAATACGAGTCAACTATTATATCTGTTGTAACTTCTAAAGACGAAGTTTGAATGTTACCAGTTACTGTTAAATTATTATCAACCTGTACGTCTGCTGTTGCTACTGTAACTTTTCCAACGCCGGCAGCAGTTAACTCTAAATCTGAGTCTAGAGTTACAGTATTAATTGTATTGTTAGTAAACAGGGCATCTGCAATTTGAACATCTTGACTTACATCAAGATAACCGTCTTGAATATAATTTCCTGTTTGAGTAGTATCACCTGTTCTATCTAGCAATCCAGTATGATCAATAACTCCAGTTACAGTAACAGCTAATGTTTCGCTGTTGTCGCCTAGAATTAAGGTATCTGAAACAGTTAAATCGTTGTCAATTTCTACATTGTTAGTAGGAATATAAATTTTACCTGTACTGTTTGCTCGAAGTTCAATATCTGTGTTAAGTGTTACTGTGGATATTGTGGCATTTTCTAATTTAAAATTCCCAATATATGACGTATCAAGGTAGACAAAATTCCAACTTTTATCTGTTGGGCCGCCTAGTGTAAAGTCGTTATCGGATATTGGTCGAAGATCGAATTCAACAGGTGCTTCAAATCTAACAGTATCGATAAATGCATTACCAATAGTTAACGTTCCATCGATATTAAAGTTATCAGTAATTCCTAAATCATTTGTTATATCTACATTTGAATTTAATTTAAGTTCGCCTGTACTAGCGGTCAGATTAATAGGACCAGTTAAACTTGATATTGTATTACCACTAAATTTAATATTGTTAACTGTTACTTGCTGTGCATCAATTACAGTTTCATCTGTTCCATCTGCAAAATTAATAGAAGTAATGCCAGCTGCCGAAGTTGCTACTCCGTTAATCTGTACAGATCCTGTGTCAAAACTAACTGAAAATGCATCGCCTACTCGAAAGTTTCCCTTATTATCTAAACTTTGATAGTATATTTTACCAGTGTTTATTTCTACAGTTTCGTTAGGTTCAATATTTAAAGACGCATCATTGCTAACATCTTTGCCGGCACCGATGTAGGCAAAGTTATGATTGATAAGATACATTAATGTATCTTGACCATCTGCATATGCTCCGTAATTGCCGTAGACATTTGCTGATCCAATACTACGAATTTCGGCACCGTAACGAATAGACACGCCGTCTTGGTCTAATCGTCCTGTACCTGAAGTTGCATAGATACCGATATTGGCAAAATAAGTAAAACTGTTTAACCATTCTACCCTAACACCGTTGGTCATAGTTAACGCATCTACGCCCGGAGTTATAAAAGTGCAACTATGGAATAACATAGTAGCTTCTTTAGAAGTATAGTCGGCTAGGGCACCATCTACCAATGCGCCTTTACCAGCATCGCCGCTGGCAAATCCTCTAGGATCTTCAACTGTAGTTACACTGCCTTTTGTTATAACCGAAACATCCTGCATATAAGGACTTCGACTGGTTACTTTAAATCCCGGAGCAAAGCTAAAGGCATATCCAGTATCATTTACACTATCGTAATAGAAATCAGCAATGGTAATATTGCTTACAGTAGTCTCTCCGTTTAACAATATAACGTTTTCTGTTTGAGTTGTTACATCCGGAACTATTTTAACACTGCGTAGACTAGTACCTTTTAATGACACTCCGGCTGGAATAACCAAGGGCGTTATTTCAGTATAAGTTCCTGGATATATAAAAATTTCATCACCAGACTCTGCTTGGCTTAGTGCATGTTGGATAGTAGCAAATGCTGCACTTTGATGATCACCTTCGTTAGTGTTTGAGCCTATTGTGCTAACATACCAAATATTACCCGGACGTAACGCTAGGTTAACTCCGCCTGAACCAATAGAAGTTGTTGTAATTTCTTGACCGTTGATTAAAGCTGGATATATCCCTAACCATTTGGCACCGTCAGGGGTCAATGGGTTCGAGCCTAGAGAATATAAATTGTTCTCACTTGGTACAATGTCACTGTTTACATTTGATTGTAGTGTGACAGTATCTGACGGAGCATTACCTATTATTAAATTACCGCTTAGAGTAATGTCACCTTGTGCGTATAATTTTTTGTTATCTACAACATTAACATTACTATAGATATCTAAAGACCCCGATCCGTTTGGTCGAATTTCTAAATCAGTATTTAATGTATGGGTTGATATGTCATTAGCAGTTAACTTTATGTTATCAGTTCTAACATCATTTGCAAAAATATAATTTGATGCAACTAAATTAAGATCATTAGCACTGGCAATGTTGTTATCGCTAATATTAACACCTAACGAAGATACACCAATTAATCCATTAACTGATATTAAATTGTCAGTTTTTGTTTTGCCTGTTACAAATAAATCTCTAAAGGGAGTATCGTTGTTAATACCAACATACCCGTTACTTGTGTTTAAAAAAAGTAGACCGTTGTCGAATTGTAACGGTTTACCATCACGTTCGAGATTGTCTTTAAGTAGTTGTCCGGAAATTCTTCCTAGTGCATTAGCCATTCAGCGCTCCAATACACTATTTATCGGACTATTATTGATTGAACTTGTGTAGTGCGTGTACTGTTCTGCCCAATGGAACAGCAGAATAAAATTCAATATAAGTACCAGTTTGTCTTGCTAGGCCTGTTGTGCCGCCACCTATGCCAGTTGCAGTAAACACTGTGCCAACTGTATTGGCGCTGGCCCCGATTGCAGTAAAATCAGTATCTCCAACAAATGTAATAATGTATTCTGTGCTTGGTGTAAACGAGCCAGTCAATGTTTCAGCACCAGTTCCTGTTGATGACGGATTTGTTACTAAATCAAAGTTAACAGTTCCTAACTGCACAATTGTTTCTGTTATCACTAGCAAGTTAACTGCCATCTGATCAAGATTCCAGTTGGCTATATCTGACTGCCTAGTTACTGCATCCATAGGATCAGGATTCAATGGTCCAAATATTGTTTTTACATCGTCGCCGACTGATAGGTCTTGCAGTACAACTCCGTTAGGTTCTTTAAATCTAATAGGACGCCACTGACTAGCTTGATATGCTTCTAATTCCCCGCCTGTAGTTCCCGATGTATTGTAACGAATCATTCCGTTAACTGGACTTAGAGGTTGCTGTGCTGTTGTACCTTTTGGCAACAATAAACTATTAGGTGTGTTCATCACAACACCGCTAGCAGTATCAATTGCTAGACGATCGTCGTAAATTGCCCTACGATTAAGTGTTAACGTTTTTAGAAATCTCATCTTAAACTGCCAATGTGCTTACTGTTGCGGCAACACCTAGCCCGCCTGCCCATGCTACACTTGCTGTTGCTTGGATCGCATCGCCTGTGTCTAATACAAATTTTTCTTGATCAAAGCTAACAGTGTCTCCTGCTGGAATATTTAATTTACTAACAATAGTTGTTTCTGGCTGATTATATGGATCAAATCCAGTTTGAACTGCGTATAATGATACAGTAATATCACTTGTTGTATTATTACATAAAATAATAGTAGTAATAGCTACTGGAGTAACTGCAGGTCCAAAAATATAGCTTCCATTGGGAGTTCCTGATGCAATATCTGTATGCAATTTAGCAATGTTTGAATTCTTAATCGCCATGTTCTTTCCTTAAAATAGTATGCTAAACAATAGTGCTCTATTTTTAGCAACTAGTTCGTCTGAATTTCCTAAACTGGTAAAATATATACCTGTTTTTCCCGGAGCAGGGGTAGTATTTGAATTTACTGTATAAATTTTAGTTGCACCAGATACCGCAGTTGGGCTTAGTCCAGTATCATCTAACTGCATTACTGCATCAATTTCAACAATATTACTTGCTGCGGTAGATGTTAAAATTAAATTAGTTGTTGCATTATTAATTGTGTTAGTGAAAACATTAACGTTATCAACATCAAATCCTAAAGGTGTAAATTGTCCGCGTTGACTGTTGTCAACTGTAAACACAATTTTACTATTTGCTGGACCAACATATGCTGGATCTAACAACGTTCTATAAAAATTATAAGGACCTGGGGCAGCATTGAAACATTCTATACCTGTATCAGCTTCTGAAATGGCATAATCATCAAAAAATGCTAAATTACTGTCAACATAATCAGCTAACGCTTGTGCGTTCGGAAGAGCATCTGGATCTATAATAGTAATAGGACCTGTAGGCGGATCTAAATCAAAGTTTGTGTAACTAAACACATTTCGTTCATATGTTGTTGTACCAGTTACTGTTACTACTCCGGCACCCGGAGCGTTGATAAGATATAGATTTTGTCCGTTAGTATTGATACT
>JACCDZ010115431.1_pt1 | contig 11552 bp, 10 predicted proteins | sample 7449551 | NCBI WGS metagenome assembly JACCDZ01 (sample SAMN15323452, study PRJNA562643) | freshwater metagenome | isolation source: river surface water | place: USA:Blue River Watershed | collected 2017-08-18
ACGGTGCCAAAATGGTGAATGCCGTTTCCAATTCGGTAGTGCCAAAATTCACTGTAATTGTTGGCAACTCTTATGGAGCAGGAAATTATGCCATGTGTGGCAAAGCCTACGACCCGCGATTAATTGGAGCTTGGCCAAGTGCTGAGTTAGCCGTAATGGGGGGCACACAAGCCGCCAAAGTATTGGCACAGATTGAAGCCAATTCGCTAAAAGCAAAAGGAGAAGAAGTCGATGAAGCTAAAGAAGCGGAATTGTTTGCCAAAATAAAAGCTCGTTATGACGAACAAGTCTCGCCTTACTATGCAGCGTCTCGTTTATGGACGGATGCTATTATAGATCCTTTGGATACCCGTACTTGGATTTCTATGGGAATTGAAGCCGCCAACCACGCTCCTATTGAAAAACCGTTTAATTTAGGGCTGATCCAAGTTTAACTTTTTTTATCGACTTAAAAATAGTATATTTAATCTCCCATTTCCATCAACCTGTTCATTAATGTAGTAATTAAAATACTATGAAACAGTTTGGAATACTACTCTTAATTACACATCTATGCTTAAGTTCAATTTGTAGAGCACAAGAAAATGATACTTTTTATTTTGAATCAGGGGTACAGGTTTCCATTCCTGTTCACATTATGATGTACCGTTCGCACCGACTTGCAGTGGGAGCTAATTTTAGAATCATGAAACCTATTACCGAAAAAACAACTATTGGAATTCGGGCAGACTATGAATATCGATTTACTAAAATAAATAACCTAACTATTGTTCCTGATAGTACTTTAGCCGAACAAGCACGATATCGCAATTTTATCATTCTTAGTTTAAAACCTAATGTACAATTTAAGCTCCAATCCAATTGGTTTTTAGGAATAGAAACCGGTTTTGGCTACGCCATTTCGGATGCTAACAAAGGAGTTGGATTAGGATTTGTATCAGAATATGCAGGACCACAACGTTTTGGACTTTTTTCCAATATTTTTATTGGAAAACATTTTAAAGTAGTAAACTATAAGATGAATTTAACGCTCTATTTGTCCCAGTACTTAGCTCACGGTCATGCCGAAAATGCGTTAGGCTTACGATTCAATTATCTCTTTAATCAACTCTAAAAACAAGAAAGAGAGTCAAAATTAAGTCACTCTCTTTCTCCCTCGCTGGCGCGAGCGTACCTATTTTAAACAAAATTTTTATACCCTTTTACTTCAAACTTATATTCTTTTTCCTTTTTTTATGGTCACGATCGGGACGTACGAACCAGCTAGGGAATTGAAGCCGCCAACCACGCCCCTATTGAGAAACCGTTTAATTTAGGGGTGATTCAGGTCTAGGTGAATTTGTTTAAGTAAGATAATTGAATTTATTTTGGGTTACAACAGTAGTAGCTCAAAGTCAGGAGACTTTGCCTTTACTTTGAATTCGACAAAAAATGATTAAATTTATTCAAAGGAAAGCAGAGGTGAACTTTAGACTTTGCTAGTTAAGAACTAAGCTGCGCATTAGTCCTCTGCTTTCTCCTTGAACCCAGTTGAATTGCTTCAAATAGAATGATAGACATAGCGGTCTAATAAAGACTCTAAAGAAGTTCAACATTTTTTTTTATCCTAAATTCAAAGTTATGAAAAATTATTTATTTCACTTAGGAATTGACATTTCAAAATTAAAATTAGATGTAAATCTTTTACATTCTCAAACATTACAATCAGAACATTTTGTGATTGATAATAATCCGAAATCTATCAAGGATTTTGTAAAGTTGTTGATTAAACGAAAAATTGACATAAATCAGATTTAGTTTTGTTGTGAAAATACAGGAGTGTACACTAACCATTTAAGCTATACTTTACTTGGTTTGGAATTAGATTTGTGGATTGTTCCAGCTATTGAAATCAAACGTTCGAAAGGCATCTCAAGAGGTAAAAATGACAAAACAGACGCTAAAGATATTTCCTATTATAGCTATAGAAATATTGATAAATTACGATTATATAAATTAGCTGAAATAGACATTCAAAAGTTAAAAATGCTTTATACAGAAAGAGAAAAAGCACTTAAATCCGTATTACTTTTAGAAACAACTAATGAAAATAGTGAGTTTGTCAATAAAGAGGTATTCAAAGAAGTTTCAATAATAAATCAATCTTTGACAAATACTATCAAGAAAACCATTAATAAAATAGAGAGAAGAATTAAAGAAATAATCAAATCTAATGAGGTTTTAAACAAACAGTATACATTAATAAAATCAGTTCCTGGTATTGGTGAACATACAAGTTTATATTTTATTATTGCTACAAAAGGATTTTCTGCTTTTAAAAACTGGAGACAATTTGCTTGTTATTCTGGAGTTGCTCCTTTTGAATACATCTCTGGGACTAGTATAAAAGGAAGAACCAAAGTAAACCACATGGCTGATAAAAAAATGAAGTCTTTACTACAAATGTGTGCAATGACAACACTAAAATATGATCCACAATTGAAAGAATATTATATAAAAAAGAAAGATCAAGGAAAAAATTCAATGCTTGTTTTAAACAATATTAGATGCAAACTTATAAGCAGAGGTTTTGCTGTTGTGAACAGAGAAACACCTTATATTAATACTTATAAATTTGCATCATAAATTTAACATTTTTTAGTTGTTTTTTGTCATAGAATGCGCAGCGGGTTTTTAAACATCTTCTTGCCATTTATACTTATCAAGGATTTTTTCAAAGAAAATTTCTTTAAATCCCGCTTCTTTTAGCTTTTCTTTTGTTTTTTCTCCAACCATATACATTGGTGATTTATTTACAAAGCTACCTGCACAAATATTTGTTCTATAAAATTTATCTTCTAGTAAAAATTTAGTTTTTAAGCATACAGGTGTTATGCCTATTATTTCTTCATACCCATTACATTCCTCATTATAATTTAAAAATCGAGTAAGTCTAGCATCTGTATCATACTCTAAAATATTATGAACTTTAAACCAATAATATTCAGGAGAACTTGGCAAAGTAACAAATTCTAGGCCTTCATATTTTTCGACTTCACAAAATGTCTTAAACTTTTCAGAAACAATTGTATATCCCTCATACGTTGTAGAAATATTTTTCGCTCTTTTTGGTACTTTAAAATTAGGATTAACAATGTTTAAATCATAAATATTACTGTATTTTGCACATGCATTTAATTCTATATCGCTTAACATATAAGCGTTCATATCAGGGTCAATAATTGTATAACCTAATAGCATAATATTCATTTTATAAGTGTTGTTTAAAAAATCTTTGCCCAAGCTCCGCAAAGTCTCCCGACTTTGCGCCTTAATTAGACATGATTAAAATCTATCGTCCCACACTTTGCTCTCTCATTATTTTTCCTGTAGCGGTTTGTTGGAACTCAGGGATAAAAAGGATTTCTTTCGGTCTTTCGTATTTGTCTAATACTTCAAAAACAGATTCTTCTATTGTCATGGGTTCGCCCTCTACATACAACACTAATTTTTCACCTAGAAGTTCATCAGCTTGTCCGTACACAAAGAAATGTCTTGGAATTAAAGTCGCTAGTTTTTCTTCAATTTGCTCTGGAATTAATTTGATGCCACCGCTATTAATTACATTGTCAAAACGTCCTTTCCAAACAAATTGAGTAGCCGAAACTAATTCGACCAAATCATTAGTCACGATTTTTTCACCACTAATTTTATGGGCATCAATAACTAAACAATGTCTGTCGTCTGTTGTTATTATTACATTAGGCAACACCGTAAATGCCGCCTCTCCTACTCGCTTGGCAGCAATATGCGTAATGGTTTCGGTCATTCCGTAAGTTTCATAAATCTGAGACGGAATTGTAACTAACTCCTGCTCTAACGACTTATTGACTTTGGCACCACCAATGATTAACTTTTTAATTCGGTGCAAGTCTTTCAACGAGTTTTTAGCCTGCAAAGGCACCATCCCACAAAAATCAAACGTTCCCTTCACTCCTTCTAAAGGATGTGAACTTGGTGCCACAAATTCCATATCTAGACCCAAGATAAAGGCTCTTACAAACATCATTTTACCTGCCACATAATCTGTTGGTAAACAATGCAATACTTTTTGCCCTGGTTGTAAATCGAAAAAGTCCCCTGTTGCTAAGGCCGAATTGACCATCGCTTGTTTGTCAACACGAATGATTTTTGGAGCTCCCGTAGAACCCGACGTATTAATTTCTAAATAGGGTTTTGGATCAAACCAATCCAATATAAATATTCCTAACGGTTTTTCATAATACGACCCTTCTTTTATAAAAGAATACGCCACTCGCAATAAATCCTCTTTAGTAAAACTAAAACCGTTTAATTTAAACCTATTGTGAACATTTTGATACGTTACATTATTCATCTCATATAAATTTAGTTGTGATTGACTTTATTAATTTTTCCTGTAAGTTGTTCTTTCCAATTTGTCCATTGGTACTTCCGTGCAAAAAGCACAAGCAAGATAGGAAAAATTACAACAACAGGCAACAGCACATCTATCAGACTGCTTGGATTAGAAACGTCTTTCAAAATAGCATACGTTTGAAAGGCAGACCAATCGGAGGTGACCAGTACCGCTCCAATAAAATTATTGGCAAAATGAAATCCTAAAGCCAGCTCCATTCCTTCATCCATTAAGGTAGTAACTCCTAGGAACAAACCTGTACCTATATAATAAATTAAAATGCTGTAACCCATTTTATCCACTTCGGGATTAGCGATGTGGAGAAAGCCAAAAATCAAAGAAGTCATCAACAAGGGAAACCATTTATTGTGTGCTAAATTGCCAAAACCTTGCATTAAATACCCTCTAAAAATCAATTCTTCACTCCCTATTTGAAAAGGAAATAACACCAATCCTATTGCGAATAAAATCAAAAAAGGAACCCCCTGAAATTGAAGGACAAAATCTTCTGGATTTAGCACGTAAAAGATTGCGGTACTTCCTAATGTAAAACCAGCCCAAAGCGAAAAAGAAAAACCCACTCTTTTCCAGTCGATACTTGCTCTAGAAGTGACAATAGACAATAGCGATTGATGGTGTAGGTTGCGAAGTACAAAATAGATTCCGCCAAATACAAACACAAATGAAAAAAGCAACAAAAACAAAGTAAAATTGGGTTCTAAAAAATGCATCATTGCTGCATTCGAATCGGGGTATTTTTTCTTGTGTACCAAGGTTTCGTACAAAACTCCCATCAATAAAGGGAGCTGTCCAATTAGCGAAGCGCCAAAAAGCAAGACCGAACCAAAGAGGTATTTCCAAAATTTGTTTTCTGACCGTATTCCTTGTTCTATAAACATCGTGTAATTGAAAGTTTCACAGCTCTAAAATACGTTTTTAATTGCAATTTTCTTTACTTCGCGAAAAATTTAAAAACGATGATACAAATATACCATAACCCACGTTGTGGAAAATCAAGAAATTGTTTAGCATTTGTTACTGAAAAAGAACAAAATATTGAAATTATAAAATATCTTGACACTCCACCAACAAAGGCAGATATTGTAAAATTACTCCAAAAATTAAACCTAAAACCGATACAATTAATTAGAACAAAAGAAAGTATTTGGATAGAAAATTATAAAAATAAAACCCTAACTGATGATGCTATCATTCAAGCCATGGCAGAACATCCCATACTAATCGAAAGACCTATAGTAATTAAAGGCGATAAAGCCATCATTGGAAGAATACCTGAAGAGGTGGCTCAATTCATCTAAAAAAGTAATATTAACTTTTTTTTATGATTTACCCAATGTAACCATTTACTCTTTTTAGAGTCTAAACTCAATAACTAAAATCATTATTGATGAAAAAAATAAATGCTATCGCATTAATTGTATTGCTTTTGAGCAGTATACTAAGTTTTGGTCAACAAGCACCAAATGTAAAAGCAAAATTAAAAATAACAGGAAGGGTTATTGAAAAAACAAGTAGACAACCTTTAGAATATGCTACTATTACACTTCGATTACCTAACAATCCGAAAGCCGTTACAGGAGGAATTACCAACAATAAAGGAGAATTTTCTGTTGATGTAGCTGCTGGAACGTACGATATTACGGTGGAGTTTATCTCATTTAAACCTACCGAAATCAAAGGAAGAAGTTTTGAATCCAATACCAATTTAGGAACTATTCCATTAAACGAAGATGCAGCTCAATTGAGCGAAGTAGTCGTTCGTGCCGAAAAAACAACCATTGAAATTAAACTAGACAAAAAAGTATTTAATGTTGGAAACGATTTAATGGTAAAAGGTGGAACTGTTAGTGATGTTCTTTCTAACATTCCATCCGTATCGGTTGACGTAGAAGGAAATGTAAGTTTGAGAGGTAACGAAAATGTGAAAATCTTAATTGATGGAAAACCATCGAATGCTATCAATATTACTGAAGCGTTGCGTATCATTCCAGCAGACGCTATTGATAAAGTAGAAGTCATTACCAATCCATCGGCGCGTTATGATGCTGAAGGTAGTGGAGGTATTTTGAATATCGTTTTAAAAAAAGGAAAAAATCTAGGTTTCAACGGAACTTTCATTGCTACAGGTGGCATTCCAGATAATAACGGTTTGAGTGGTAATGTTAACTACAAAACTAAAAATATGAGTTTGTTTACTACTCAAGGTTATAGCTTTAGAAGTAATCCTGGAAATATGATCAACGAAACTACTTATTATAATTCAGATAATTCAATACGTAATTTCATTGTTGAACCAAGAGAAAATGACCGATACGGAAAAGGGTATAATGGGAATTTTGGTGTTGATTTAGCGATTGACAAGAACACTTCTTGGACAAATACCATCAATTATCGAAATAATAATGGAGACAACACCGATACTGTTTTTCAAAATTACTTTACTGCTACTAATGTTTTCGATTATACTAAAAACCGAATTAACAAAGAAAATAGTGATAGTGAGAATATAGAATACACTACTAATTTTACTAAAAACTTTAAGAAATCGGGACATAAATTCAGTATTGACGGTTCCATTTCATCTAATGATGATACGAACATTGCAGTAGTTACCGAAACTGGTACAAATACCAATACAACCAAATTAGACAACACAATTAACAACCAAAAACAAGATCGAATTTTGGTTCAAAGTGACTATGTATTACCTCTAGGAAAAGGAAGTCAATTTGAGGCTGGATACCGTGGTGATTTTTCAAAATTAGTAACGGATTATCAAGTTAAAAATGAAGGGGTTATCAATCCAAACTTCACTAATGTATTGGAATACAAAGAAAAAGTAAACGCTTTATACACTCAATATGGTTTTAAACAAAATAAAGTATCAGTCCTTTTAGGTTTGCGCTATGAAGATTCCAATATTGAGATCAATCAATTAGCTACTACTGATTCTAATTCCAAAAAATACGGTAACTTATTTCCAAGTGCTTTCTTAACCTATGAAATTTCAGATAAAAGTAGTACTTCTATCAGTTACAGTAAAAGAATTCAGAGACCAAGAGGAAGAATGTTAAATCCATTCAGTAACCTATCCAGTAATATCAATATTTTTGTAGGTAATCCAGATTTAGATCCGTCTATGACTGATGCAATTGATTTTGGATATATCAAACGTTGGTCAAAATTAACTTTAAGTACTTCATTGTATTACAACAAAACTACCGATGTATTCCAAATGGCACGAAGAGAATCAGGTAATTTTGTAAATGGTACACCTATTATCATCACATCACCAATTAATATTGCGACAGAATTCAGAACTGGATTTGAGTTTACCTTAAATTATTCTCCATACAAATGGTGGAAATTAAACACTAATTTCAACTTCTTCCAAAGTGAAACTGAAGGCGATTTTGTGTACACTAATTTCAATAATGTTGTCGTAACTCAAAATTTTGACAAAACAGCTACATCTTGGTTTAGTAGATTTACATCTAAGATTACTTTACCTTCTAAAATTGATTGGCAAACTAACTTGATGTACATGGGGCCTCAAAGCAATGCGCAAGGAAAAGTTTTAGGAAACTTTAGTGCGAACTTGGCCTTTAGTAAAGACGTTTTAAAAGATAAAGCTACCATAACTTTAAATGTAAATGATGTTTTTAATGGTAGAAAAAGAATTATGGAAACTTACCTTCCTGGAGTATTGAGCTCAAGAGCAGAAATGCAATGGAGAGTGAGACAGGTAACATTATCATTTACCTATCGTTTCAACAAAGCCAAAAACGAGAGGGAAAAACAACCTAAGAGAATGAACGATGGTGGTGGTGAAATGGAATTTCAAGGATAAACACTACTAAGACTGCCTTTTCAGGCAGTCTTTTTTAGGCATAAAAAAAGCTCCGAATTTCGGAGCTTTTTTATTTTATCAAACAATCAGATTAAGCTGACTGTTCTTCTTTCTTTTTTGCTTTCTTTTCTTTGTATGCTTCCCAAGAAGCTCCACCAACCCAGTAAGACACGAATCCAACTAAGAAAAACATTAACCAGAATCCCATTGTCAAAATGGTTAAGAAAAGTAAAAAGCCTAAGTACTGTGAAAAAGTAAACATATTTTCCGGAATTTGTTTGTATACAAGTACAAATGTAAGTTTATTATTTTGGCTTGGCAACAAAAATTAAAAAAACTACTCTTTCGATTTTTACAAAATCAATCCAGATAATTCAACTTTTTGATTTCCAAGGTTTTTATCCTCAATTATCTTTACATATAAAACCCTATTGAGAATAACTAGCCTATTTAATCACAGTTGCATTTTTTTTAAAATTCCATTGACATCTTGGTCGAAAAAAGCAGGGATTACCTGTTCTATTAACTGTTTCCCAAAATTTTCACTTACTTCTTTAGGGAATTCAGTTCCAAAATTGGAAACTGCCACCACCACAATAGCTGCTGGATGAAAAACTTCTACCTCTTTATTTTCGCTTGGTAAATAGCCATAAAACGGCTCCTCAGTAGTAGATTGACGCAACGTACAAGCTATCGAATTGGAGCTATCAGGATTCAAATCAGCCACTACTCTAAGCTTAGAATCTTTAGCATTCAACAATTCTTGAGATACAACCACTGGCTTTCCGTTAATTGAAGTATCGGCAATAATGATATCAGAGACTTTTGTTAACGATTCTACATCATTCGAATCCAAATTGTCAATCAAAGTAAAGATTGCTTGAGCATAATTTTTAGAAAGAAAATCATTTGCTGCTACTTCCTTAATCTTCATTGCTTTTAGTATTACTTTTACTCCTGAAGCGATTTCATCGGTTCCAACAACCGTAATTTTTAAAGGAGGTAAAACAGGCCGTTTCAAATAGGTAATCAAACTATTTTGGTCCAAGAAAGTAGTTACACTAGGTAACTTAAACAATTCAAATTTGAGTCCGAAGGCGCGAAAAGCATTGTACGCACCAACTATTCCCATTATTCTTTGGAAACTATTGGCATTGATAACAGACGCATAATTATAAATTGTACATTTTTTTTCAAGAGCTAATTGCCCGTATTTTTTATTTTGTTTTTTGTCTAAATCTCCAAAAAATAAATACGTCTTATTCGGAATTAATTGATCGACGGAAATTGGATGAATCCCAATCAGCACATCACAATCTGAAATAGTTGTGCTTACTTCTATTCCGTTTGTGCTGAATTCTTCATCGGTAAAAATACGAGTATCAGAAGACTCCACTTTAAATTCTGCTTGTGGATAAACCGATTTTAATTGGTTCAATAGTGCAGGAGAAAATGCAACACGGCGATCTGATGTATCATTTGATTCTTTTACAATTCCGAATTTCAAACTCATTATTTTATGTAATTTCTGTTTTCGATTTCCCTTTAGATAGGAGAATCATACAATTTCAACATTATTTTTAATTCTAATAAAAATGATACTCATTGACACCCAATTAAATACAATTTTAATAACATTGGGTTGTGGATAAAAAGTTACTGATAATCGAAAAAAAGCTTCGTGAAAGCGATGGATTCAATATATTTGTGACTCAAGTACCACTACAAAATGAATTATTTTAAGAAAGCAAATATACTACAAATACTGGTTTTATCTCTTGTTTTAAGCTCATGTGGCAAAAACGAAACAGAACCAGACATCAAAGATTCTGAACTTCCAGAGAATGTCTTACCTAAGATGAAACCTTTTACTAACGAGGAACCTAAACTTAGCGAAGAATACATCAAAACCACTCGGCAAAAAATCGCCCATTTTTACAATAAAAACTGGCCAGGAAAAAGTGCTAATGGAGCTTTTTTAGTCGCTAAGAATGGACAAATCATTTTTGAAAAATACGATGGCTTGGCTAATTTTAGTAAAAAAGATTCCATAACGCCTACTACTCCACTACACATCGCATCAGTAAGTAAAGTGTTAACAGCCACAGCGATTTTAAAATTAGTCAACGCGAAACGATTGAATTTAGACCAAAAAGTAAATTCCATTTTAAAAGAATTTCCTTTTCCTGAAGTGACTGTTCGAATGTTACTCAACCACCGAAGCGGATTGCGTAATTATGCTTATTTCACAGATAGAAACGACGGTGTTTGGGACCGACATAACCGATTGACTAATCAAGACATCTTGACACTTTTGGCTACCAAGAATATCGGACTGGAATCTAAAACTAATACCCGTTTTGCGTATTGCAACACTAACTATGCCATGTTAGCGCTTATTATTGAAAAAATTACTAAAAAAAGCTATAAAGAAGTCATGTCTGAAATGATATTTAAGCCACTCGGAATGAAAAATACTTTCGTTTTTGATTACGAAAAAGACAAAGACCGTATAGTTCCTTCCTACAAGGCAAACCGAGTAGAAATAGGGAAAGATTACCTGGACAAAGTTTACGGAGACAAAAACATTTACTCAACTGTAAGAGATTTATTAAAATTTGATCGCGCACGAAATCGAAAAGATTTCTTGGAACCTGAATTGGCTAAACAAGTATATGTAGGATACAGCAACGAAAGAGAAGGAAAAAAAAATTATGGATTGGGTATTCGAATGATTAATTGGAAAACAGGACAAAATTTCTACTTTCACAACGGATGGTGGCATGGCAATACTTCAGCATATATTACACTCCCTAAAGAACAAGTAACAATTATTGCTTTGTCTAACAAGATGAATAAAAGTACTTACAACGTAAAAAAAGTAGCTCCACTGTTTGGTGATTATCCTTTTGAAACCGATACGGAAGAATAATTTGATTTACGATATACGATTTACGATATAAGATGTGGGATTTGAAATACCCAAATCAATTCGTTTTTTATCCCTAAAAAAGATTTACCTTTGCCATTCTAATTTTGGAATGGTTATTGACTATTCCTCAATCAATATGGGGTCGACTGGTTTTGACAGCAAGTCGAATTGAAAAGTAAGCAGGTCGAGAACTGGAGTATTTCTCGTTAATAAAAGGCTTCAAACATTTTAAACGGCGAAGGAAACTACGCTCTTGCTGCATAATCCGAATCATAGTAAGATTAGCCTCGTCCTACAAGGTAGGAAAGCAGGATTCTCCTCAAAGGCTTTGG
>JACCDZ010724773.1_pt1 | contig 11552 bp, 16 predicted proteins | sample 7449551 | NCBI WGS metagenome assembly JACCDZ01 (sample SAMN15323452, study PRJNA562643) | freshwater metagenome | isolation source: river surface water | place: USA:Blue River Watershed | collected 2017-08-18
ACCGGCTTAGCCGAATTACACTCAAATGCTAAAATGTTTGATGGTCTTGATTCAACCTCTTTCAAGATCAAGTGGAAAACTATTAATCAAAGAGGTAAACAAATTATCAATCAATTAAAAAATAAAAATTAATATTATGAAAACAAAAGAACAAATCAAGCAAGAAATTGTTAACTATTTAACAAAAACATCACAACACACTTTTATAAAACCAAAAGCAACATTTAAGTGGAAACAAGAAGGTAGTAATTATGAATATGATTACAATGAATTTAGTTATTTCAAAGTAATTAAAATTGATGAAGACTTTTACTATCTTTCGAATAGCAATGGTCAAAACACACCAACAACTTACAGATTAAATAAAATTGAAATTGATAATTTTATAAATTATTGGGGTAATAATACCAAGTGTGTTATTGGTAATCAACTTTTCTTAGATAAAAAAATGAAAAGTGTAAAAAGTAACAAGTATCATTTAGAACAGATTAAAGATATACTTGATAAAATTAAGTAAAATAAAAGTCCCTTTATTGGGACTTTTTTATTATATTTGTCATATGATTACGGAAAAAGACTATAAATTAATGAAGGAACTAGTAGACAAATATGAAAAAGGTAAAATGTCTATTAGTAACTCCAGTCCTTATATAACCGAATATTCAGTAGAGACAATAAGAAAATATAATCCAAGTTTTGGTGATGATAAAACCTGTGAGTGTGGTCACTCTTATTATAGACACTTTGACTCATATGAAGAAATGGAGGCTTGTGGTTGTAAATACTGTTCTTGTTATGATTTCAAATTAGCAAAGTCGGAAATAAGAGAGGATAAGTTAAAAGAGATTGGAATATGAAAATTATTTTCTTAGATATAGATGGAGTCTTAAATTGTGAAAACGCTTACAAAAATGGTGAGTGTAATTACATTAAATGGACTTGGGAAGATGGTACAGAAGATCATCACCAATCATTTTGCTCTTGGAGTAAAAAGTGGTTGAATAAATTAATTGATGAAACCGGTGCTAAAATTGTGATTTCATCTACCTGGCGAAGCTCAGGCATTGACTTTATGAAGAAAGTCTGGGAGATTGAGGGAATGCATGGTGAGATTATTGGAATAACTCCTAATTTCAGAGGTGACATAAATGGTTATACAATTCCAAGAGGATGTGAAATAGACAAGTGGTTAGAGGATAATGAATTTACTCATATTAATTGGGATAAAGATTATCAACTAAACTATATGAACAAAAGTGGAATTGATAACTATATAATTATAGATGATGATGCTGATATGTTATATGGTCAAAGAAATCACTTTATACATGTTCTACCATCACCAAGAAATAAAGATGGTTTTAATGAGAGTCATTACAAACAATCTTTAGAAAGATTAAGTAAGACTATTATAGAATTAAATTATTAAAATGAAAGTTATATTTTTAGATCACGATGGAGTAATGTGTTTATCTACTGAATGGGGTGGACGCAAGAAGAAAAAAGAAAAATACTTGAAGGATTTTCCGGATAGTGAAGAAACTATGCCTGCTTATATCAAAATGGACAACTTTAATGATAAGGCAATCAAGATTCTTAATTCAATTTTGTTAGAAACTGACGCTGAGATAGTTGTTAGTTCAGATTGGAAATTGTATTGCACTTTACAAGAACTTCAAGAAATGTTTCTTAAGTATGGTGTTATCAAAGCACCAATTGATACAACTCCTAACTTTTTGACTTATCAATCTAAATTTGGATACAGTAAGTATGATTTAGAACAAAATAGAATGTCTGAAGTCAAAGACTGGTTGAAGAATCATCCAGAAGTTACTCATTGGGTTGCTGTAGATGATTTAGACTTAAGTGAAAGATTCGGACCAATATCTGGTAATTCAAATGGTGGATTAAAAAACTTTGTACTAACTCCAAAATCTTCAGAAGGTATCAAACAATCTGGAATTAAGGAAAAAATACTAAAATTCTTAAATGATTAATGTATTAGAACTTTCCATGTTACATGAATACAAGTTTGCTTGGAATATATCAGCCAGGATATGCTTTCATATTTATGAACATTTGGATAATTCTATGTTTTTATATAAGTATAAACTACCTTATCCACCATTTATCTATCACAAGTTTGGTTTTAGCACACCAAGTAAGATTAACTTTTCTAAGTTAGATGGTAACAGTATTTTTTTATTTCACTTAGATACTTACCAAAAAGATGTTGAAGAGATTAGAAATCTTATAGGCTTTTGTTTAGAAAAAGATATTGACTTATACATACCAATGATTGAAGGCCATCAAAAAAGACTTCTTGGTTATAGTTATGAACACATTCATAAAATTAGAGATATACTTGGTGAGTATGAAACTACAAATTATGATATATCAAATTTTACTTACCGAATTCAAGATGAAATACCATCTGTCATAGAGAAGTCAACAAAGACAATAATTAGAGATATAAAAATGAGAAAGTTACTTGATTAGAAAAGTAACTTTTATTTTTATTTTACATATACATTTTATGAGTTATACAAGCAAAGACATTATTTTACAGGTTTTTAAGTTTACAAAGCCTTTCAGAAAAACATTACTAACAGTTTTTTTAATCATTGGTTTAATTACAGCAATTGAAGCACTTAACACTTACTTTTTGAGTAAAGTTTTTGACATTGCAAATAAAGGTAGTGACTTAAAGGTGGCTCTTTTATGGACAGGTCTTGCTGCATTCTTTGTTATTGGAAAAATAATACTTGTTAGAATTAGAGAAAAAATTGAAGTTAAAAAATTAGATGTTTTTGTTGATAATCATCTTAATCATCAATCAATTGCTAAATTCTTTTCATTCTCAAATGGACAACATATTAATGAACACTCTGGTGTAAAACAAAGTATTGTTATGTCTGGATTTCAATCTATACATAATCAGATGAATATGTTTATTTATCATTTCATACCTTCATTTTCACTTTTTTTAATTTCAATTGTAGTCTTGTTTTGGGTTAATACTTACTTAGGTTTATCCTATCTTTTGGCCTCTGTGGTATTTGCTTGGTCACTTGTAAGATTCAACAAATCATTAGACCCTAAAATTAGAGTTGTTCGGGATGTTAGAAACAAGAACTCAAGATATATTTCAGAGATATACAGATATGTTTTTTTGATTAAAAATGAAGTTGCTGAAAATAAGTCACTGAAAGGATTGTATGAATATCAAGGCAACTATCAAAAAGAGTATTCTAATACTTGGCTTGGTGCTGTTAATCAACTGACTGCTATAAGAATTGGAACACAAGCTTTTAGATGGATAACTTTATTAGCAACTGTTGTGTTAGTTGTTAATGGTAGTATAACTACAGGTAGTCTTTTTATGATGTTTTTGTGGTCTGGTAACTTTATAAATTCGGTTTGGATGTTGACAGATATGCAAAAACAATTTATCACAGATAAAATCAATATTGAAAAATATTTTGAATTACTTGAAATTAAACCAGATGTAGTTGTAAAAGAAGGATCCGAGAAAATATCAAAGGTCACAAAAATACAATTTGATAATGTTCATTTTGCTTATCCCAAAAGGTCTAAAGACTTTGACTCTAAGGATGAAAAAGGTGAAGAGTATATCTTGAAAGGAATTAACTTCACTGTAGAACAAGGTCAGAAAGTTGCTTTTGTAGGTGAGTCTGGATCTGGTAAGTCAACTATTACTAACTTGATTAGAAGAAGTTTTGATCCTCAAGTAGGTAAAATATCTATTAACAATAAAGACTTAAAAGACATAGACTTACAATCTATGTTAGGTATAATTGGTTCAGTAGACCAGGATGTAATTCTATTTGACGCATCTGTAAGAGAGAACATATCTTTTGGTATAAACAGACTATTAACTGATGAAGAACTTGATACAATTGCTAAGTTAAGTGGAGTATGGAAGTTTCAACATAAATTAGAACACGGTTGGGACACTATAATTGGTGAGCGTGGTTGTAAAGTGTCTGGTGGTGAAAAACAAAGAATTGGAATCGCTAGAGCTTTGGCTAAAAATCCAGAGTTACTTATTTTTGATGAAGCTACATCAGCACTTGACACTTTATCTGAAGTAGAAGTTCAAGAGTCTATTGATAAAGTTTGTAAAGGAAAGACATCTATTATAGTAGCTCATAGGTTATCTACTGTAAAAGATTGTGATAAGATATTTGTGATGAAGTTAGGAAAGATATTAGATTCTGGAACACATAAAGAATTACTAAAAAGATGTGATTATTATAGAGAATTAGTTAAAAATCAGTTGACTGAAGAAGAAGTAGAGGTTTAATACTCTATCTTTTCTATATCATTTAAGTCAATAGTATATTCTTTTCCATCAACCTCAACTGAAATAAGACCATCTTCATCTATGTCAATTGGTCTCATACCTTTTTCTGGATCATTATCTGGTAAATCATGAACTATAGTTGAAAAAACTTTACCACCACTCTTTATACATTTGATTATATCATCTTGTGTAATGAGAGTTCCCTCTTCATTATTTTTCTTAAAATCTTCAAATAATTTTATCCATTTCATATTTGTATATATTAAAAATAATATATAAATAGTATGAAATATTTGAAACCTTTTAATGAAGAGCTGAATCCATCTACTTATAGAAATGCAGCTGCTAAACTTGATTACTATAATAAATCATCAAGATCCAGAGCTTTATTTGATTATGCTGATGAAAAACAGTACGGTTTCTACAAACTACATCTTGCTAATAATAGTATGATAGTAGATAAAAATGCTACTTTCACACAACCAAAACTAATAGGTGTTTACTACGGTTCGGCTGATAATATGAGTCAAAATGTATTATCTTATGGAGTTGATGCTGATAAAGTAGTTAATCAAGCTGTTAAAAATTGGATTTCAGGAAATGATATGTTAGGTGTTGTTTTTGAGTTTGGTTTTAGACCAACTAAAGAAACTATGTATAAAAAAGATTTTGCTCACTATAAAAATCCACAGAGACCTAATGGTGTTGGTGGTTATTTAAGTGGATATGTTCCATTCTTCTCACTTGAATTAGAGTTAAGCGAATGGCATGATGGTCTTGAAGAGTGGGACTCTGAAGCTAAATGGGATGCTGAACAAAGTGGTGATGAATTTATACCATCAACGGTAGATAAGTTTTATGATTGGACAAAATCTAGAGATTTAAGAATATCAGCTCCTAATTTTGGATACTTTGGAATTTTTGCAGATAGAAGCTCGGCACTTAAATTTAAAAACTGGTTACAAACAATAGTTAATGAAGATATTAAAGAAAGAATGATGGATATTCTAACTATAGTTAGTAATGATGCAGATGACGTTGATAAAATCATTCAGAAATTTAATAATATTAGAATACATGGTCTTTATGATGATGAACCTGATAGAGGACCAGCAAACCAACTAAAAAATAAATGGTATGATAAAAGATTATGAAATACTTAAAAAGATTTAATGAAGAATTAAGACCACAAACTTATTTGTCAGCAGCAAAGAAATTGACTGCTATTGGTCACACTGATAGAGCTAAAGAATTAAAATCTTGGGCTGAAGAATCTGAAAAACGTGAAGAAGTTCAGAAATGGAAAGACCGTTTACAGGATTATGCTAACTTTGGAACTTATAAAGTAAATATAGTCAATCCAGAAACTGGTGAAAAAATGACAGGTGATTTTTACTTAGATGTTAATTTTGATGAATTAGCATTTGAAGATAATTTTGAGTATGAAAAAGAAAAAGATCCAAACAATGTTAGTGGTGTAAGTATCTTATTTTTTATTGGTTTAATTCCTACATCTGAAGAAACTTTAAGAAAGTGTATGGAGATTATGCCTGAACCTGAATTTGGTAATGGATTCTTCTGGGGTATGTGTTGTGGTATAGACTTCAAAGTTGAGAAAGGACAAGTTGTACTTGAGAAATTTATTTTAGATGATTATGATGATAACATTGCAGGTAATGTAAGTTTCGCTGATAGAAGTTCTGCTAATAAGTTCAAGACTTTACTAAAGAATATCTTTAGTAATCCAGATTTGAATTATCCAAGTGGATATACTGATGTTGAATATTTATATCAAAAATTAGAACAAGTGATTTGTATTAGACAAGCATTATCATCTGATTATGGATTTGAATTAAAACATGCCGCTGATTTTATTAATCAACAATCACCAAATACAATGTATAAAACTATCTAATATGAAACACTTAAAAACATATCATCTTTTTGAATCAGTTGATAATATCAAGTCTGATTTAGAGGATATTTTTTTAGATATTAAAGATTCTAATCCAGGTGAAGGTTGGTTTAGTTGGGTAGATGGTGATAAAATTAGTAACCTATATGAGGTTTACATTTCATTTGGAAGTGAAGAACCTTACCACTCTGACTTCAATGAATTTGATGATGAAGATGAAGAATATCATTCTGATTACAATGAAAATCAAATATCTTCAGCACTTATAGAATCTTTAGAAAGATCTATTGATTATATGTCAAAATTAGGATGGAGATATACTATGCAAATATGCACAGAATATAGTTCAGATCCTTCAGAAGATAACTGTGAAGATGTTACACTTCAAGATATTGAACCAGGTCAGTGGATGCAAGAAAATGAAGCAATAAGAATTAAATTTAGAAAATGAAATATTTAAAGAAGTTTAATGAAGAATTGAAAGGATCTACTTTTAGAAGTGCGGCTCTTAAGTTAAAGCAACTTGGTCACACTAGAAGAAGTCAAGAGATTGAATCTTATGCAATTGATGTTGAAGAAAGAGAAAAAAAGTCTCAAATTGAGCAAAGACAAAAAGATATGGCTCAGTTTGGAGCATTTGCTCTTACTTATTATAAAGTAAGGTGGGATTCTTCCAAAAAGGCACATATTGAAACTCCTATAATGTCTGGTAATTTTTATTTAGAACCTGGATTTGACTACAGTTGGTTTGGTGATATGGTTTATGATTGGGAACATGATGGTAGTCAATATGGACTTTTTGCTCCAATTGAGATTGGAACTTCGCCAGCCGATGACTTGACACTTCAAAAATGGAATGAATTAGAGTCTGCTGGAAGTTTTTCCGAAGAGTCTTGGCAAGGTGTTTATTTTGGAACAAGATTGATGGCTCAAATTTGTAAAGAAGGGGAAGTAGGAGTTACATCTAATGGTGTTTGTGCTTGGGAAAGTAGAGATAGTGACATATTTGTATTCTCTTCAAGAGCAGAAGCTATCAGATTTAAGAAAATGATTGTTGAAGCTTTAGAAGGTAAAAACTTATTTGGTAAAGATCCATATTCACCTGGTGGTTTATACGGTGACTTTGAAAAGTATTTTAAGAATGACAAAAAGTGGAGAGATGAAAAAGCAGCAAAAGGTCAAGTAGTTGAACCAGTATTTGTTAAAGAAGATATGCCTAAATTAGCAAACACTGTTAGAACAGGACTTTCAATAAATCAATTGTATAGAAATTAATGAAGCACTTAAAAAGATATAGTGAGTCTAAAAGATTTATTGGTATATCACCAATGAAGTCTGATATTAATGACATTCTTCTTGAATTAAAAGATGAAGGATTCGGTACATTTGTTTCTATAAGAGAAGAAGATGTAGCATCTGTTAGAACACTTGGTCACTATAAGTTTCTTAAAAAATCATTCTGTAAAGTTCAAATCTGGTCACAAAATAGATTTGAGTATAGTCAAATAGAAGAAGTTATGGAAAGACTTAAAGATTATATGGCTGAAAATAACTTTTATGTCAATGACTTTACTAGTTTTCAACAAGGTAAAGAAAAAGCTCCAAAAATAGAAGTACAATTAAACAGACAACACAATAGATTTGGTGATGAAGGTTGGACTGAAAGAGCTTATGTTTTTGAAATATCATTTAATAAAATTCCAGATGCAACAAATGAAGAGCTGAAATCAAGCACTTACAAAGCAGCTGCTGATAAATTAACTAAATTAGGTCATATTAAAAGACCAGAAGAGTTAATGAAGTGGCATGAGATTACTAAACAAAAAGAGGTAGACGCTTTGAAATTGAAAACTCTGAATGATTGTAAACAATTGGGAGTTTATGAGTTATCAATGTCATACACAAAAGGAGGTCAACAATTTAGTTATAAAGGAGACTTCTATATCAATATATATTTTGATGATTATAATTTACAAGATCAATATCCAGAATGGAAAGAAGGTGACAGCAATCTTTGGATAAATTTTGGATTTGGTGTTATTCCTGTTAATGAAGATGGTCAAAAGTTCTGCACTGAAGTCATTGAACCAATTGTAGGTTTAAGTGGAGATAAAATAACTTATTGGTTAGGGGCTTTTTGGTTAAATTTAAGCAGAGGAATTGATCCATCAAGAGAAACAATTAAATTATATCCTGAAGGCAAAGGATACTTTGAAGAATATGAAGGAAGATGGCATTTATCAAATAGAGCTTCTGCTATCAGATTCAAAGATACTTTATTTAAGATATTCAATGGTGATATTGTAATAAGAGAAACCACAGAAATGCCAGGTGGTATGAAAGAACAAATCATAGACTGGTTTTGTAATGATAGAGAACATAGTATCGAAGAATATGAAGAGGTTATGTACTCTATTAAAAGGATAAATCTTAACAAGTTATATAAAGACTAATTCATTCTTTTTTATTATCTTTGCTGAATATATACATTTATGAAATTAAAAAGATATACTCAGTTTCTTGAGGCTATTAAGCCTGGTGATATGTGGGGAATAATTCCAGACTCTGTAAAAGAATTACACAATATTTTCAAAAAAGCAGGTAAGAAACTTTATGTTGTTGGTGGTTCAGTTAGAGACTTCTTAACTGGTGATAAACCAAAAGACTTTGATTTAGCAACTGATGCTCTTCCAGATGATGTTATCAAAATTCTTCAATCTAATAACTATAATTTCAATTTACAGGGTAAAGCATTCGGTGTGGTAGTTGTATTTACCGAAGATGAACCAGGTGGAATGGAAATTGCTACATTTAGGCAAGATATTTCTAAAGGTAGAAATCCAGAAGTTAAATTGGGAGTAAGTATAGATGATGATGTTAAGCGTAGAGACTTAACATATAACTCTCTTTTCTATGATTTAGAAACAAGAGAGATAGTTGACCTTGTTGGTGGTAAAGAAGATTTAGAGAAAGGAATCACAAGAATGGTTGGTGATCCTATTGAAAGATTTGATGAAGACTCATTAAGAATTTTAAGAGCTTTTAGATTTGCTTCAAGATATCAACATCCTTTACACAAAGACACTGAAAAGGCTATTGAAAAGAGAAAACAACTTCAAAACATTGATCCAGAGACTGGTGAAATGAAAAGAATTTCTCAAGAAAGAGTTTGGGAAGAAATAAAGAAGGCTTGGTCTCAATGTAAATAGTGGGAAGAAATTAAAAAGATAAAGTTTATGAACTAAATCATTATACGAACTTTCAACCATTATGGGCTTTAGATAATCAAATTAAAAATAATAAATATGCAGATGAATAAATTTAATTACTACTTAAACTTCTTTACTAAGTTTGATATGTGGGAAGAAGTATTTCCAGGTGCAAATATCAATACTGAGTTAGTTGATTCAAAAGACTTTGTAGTTGTGATTGCTAACTTATTTAAGAATGAATCTTTAGTAAAGTTATCAGATAGACTTGCTCAAGATTATAAGATTGAGTTAGAGACAGCAACTAAAGTACAGTTCTTAATTTCTTTATTAAACTTCCAAGTAGAAGATGTGTTTGATATTTATAAGAAAAGACAACAATGTGGTATCTCTGATGCTACAATTTTAGAGTGGATAAAGTCACAGGGAATTGAAAATGATGAATTACTGAAGTTTATTGATTACAAACCAAGTATTTCTGCACAAGACTTGATGTCTCAAGGATTTAGGGGCAAGTCTTTAGGCGATGAAATTAAAAGATTAGAGATAGAAAAATTCAAGTCTACTTTAGGATGAAATCTAAATTAATAGGAGTATTTTTAATAATGTTCCTATCATTGTCTTCACAGGTTGGTGGTAGAAAATTAGAAAAAAGTAATATTATCAGAAGACCACACCACAAAAGAACTTATGTTACTTGGGTTTATAGAAAGACTAAACCAGGTCCAATTCAAAAAAAAGAACAACCTAAACTATTTAAGTGGAATGTTACAAGTAACAAAAGATGGGCAAGAAGAATACTTTACAAACAAAATAAACTAAGAACAAAAAAGAGAGTTAGAGGTAATTTGGTATTTCATAAAAGAAAATACTTTTAACTTGTAATATATATGTCATTATGATACACTACTTAACCTACTTAAAAGATATTATTGGTAACAACTATGTTGGAATTAATGTTCCAATCGGCGTTGTTGAACCATACTTAAATGAATTAAAAGAAATAATTGGTGAAGATGATTTCAATACATTCACTGATTATCAGAAAAAGAGAGATAACGGTCACTACCACATCACGGTGATTAATGTAATGGACTATAACAGACTATCTAAAGAATTAGGTATGGATAAGTTTATTAATTCATTAGAACCAATTTTTAAGTATGAGATAGATGATTTAAAGATGCTTGGCATTGGAACGGCAACTAAGAATGAAAACAGAACTTATTTTATAGTTTGTCAGTCCGATAAATTAGATGCTGTTAGAAAAAGATATAATCTTCCAGATTTTGATTTTCACATAACAATTGGATTCAAACACAAAGATGTTTTTGGTGTTCCTAAGAATCAAGTTATAGAAAAAGAAGATAAATTTTTAAAACTTTTGAGAGTAGAATATTATAAGAAAAACAACTGGGAGTTTTTAAAGTCAATAGGAAACTTCGACCTCAACAAAGAATCAGAGATAGTACCAGTAGGTATTAGTAATGATAAGATTAAAATTAAGTGTGATGGTCAGTATATGGATATAGGTTTATTAGAAGATGAAAGATTCTGGATAATGACTAAATATCCAATTGATAAAGATAAAGAACTTCCAAGATTGTCTGAAACAGAGATAGCAAAAATATTGAATAAAAAATAAATTAAGTTATGGAACTATTTAAGTACTACAGTTTAGATGAATGCATTGACAGAAAATCAGTTAAGAAAAGATTAAATTCACTTGAGGATGACGGAAAGATTGATTACAAGATTGACGGTGAAATTCTCAGAATAGAAGATCTTGACTTAGATGAAGATGAGCTTTCTGAGCTTTTAGATATGTTTGATGCTAATGACATTTTTCCTTATCCCGACTATGAAGAAGGTATGGATGAAGATGATGATTACGGTATGGGATATGATGATTATGATGATGAATCAGAAGAATTCTAAACAAAAAGAGAGTCATTTGACTCTCTTTTTTATTTGTTAGAATGTGTATTTGAAACTTGCAGTTATTGTCTGACCAAATCCTATTTCTTGCCAAGTATTGTCAATCTTTTGGTCATAGACTTTGTTACCATTCAAGTCTTGAAAGTAAACTAGCTTCTGAGCT
>JACCDZ010304206.1_pt1 | contig 11551 bp, 13 predicted proteins | sample 7449551 | NCBI WGS metagenome assembly JACCDZ01 (sample SAMN15323452, study PRJNA562643) | freshwater metagenome | isolation source: river surface water | place: USA:Blue River Watershed | collected 2017-08-18
ATTCTTCGGCTGAATGCCCATTGTGGCGCTCACCTCTTGCTGAAGAGAGGAGGTGATGAGAGGCTTCGGTGGCTGTTCAGTCGACGGCTTCGTGACCGCCGCAGTGACAATGACGCCGGCATCGTCGTGAAGATTTTCGAGATAGTTCTGGGCCGATTCCTGGTCTTCCAGTTCCTCGACCATATCCGCTGGAAAGGGCGGGGCCGAGGCTGCGTTAGGGGCCGTCCAGCTCCCGCTGACACGCCAACTCGTATCGGTCTGGAATCCTTTGATGTCGCGTTCCTTGTCACAAAGGAGTCGAAGAGCGGGTGTTTGACAGCGGCCGGCGCTGAGTCCCTGCCCAACATACTTCCAGAGAAGGGGAGAGATGGTGAAGCCCACCATCATATCGAGCACAGCCCGTGCCTGTTGAGCATGCACACGGGCCATATCAAGACGCCGCGGGGCGGCCACAGCCGCCTTCACGGCCGACGCAGTGATTTCGTGGAAGACAGCGCGCGGCGTGGTAGCAGGGTCGAGCTTGAGCAGGACTGCCACACTGTAGGAAATCGCCTCGCCTTCGCGGTCATCGTCTGAGGCAAGATAAATCTTGGCCGCCCCCGCGGCGGCTTCCTTGATTTGGCCAATGGCCTTCGACTTCTCTTTCAAGAAGGCAAAGCGGGGTTCAAAGTCGCGGGTGAGGCCCACGGCATCGAGGTCCTCTTCGAGTGCACGGATATGTCCCATCGTGGCAATGACACGCCATCCAGGACCAAGAAAGCCCTGGATTTTGCTGCATTTGGCAGGCGATTCGACGATTAAGAGGGAGGTCATGGTGGCTGCGGCGGCGGAGCTGTTGATAGTGGCAAAGGAATGAAAGGGGGTGGTCAATTTTCATGCAGGCGGCAGCACCATGACAGAAAAGGTGCCTAATGCCTACGCGCGTTGTATACCTAGGACCCCCCCGAAACAATGTCATCCTCCTTCGCATACGTGCCTCCCTGTATGATTCTTGATGATGTTGAACTCGAACAAGCCCAACAGATTCGCGAAACCTTCTCAAAAGGGCGGTCGTATGCGGCAGTCGCCGCGTCCTCTGCCTCTCCCTCGTGGAGAGTTCCGCCTGCCGTCGCTGCGGCTGCAGTTCCCGCAGTTCCTGTTGCCCCCCTAGCTGCACCCGAGTTTGCGCATCATTCGCGTGTCTTTGGAACGAGCCAGCCGAATCGGGTGGGGTCAGGGGGGTTTCCAAATGCGTTTCACAGCTATGGAACTCGACCGGGACCGCTACACATGACTCAAGAGGGGTCTGGAGGGGCGGCTGCCATTATGGAGCGCCGGCGGCCGCGCCATGAGAGTAAGGACCCTCCTGGCACACTTATGCAGACAGTGCGGATGACCTTTTACAACTCAGAGCGCGGCTCGGCGCCCGCAGCCGCTGCGCCTCCTCCTCTTACGATTCCCGCCGAGTCGACGGTTGGCGGCCCCTTTTCGCCGAAGACACCCCCCTACTACGATGAGCAAGCGACGGCGGAACTCTATGGCGGAGCAGGTGCGCACACGCCTCAAGCGGCAACGACGACGGCGGAAAATCCGGCCACTGAATAGAGATGCGCTGGGCGATATTTGCAGCTGTGTTTGCCGCACAACTCCTTGTCACTTCACCCACCTTTTTGAGCACCTGCAGACGTGCAGGAGATGTGGATGTGCAACTCCTCTATCTCAGCCATCATGCACTCGATGTCTTCCTCTTTTGGGCCTTTCTGTTCCTGACGCGACGCGTCGAATGGATTGCTCATATTGCGCTCGTCGTGATTGTAGCTCTGCACTGGTTCAGCTATGGAAACAAATGCATTGCGACTGTGTGGATGAATCGGGCGTGTGGCTACCCTGAAGAGGACTGGCTGGATTCATTGAAGAATCGTCTGGGGCTGCGCATGACAGTGGGGGAACACTTCCATTTCGTCTGGGTGGGCGCGGTCGTTGTGTGGGACCTGTGGAAGTTGTTTGCAAAGGCGTAGAGGGCGCGGCGTGGACGCGGATTCTTGTTTGACTTCCTTCTAGAAAGCCAAATAAGAAGCCATGCGCGTGCAGAATATTCAGATGCGCGTAGAAGGAGGAAAGCTTGCTGTGCAATGGCAACTCGTGGATGCCGTGCTTCCACGAGCGGTGTTGGTGCAGTTTAGTCAGGACCCCGAGTTTTCGGGCAGGTCCTCTCGCTTTGTCGTGCTGCCTGCGCCCACGACGTCTATCGTGCTCGATACAGGGGCAGGCAACTGGCGCGTCCGTGTGGGTGCACTCGTGGGAACAGAAGACGAGGGGGTGGTAGATTGGTCCGGCATCTATGGACCTGTCGCCGTCTCATCGGCCAAACAGGCGATTGGAGAGTTTCCTACACGTCTTCGCGTCACGGGGCAGGAGGCGACACTGCACGGTGCTCGATTCTCCACGGGTATGCGCGCCCCCTATTATGCATTTATCACTGTGTCAACGAACCCGGAGTTTCGTGTAGGCGATACGCAAATCAGGTATGTGCGTGAACCTGGAAAGGGGGTGTTGGAGGTCGACGGATTCGTGGAGGGGACCACATATGCCGTGCAGGTCCGGGCGATGGAGGGGCCCATAGGCGAGTTGCCGAAGGATGGGCGGATTGCTGTGTTGGCAGCGCCGGCCGAAGTGAAGGGGCTGCAACTGGTAAAGCCGGTCGTGCGGGCACTGGGCTCGCATCTGCGCGGAACAGTCGATACGGCCACACGTCAGACGACGGGGACGGACCAGGCGGTCGCGGAGGCACATCGGGTCCTACTGCGGGAAGCACGGAACAGGCCTGTTCAGCGATTCTCGTCGTATGCGGATTATATGCGAATGGTGCAGGCCCAGACCTTGAATAAGGTCGCTTAGATTAAAGGGGGTGTGAGGCCAGTGGCGAAGGGGTAATAGTTCGTGGCGCTAGGGCGGACTTTGCCACTGAAGATGAACATGTTGCCGATAAAGATAGTAGGCTGCATGTTGTTGTGGACCGCGCCGCCACCCGTGCTGCCAATCTTGTGGTGATGGAGTCTACTTGGTTCACCCGTCGTAAAGGTGTGAGTGTGCTGACCGTCATTGTTACAGACAGCATCAGTTCCAATAAGAGCACTAAAAGTATTAGTATTGTATCCTGCTCCATCTGTCGTTCCTGAGTGCGTGTGCGCACCACTCAAATCGGTGATACCATTCCCATTCGTATTCCCCGTTACATCGACTGAGCCGTGCTTGTGCGCGGGCATCTCATTGATGTTCAGCAGGTGCACTTCCTCACCTGAGAGGTCACCCAGGCGGCGCATGGCACCCGTGCGCCCCACATCGTCGACGCTCTGTCCCACCGCACCCGGAACACGTCCCTCTGCGTCAGGCAGATTGAACGTGCTGCCTGAGCCACCGAACTGGTAGCCAATGACTTGAAAGAGGAAGTTGTAGTTCGTCGTGCTCAGACTACGCCCGTCGCACTTCAGCCATCCCATGTGGTCCTGGCCAATCACGGAAAACTTGGTGTCTCCCACTGTCGGACGCTCCGTTGCCTTGGGACTGTAGAAATCACGGAAGTAGGAACCCATTTTCTAGTGGAGGGTGCGGATTTTTCAGGATGCGCGAGTGGGGCTGCAGATAAAAATAGGGGCTCAGAATAAATGAAGCGAGCAACTCGTAAGAATCAATGTATCAAACGAGTCCGAGCCAATATTCGGCGCGCATCCCCTGATACATTTATGGTAGTTGGTAAGAAACAGCTGAAGAGGGTGCGAAACATGACACAGAAGAACAAGAACAGGGCGGAGGTATTTCATGTGAAGCAGTTCTGCAAATGAGCCAAGGAATCGGGTGAAGGCCCCCATCTCTTAAACACGCGGCGCATCCTTATGGTAACGATGCGCCGTGTAACCCTCTCCACCCTCCCCCACTTTGCAGCCATTTGGTTCCTTCTCCCCCTTGAGGGGCAGTTCACCTTGCAACTGTATGCGGGGCTCATTGCAGCCAGCAGTTGTGCATCCGTGGCGTGGCATGTGCGCGAGGAGCCCTATGGTCGACTCTTCTGGCTCGACTATGGTCTCGCCGCTGCATGGACGGCTGCAGACCTTGTGCTCGCTGCGGGAGGCGGCGTGCAGCTCTTTGTCACTGTGGCGTATCTCAATGGGCTGACTGTGCTGCTAAATAAGGTGGGTGATTGGCTGGAGGAAAGGCGGATGGTATCCTACGAGATTGGCCACACGGCCTGGCATGTGGTCTCCTGGAGCAAGTGCTGGCTCGTGGCGTGGCTGTTGAGAGGCACATTACACTAATCACCCTTAATACGCAAACATCATGCCCGCGCGCCCACCATACACGCGCAGCATATTGTATGTCTCCGCCCACACATACACACGATACCGAGGGACCGCCGTGGACTCTGTGTATCCTGCGTAGGGCCTGAGGCCCAGTTGTAAGTTGATATTGACAATCTTGTCCAGATTCGCCTCTCCACACGGCTGTGACGGAGCCAAGTGGCCCGACTGTAGCGCAAAGGGCAGCGTATAAATATAGCGATTCACCCACGGAGATTTCCGCTGTTCGAGCGAAGGGATGAGAGACCTGAAAAGGGATGGGGCAGCCGTTGCGTAGCGCACCAGCTTCCCTTCATAGATGAGCTGAATACTGTCGAGCGGCTCCGAAGGCCGGTCCACGAAGGCCGGCACGAGGTCCTTGTAGACGCGTGGGTCAATGCGGCTCGCATCAGGCCACCAGGGAGTCGGCGTACCTACGTCCAAGCCGAGCGCCCCTCCTGACAGGTCCCTCGTCGCCAGGAACGGCGCATTCCAATATGGAGCCTCGTATCGTTGCAGATAAAAGAACAAGTTGCGCGTCGGATTCGGAATCTTCAAGTAACAGTTCACAGAGCCCGACCCCACAGTGTCCGTGGGCTCAAAGGCATAATGCTGCAGCACGGGCACCTGAATATCTGCAATGCGGAATCGATTTGCCTCAGGCTTGTCCAAATAGATATATTCGGCCATGAGGTAGGTATCCCCCAGCACGGTCAGCGCAGCCGCAGTCGGCATTGTGACGTTGGGGACCACTGCAACCCGGATGGTTACGCTCGGATTTCCACCCAGACCGGCAACGTCGACACCTTCGGGTGCAGTCGCCGCGTAGTAAAAGGGGCTGCCGGCGATGGGGAAATAGGCTTCTCCGCCTGCGGGAGGGGGTGCGGCGGCAGTGACGGTGGGTGGGGTCACTTGCGCCGTGCTCGTATAGAGTGTTCCAGGAGCTGCAAAGGTGATGGCCACGCGGACGGGGTCCGCCTGGATGGCGTCAATGGGGAGGAATGTGCCAGGGTCGCCGCTGGAGAACCAGAACGGGAGTGGCGTCACAGCGCGCGTGACGGTGTCGCGGCCGATGGAGGCGGGACGGAAGTCGCTGGAGTTGCGCTGGAGGAGGCGGTCCATGACAGGCACTTTCTCAAGAGGAGTGTAGGCTTCATCCATGACTTCGAGAAGACGCCCGTCGAGTGTTTCGACCCGCGTGCCGGCAATGGTCACTTCTGCAGAGGAGACAAGGGCATGGCCGACGGAGTTCGTCCAGCCGAATGTGGGCCCCGCAAAGGTCTTTGCGTTCGCCGTGCACCAGGCGCGAGCGGCGAGTTGGGGGGTAGCAATGTCGGGCAGCGTCGTGACAAGGTAGAGGCGACTGATGAGATGCCCTTTGCGAGGGAGGGTTATCGTGGCAGTTGTGCCGAGGGCGGGGCGTGTATCAAAATCGAGGCGCGCCCATTGAGTCGTGAAGCGACCGGCGCGGACGAAGGCTTTGACAAAAAAGCGTGGGTCGGGTCGACCTTTGCGGGTCAGAAGTTTGGAATCTTGCATGCCGCCATGGACAACACGAAGGAGTGCGGCCACCATCTGTGGGTTGGAGAGAGATAAAGCTTAAGTCCATGGACGGGCAGAGGCGCGGAAGCCTCGCTCCAGTTTATTCGTCCGTGGAATGTATATGGCCGCCACCTATAAACATTCAAAAACGTGGTTTCTCACCTCTGAACTGAAGGAGAAACTCGAGCGCTTTTTGAAGCCCGCTGAAGAGCAGAGGATACTGGAGATTGGGTGTTTCGAGGGGCTCTCAAGCGTCTTCTTCGCCGATACCTTTCTTGAGCACCCGAACTCGCGCTTGACATGTGTCGACCCCTTTTTAACCATCCCTGCAAATGACCATAGCGAGTTCTTGCAAGGGGACGAGGAACGGAATTTCGATTATAATCTTTCCGTGTGCAAACATTCCGAGAAAATCACAGTGCACAAGATTACATCGGATGCATTCTTCGAGGGGAATCAGGGAGGGACGTATACCTTCATCTACATTGATGGCTGCCACTTGCCCGAGTATATCACGCGCGACATGGAACACGCATTTCAGTGCCTGGAGCACGGCGGCATCATGTGGATGGACGATTATGGCGGGGGCGATGGGATTCAAATACGGCGCACGATGGATGCATTTCTGGAGAAATATGCGGGGCAATATGATTTACTGCATAAGGGATATCAACTCGCGATTGGCAAGCGTTGAGCGACGGCGGCCGCGTCCACGCAGCAGGCCTAGGAATCTCCGCCCGCTCCAGAATGAACTTCGCCCCTTTTACGCCCTATGAAGAGCCTTCTGCCGCGGCGCGACCTCTACCCGCTGCACTCCAGCCAGTGAACCCTTGTACGCCAGTGGAAGTTGGTCATAGTAGTATAGAGTCTCTTAAGAAGCAGTTAGGACCTACGGCAAAGGAACTTGAATCGCATTACCTGGGTACATGCGACTATTACTATATCCCAGAGACGAATACCATATGGGAGATTGAGTATGTTAAGAAGATTTTGCGGAAACCGAAAGAGGAGGTAGAGAGGCACATTCGTATACTCAATCAGCTTCCAGCCGCGTAAAGGTTGTGGTCCTCACTCTGCAGAGATGAGCACGCAACCTCTTCAGTTCCCCGAGGTGGTTATCAAGTTGGCGCGGTATCTAGAGCCTGCTACGGTGCTTATGAGTGCGGACCGCTTTCAAGTCCCAAATGATGGCTGCTACTATTTTTACAATCAGGCGCGGGACAGTATGACTGTCATCGATCCGCGAAGACGAAGTATGGGTCGACCTGCACTAACCCTGGAGCAGCAGCTTCGGAGCGCGAATGGCATGCTGCCAGGGACAGGCATCTAAGCTCTCGAGGCTAGTATCATCTTAATATGGGGCTGCGACGACTGCGTGCTGTGTGGAAGGCCTTGCGGGCCTGGCTTAAGCGGAAGCGCCTGCGGCGGCCTGCACCTGTAGCTACACAGGTTGCCGCAGTAGAAGCCAAAAATCCTCTGCGCCTTGATGATGCTGAATATAATGCAGTAATGAGGGAACTCGACGATGTACTGGCTGGTGGCGGTAAGCCCGAAAAAATCCCCCTGTAAAGGTAGATGGTCGCAGGACCGAGGACAACGGGGGGAGGAATCCAGCGCAAAATACATCAAATATGGCTCGGGTCGAATCCGCGTCCCGAGGAATGGCTGCGAACCGTGCGCGACTTTGCGCGCGAGCACGACTATGAATATCGACTATGGGACGAGGCCGCCGCTGCTGACCTGCCGTGGAACAGTGTCCCAGGTCTTCGAGCCCTGTATCGCGACTTTGACAAGGAGTTTGCTGGAAAGGCGGACCTCATTCGGCTCTTGGCCTTATACACAGAAGGCGGCATCTACATTGATGCCGACAGCGTCGTGATGAAGCCAGCCAAGTTTGCGAGCTTCCTCGAGAAGAATCGGCATCCCGTCTTTTTCGCGTGGGAGAACATCAAACGGGGGACGAAAGGGGTGAACAACTTTGGACATGAACTTGAACAGGGTGAGCGGGCGCGCCGCCTCATTGCGAATGGAACCATTGGTGCTGCGGCGGGCCACCCCTTTTTAAAGACGCTCTTGGACGGCGTCGTTGCGCACGCGACAAAGCGCGAGGCGGGCGAGCAGGCATGGCGACGTGTGGGCCCCCTCTATGTCACGCGCACGTATTGGGCTGAAAAGGATGGGGCTGCCCGTGGAGCCAGCAGCGTCGACGAGGTGCACATGTATCCTATGAAGCTCTTCTATCCTCGCCACTGGCGAGGGATTCGGGACCCTGAACTCCATAAAAAAGTGCGGATTCCAGGGGACTCCATGTTGTTTCAGTATGGCTATACAACGAATAAGTTCGCGGATATCTTTCGGCGGCGGGCCACAAGGCGGCGAACGCTGCAAATGGCGCGGGCGACGCGACGTGGTAAGCGCACCTAGATGTCCGCGTCATTCTCGTCATACGCGCCCTCCGATTCCTCATCGACGTCCTCTCCAGGCTGGTCGCGAGGATGCACGATGGTCCTCATTTCTACCTCCGTGGCAATCCGATTGTCACGGAGGTAGATATCAACCTTGGTGCTAATCTTCTTGAGAAGGGTCGGATTGAGATTCTGGGCCCCTGTAATGATGGAGGCCTCTTCTGCGTTCTCATCCCCGCGGCGCACGCGGGAAATATAGGCGGCCCACTTGTCCTGAATCTGGCGCGTATCATCAGGATTCATGAGAAGGTCATAGAGGATTGCACCGAGCCACTTGCCGACATTGAACTGTCCCTTCATACGGCGCTTATCCGTGAGAGGGTTGGACCGATTCGCCATGCGGAAGACCTCGAAGACCTTTCCAAGCCGGTCGACAATGACAGCGCGGGAAATGGGAGTCGAGCCCTCCACCTTTTGCTCCTGCATATTGAACGAGCGGGTGATGTATTGGACGCCGTGTGCGGCTCCACTCACAAGGGCTACCGCATTGCTGAGATTGTTCTGAGCGGGCGTGTCACCGAGGCGTGAATCGAAGAAGAGAGTCGTCATCGATTCGCGAAGAGGGTGGGGAATACGAGGATTGGCATCATCCGGTCCAGGATAGTCGTAGAGAAGGGCATGGGCTTCTGCAACGAGGGGGGAATCATCAACGGACATTGCGAAGAGCTGTCCATCTGAGACGCGGATGTTCTTGTTGAGCCGACGGAACATCTGGCGCTGCTGAAGAGGAGTGAGATTGCGCATGACGACGAGTGTGATAGGATGCGCCTCGACTGTGCGCCGCTCCTCTGCACTAAGGTCGCGAATGTCCTCATTCAGAATACGGCGAAAGGTCGTCACGCGGTTCCCTCCTTCCATAATCTCGCGGCGCTCCCTGCCATCGCGAATGACGGAGCAACAGATGATGGGTGGGATATAGTAGCCCTTGAGAATACTGTCGAGGCAACGCTCCTGCATATCCTTGTTCCAGACATAGGCGCGATTGCGACGATGAATGTGGATAAGGCGGGACTCGTCGTATCCTGGCATATCCGTTCGCCCTGCGAAATCGGCGTTGAGCTGAGAGATGGTGGTCTGGATATTCTCCGTGCGAAGAGCGACGTTCGAGGACATTTTGGCCTTACGTGAGGAACGGGAGTGGTATGAGGAACGGATGGGGCGGGCGGTGCGCGTCAATTTTTGCGTGGGGGGGGTTAGTCGGCAAACATCGGGTTCGCTAAGCCATGTTCATACCGCATCCAGTTGAGACCAACACAGAAGACTTTCACTTCCCACGCAGCATCGAGGACCCCTCCAGGAGGCCGCACATCGAGCGTGAGCCGCAGCGTGTTGAGCTTCGACGCATTTGCTGTTCCACTGGGCTGATGCTCTCCAGGATTGCGCGCAAAAGGGTAGCCATAGATATAGGAGCCATAGGCAGCGAATCCTCCGCGATGGGCCTTGGCAATCAGTTGCCGATAATACTGTTCATCCGCATCACACACTGTGATACCGTTGAGTTGGATGGCTGCACGTAAGAGGAGGGGTCGCGCGGCCGCCTGGGCTGCTCCCCCTTGAACCGTGCCATTGGCGTCGAGCCATTCTTGCTCGAGAACCGATGTGTAGTTGGTCCACGCATTGTTATCCCGCACTCCTTTTCGGCGCACAAACCACACAATCTCCTCGACAGGATGATTCGCCTCCAGCGGCAACTGAATGCGAATCGTATCGGACTCTGCACGCTTTCCCACTGCGTATTTGAGCGGCTCGTCAAAGGAGAAGGTCTGCACCACGCGATGCATCGTCTCAAAGGGCTCCCGCAGCATTTTCTGTCGATACGGGCCGTCGAGCACAGCCCCATAGGTCACGAGTTGCACGGACTTGAAAGGGGGGGGCACTGCGGAGGCTGTCACTGTACGTGGGAGCGTCACACCTGCCTCTCCAGTTCCTGCCACAAAGGTCACGGGCTGCGCCAGCGGCGTGGCATCGCACGAGTCGCGCCATCCGCGGACCTGTCGCACGCATTCGTCAAAGGGGCGCAGCGTGATGTGAATGCGCACGAGGCCTTCGCGAATGGCAATCATAGGGAGGGCCTCTTGGGCGAGGCGCTGCCTTCCAAAAAAGAAGGGGAGGATGCAGTGCAGAATCCCCTCTTCTGTGGGCCACAGCCGCGGCTGCTGTGTCTGGGCGGCGACGAGGCGTTGGAGGGAGCGTTTCCCCTGATGGTCTGCTGCCACACCGAACTGGCTATTGAACTCTGGAAAGAGGGTGGCGAATGTATTGATGAAATCTCCGTCGAGGGTCTCCACTGTATCCCCGTCAATCTCGAGTTCCGCTTGGGCAATGATGGCGGAGCCGAGGCTGTTCGCGTATTCCCAGCCAGTGCCGGGTTCGGCATAGCGAATCCGACCTGCGGCGAGCAGAAGTTGCGTCTGTGCGTCGAGCCAGTGGTCGAGGCGAATCTGGAGGGCGGTTCCAAAGAGGAGGTCGCCTACTGTGAGGGAGCCGATGTCGAAGGAGAAGCGCTGGCCAAAGGCTGCGGGACCTCGAAAGGGGAGCTCCTGCACGAGGGGCGTGAATGGCATCACACGACGCTCCGTGTCGCGTGTAAACCAGGTCGTCTCGGACGTCAAGGGGAAGAGATAGTCGTCCTGAATATCGCGGCTGGTGAGGTCGAGAAGTGTGGTGATGTCCCCGCGTGGCTTGATACTTGGAGGGAGTGGACTCGCGTCGTAGGAGGTCTGGATATTGCGGGCAATGTCGGTGGTCGTGGCTTTGCCTGCAGAAAGTTTCTGGGCTTCCGCCAAGAGTTGTGCATTGGTTGGAAACTGGGGGGCGGAGGCTGACATGGTGGACGGCCCTTCTTCTTTAGAGGGAGATGCGGACGAGGGCTTTGGGCAGGAGGGGCGGGGGTAGGGACCCCCCATGCGGCTGCGGGCCGTGTGTGTAGACCCTTGCCAGAGTAGAATGCTCGGTGGGACCTTCTATATTAATCTGGCACGACGAAAGGACCGGCGCGAAGAGATAGAGGCGGAGTTGGAGCGGCTGGGATTGGCCGCGGAGCGCTTCGAGGCCATTGAGCGGCGCCCAGGGATTGTGGGGTGTGGACTGTCTCATTTGGAGGTTTTGAAGGCAGCACGAGCTGCGGGGCTTCCGAATGTGCTCGTGCTCGAGGACGATTTCGAAGCGGTAGTGGAGCCGGCAGAGTTTTGGGGCGCACTGGAAGCATTCTTTGCGGGACCTCAGGCGGCC
>JACCDZ010147383.1_pt1 | contig 11548 bp, 13 predicted proteins | sample 7449551 | NCBI WGS metagenome assembly JACCDZ01 (sample SAMN15323452, study PRJNA562643) | freshwater metagenome | isolation source: river surface water | place: USA:Blue River Watershed | collected 2017-08-18
AAAATTGAAACTTCAGGCGAATTAACCGAAGAACATCCAAAAACGTATCACACAGTAAAAGTAGATTACCATTTTTACGGTAACAATTTAGACGAGAAAAAGCTAGAAAAAGCTGTGAATTTATCGGTAGAAAAATATTGTGGTGTGATGGAAATGTTTCGTCAATTTGCAAAAGTTGAGGTGGCGATTTTTTACCATAAATTATAATTTTTTGCCATGGATTTTACAGATTTTCACGGATTTAATCCTTATAATCAGTGCAATCTGTGGCTGAAATAAAAAATATTTATACCTTTGTCATTCAATTATATAAGCCAAAATAAAATAATTCATAATTTTTAATTCGTAATTAAACTATGCGTTGGAATCCAAAATCTAAGCCAAATCCAGAAAAAGTTCAAGCCATTCAGCAAGCACTTCAAGTCGATGAAATCATCGCGACACTTTTAGTTCAACGAGGGATCGAAACCTTCGAACAAGCCAAAACGTTTTTCCGTCCCACTTTAGCCGATTTGCACAATCCGTATCTGATGAAAGATATGGACAAAGCTATTGCGCGAATTGAAAAAGCAATTGCTAACAACGAAAATATCTTAGTTTTCGGTGATTACGATGTTGATGGAACAACCGCTGTTTCCCTAGTCTCGAGTTATTTACGTACTTTTTATCCGAATGTTGCGACGTACATTCCCGATAGATATGCAGAAGGTTATGGCATTTCCTATATGGGAATTGACTATTCCGAAGACAACGATATTTCCTTAATTATTGCGTTGGATTGTGGCATCAAATCAATTGACCACGTGAATTACGCCAAAGCAAAAAATATTGATTTTATCATTTGCGACCATCATCGACCTGGTGATATTTTGCCTGATGCGGTTGCGGTTTTAGATCCAAAACGCGAAGATTGTTCGTATCCATATGATGAATTGTGTGGTTGTGGTGTTGGATTTAAATTGATTCAAGCTTTAGCCGAAAATCGAAATCAAACCATTGATGATTTAATCGAATATTTAGATTTGGTCGCAACTGCGATTGCCGCAGATATTGTTCCGATTACGGGTGAGAATAGAGTGTTGGCTAAATTTGGTTTAGAAGTGATTAATTCGAATCCAAGACCAGGCATTAAAGCGTTGATTCAGAATGTAAAGAAAAAAGTCCTAACGATTACCGATGTTGTTTTCATCGTAGCGCCAAGAATCAATGCCACAGGAAGAATCAAACATGGAAACGAAGCCGTTGCTTTATTAACCGAATACGATTTAGACCAAGCCGAACAATTTGCTTCCGAAATCGAACAGCATAATTCCGATAGAAAAGAATTAGACAAACAAATTACGAAAGAAGCTTTACTTCAAATTGAAGAAAATAACGAACAAAACCGATTTTCAACTGTTGTATATCAAGAAAATTGGCACAAAGGTGTTATCGGAATTGTCGCATCAAGATTGGTAGAAAATTACTATCGTCCAACGATCGTTTTTACGAAAAGTGGTGAAAAATTAGCAGCTTCGGCACGTTCTGTAAAAGATTTCGATGTGTATAATGCGTTGGAAGCGTGTGCGGAACATTTGGAACAATTCGGTGGCCACATGTATGCTGCAGGAATGACGCTTTTAGAAGAAAACTACGAAAATTTTAAAAATGCCTTCGAAAAAGTTGTGCAAGAAACTATTCACCCCGATTTGTTGACGCCTGAAATTTCATACGATGCTGAAATTGAATTATCAGAAATCAATCCGAAACTAATGCGCTTGTTGAAACAATTCGAACCATTCGGACCGGAAAATATGACACCGTTATTCTTAGTAAAAGGAGTAACCGATTCAGGCTATGCTAAGACTTTAGGTTCCGATAACGAACATTTGAAAGCGTTTGTAAAACAAGGAAATTCGGAAAGTTTTGGAGCAATTGGTTTTGGATTAGGTAATAAATTAGATTGGGTTACCAACAAAAATAAATTTGATGCAATTTTCTCTTTGGAAGAAAATGAATGGAAAGATACTGTAACTTTGCAATTGCAATTCCGTGATATCAAAGCTTCAAATGGCTAAAAAAGACCCATTTTCATCTTTACGAATTCCCGAATTTCGCTGGTTTTTAGCCATGCGATTGTTTATTGTTTTGGCTTGGTCGATGCAATTTGTATTGATTGAGTGGGAAGTGTATCGTATCACAAAAGACCCATTGTCATTAGGATTAATAGGTTTAATGGAAATCATTCCAGCCATAAGTATGGCGTTGTTTGCCGGACATATTGTAGATCAGAATGAGAAGAAAGGCTTGTTAATCAAATGTTTTTCTGGATTAGCAACAATTAGTGCTTTGATGTGTTTGTTAGTGCATCCGAATTTTATCGATTCTTTTTCAAAAAATACCATTTTGTACGGAATTTACGCTCTAGTTTTTGTTGGCGGAATCATTCGTGCTTTTCTAATTCCGTCTGTTTTTAGTTTATTAGGGTTAATTATTCCTAAAAAAGAACAGCCAAACGCAGCGACATGGAGTAGTTCTACTTGGCAAGTGGCGGCTGTAATTGGACCAGCTTTGGCGGGATTTGCAATTGGTTGGGTTGGCGTTTTTTGGTCGTTGGTTTTTGTGGTTTTTTGTGTGATTATGGCTTTAATCGTATTGACACAAATTGAAAGAAAACCGATTTTAAATCCAAAATTAGGTGAACCTATTTTCAAAAGTTTGAAAGAAGGATTGTCTTTTGTATTTAGTTCAAAACCTATTTTGAATGCTATTTCTTTAGATATGTTTGCGGTTTTGTTTGGTGGAGCCGTTGCATTGTTACCGATTTTTGCGCAAGATGTTTTAAAAGTAGGTTCGGAAGGATTTGGAATTTTAAGAGCAGCACCAGCTATTGGTGGATTAATTACCATGTTGATTTCAACTTCAATTCCGTTACATCAAAAAGCAGGTAAAAAGTTATTATTAGCTGTTTTCGGATTTGGAATTTGTATTATTGTTTTTGGTTTATCGACTAACTTTTGGTTATCCGTAGTAGCTTTATTTTTGAGTGGAGTAACTGATGGAATTTCAGTAGTAATTCGGCAAACCATTCTTCAAATTTACACACCTGATCACATGCGTGGACGCGTTTCTTCTGTGAATTCAATTTTCGTAGGTTCTTCAAATGAATTAGGTGCTTTTGAAAGTGGATTGGCTTCCAAAATTATGGGAGTAGTTCCAGCTGTTGTTTTTGGTGGCATGATGACTTTAGGAATTGTGGGAGTTACTGCTGTAGCCTCACCAAAATTCAGAGAATTGGATATCGAAAAAGATTTGGAAACGATTTAATTTTTAAATTCTTTTAATTCCATTTTTTCGCCATCAAAAACGCCATAGGTGAAATACCCAATCCAATCGCCTAAGTTGATGTATTTCGAATTTTCGGTTAATTCAATTTCTAAAGGTAAATGACGGTGGCCAAAAACAAAGTAATTGTACTCTTTAGTTTCTAACTTTCGTTTACAATATTGAACCAACCATTCATTATCTTCTCCTAAATATTTTACATCTTCTACGCCTGAAATCAGTTTGTTTTTCACCGATAAATATTGGGCTAATTTCACACCAATATCAGGATGTAACCAACGAAATAACCATTTTGAAAACGGATTGGTGAAGACTTTTTTCATTCGTTTGTAACCCATATCACCTGGTCCTTTTCCATCGCCGTGACCAATTAAGAATGTTTTTCCGTTAAATGTGAATTCTTGATTATCGTGATAAACAGGTATGTTTAACTCTTTTTGAAAATAATCACTCATCCATAAGTCGTGATTCCCAACGAAGAAATAAATTGGAATACCAGAGTCTTTAATTTCGGCTAATTTCCCCAAAACTCTAACGAATCCTTTTGGGACAACGGTTTTGTATTCAAACCAAAAATCGAATAAATCGCCAAGTAAAAAGATAGCATCTGCATCTTGCTTAACTACATCTAACCATTGGATGAATTTTTGTTCTCTTGGAAAACTTAATTCTGGTGTTGGAGCGCCAAAGTGTTGATCGGAGGCGAAGTAGATTTTTCTTGTTGCTTTCAATTTTTCGAATAGTTTTAACAAAAATACATAAAAATTACGAAAGAATTTTTTTATTCACCGTTCCAGAGGCAATCCAAGAAGATATTATACCTAAAATAGCTATTGTCATAATAACAATTAAGATGTTTTGCCATTCAAAAAGAACAGGATAAGGCATGCTAGGTGTAATCATAATAAAAGCAAAGTGTTGCTGAAGTATAATTATAGCAATTGCTAATGATAACCCTAATATTAATCCAAATATGGTGATGAGAATTCCTTGTGTAAAAAAAATGGAACGGATTGAAGTCTGAGTTAGCCCTAAGTTGTATAAGGTTTTAAGATTTTCTCTTTTATCAATTATAATCATTACGATAGCTCCAGCTAAACAAAATAATGTTAGAATTACAACTAACGTGCTAAATAAATAAATGAACAGATTTTCAGATTGAAGCATCTTGTAAAGTGAATCGTTTAGCTGAGTTCTGTTTTTTATTTTTATAGAATTACCAAAAATAGAGTTAAGTTCTTCTCTGGCTTTATTTTCGTCTGCATTAGGTTTTAACTTTATTTCAAGATTTGTGATCTCGTTATTTTTCATAGTCAAAAAATGTTGGGCTAGTCCAATAGAACAAAAAACAAATTTACCATCTATTTCTTCATTGATAGAGTAAATGCCCGAGGGGAATAGTAAAGTTTTATTAAAAGCTTCGCTTGGATTTTCAATATCTCCTTTTCCAGGTTTTGGAACGTAGGCTTCTAATGCGTTATTATAGTCAAATAAACCTAAACCTAATTTTCTGCTTATATCAGCACCAATAACTACATTTTCAGAATTATTTTCAAACCATTCTCCTGCATATAAATGCTTATTGAAATCTGTTACTTTTACAAACTGATTATCAACACCTTTAATATGTGCTACTAACTCTTTGTTGTCGTACATAAAGTAAACACGTTCTTCAATTATTTTGGAAAAAGAAGCAATGTATTTGCTTTTATGTAATAATTCTTCTTGTTTATGATTTACAGAAAAAGTTTTGCCTGAATTAGTTTCTACTCGTAAATCAGGATCAGAAACATTTGCAAAGTTTAAACTAAATTCTTTCAATCCACTAAAAACAGATAAAAAGACAAATAAGGCCATAGTGCTTGCAATGATGCCCATTGAAGCAATACCGGTTATGATATTAATTGCTTTGTTTTTACTAAAACTTATAGCATAACGCTTGGCTATGTAAAAGGAAAGGTTCAATTTAAGATTTCTTTCTTTTGTCTAATAAATCTCTGTTTTCAATAGGGTTTTCTTCTCCAGACAAAGCCTTGTCGATTTTTTCAATATAATCTAAACTATCGTCAATATAGAAAATTAAACTAGGAACTTTACGTAATTGATTTTTTACACGTTGCGCTAAATCGTGTTTGATAAGCGGAGAGTTACTTTTAATAGCAGCTAAAATTTCGGGAGCTTTTTCTGTTGGGAAAATACTCAAATGTATTTTTGCAATGGACAAATCTGAGGTTACATTCACTTTTGAAACCGAAATTACTAAATTATTGATGTTATTTTTACGGATTTCACCTTGTAAAATTGATACTAAATCATTTTGTAAAAGTGCTCCTATTTTTTTTTGTCTATTTGTTTCCATGATGCAAAAATACAAAAAAATAATCAAGCAAAATTTCTTTAACTCTTCATAAAGATATTGTTTAGCCTCAGTAAGAATTTTTATTAACTTTGCTTAAAACAAAGTTAAATATTAATGAGAAAAATTGAACATATAGGTATTGCGGTAAAAAGTTTAAAGGAATCAAATTTGCTTTTCGAGAAATTATTTGGCAATCCACCTTATAAAGAAGAGGAAGTGGTAAGTGAGGGTGTAAAAACTTCTTTTTTTATGAATGGGCCAAATAAGATAGAATTGTTAGAAGCAACAAATTCCGATAGCCCAATTGCTAAGTTTTTAGAAAAAAAGGGAGAGGGGATTCATCACATTGCTTTCGATGTCGAAAATATTACAGAAGAAATGTCACGTCTTAAACAAGAGGGTTTTGTTGTTTTGAATGAAATTCCAAAGAAAGGTGCTGACAATAAATTGGTTGCGTTTCTTCATCCAAAGGGGACAAATGGTGTTTTGATAGAACTATGTCAAGAAATTAAATAAAGTTGTAAAAAAGATTTGCGTTCCATAAAAAATAGTCTTAATATTGCACCTTCAATATTGGTCCTATAGCTCAGTTGGTTAGAGCACCTGACTCATAATCAGGTGGTCCCTGGTTCGAGCCCAGGTGGGACCACTTAAAAAAATCATTTCAGATTGGTTTTTTAGTTTTTTGAAAATAGCTTGTTAAGTATAAAAAAAAATATCCGTCGTTTAATAAACTAGTTTGTTGCAGTTAACAAATTATTAAGGATTACTCTTTAGTTAGTGATGTATATACATAAATTATACTTTTGCCCCCAATTAGAATAAATATGAATAAAATTATAGCGATTATTGTAGTACTTTTTGGTATTCATAGTATCTTTGCTGAAGGAACTAATCCTCCTCCTCCTACACCGCCACCTCCTCCAGGGTTGCCACTAGATAGTATGGCTATAATACTTTTTTTTCTAGCATTGGTTTTAGGATTCTATTCTTTGAAAAAATATATTTTTATAAAAAAAGGCTCCAATTAAGAGCCTTTTTTATTTTCTTAAATCATTCAGTCTATTTACATATTTTCCAATTACATCAAATTCTAAATTCACTGTGGTGCCAATTTGGAATCTATTGAAGTTAGTGTGGTCAAAGGTATATGGAATAATTGCTACACTAAAAGTATTTAATCCCGAATTTACAACTGTTAAACTCGTCCCGTTAACAGTAATCGAACCTTTTTCAATAGTGATGTTGTTTAATGATGCGTCATATTCAAAGGTAAAAACCCAACTCCCATTCGCTTCTTTGATGTTGGTACATGTGCCAGTTTGGTCCACATGACCTTGTACGATGTGACCGTCTAATCTGTCACCTAATTTCATCGCACGTTCAAGGTTGACTATGTCTCCTATTTTCCAACTTCCAATTGAAGTTTTATCAATGGTTTCTTTAATTGCGGTTACAGTGTAATTTTTGTTTTCGATTTTCACTACCGTTAAACAAATGCCATTATGTGCTACGCTCTGATCAATTTTTAATTCATGAGTAATGTCGGATTCCACCGTTACATGCAGGTTTTCCTGATCTTTTTCGATTTCTTTTATAATTCCGAGGGTTTCTATAATTCCGGTAAACATAACTGATTTAATTTTACTAAATTTGCACATCAAAAGTAAGCAATAAATCACATTTGTTATGGTTAAAAAAGCAGAAAATATAATTGTAGGAATTTCGATTGGAGATTTAAATGGTATTGGAAGCGAAGTTATTTTAAAAACATTTGAAGATACTCGAATGTTGGAATTGTGTACGCCAGTAATTTTTGCAAATGCTAAGATTGTTTCTTTTTTGAGAAAAGAATTGAATATCGATATTGCCATTCACGGAATTGATAAAATAGAGCAATTGGTTGTTGGAAAAATCAACGTACTAAATGTTTGGCGTGAAGGAGTAAATCTTGAATTAGGTAAAAATGATGATGTAGTAGGAAGTTATGCAATTAAATCTTTCGTTGCTGCAACAAAAGCTTTAAAAGAAGGTTTGGTTGATGTTTTAGTGACTGCGCCTATTAATAAGTACAATATCCAATCAGAAGATTTTAAATTTCCTGGTCATACCGATTATCTAGATAAAGAATTGGAAGGTGATGCTTTAATGTTGATGGTGCATGATGATTTACGTGTTGGCTTACTGACTGATCACGTTCCAGTAAATGAAGTGGCAAAACATTTGAATGAAAAATTAATTTCGAGTAAAATCAAAACGATTATTCAAACGTTAAAACAAGATTTTGAAATCGAAAAACCAAAAGTAGCGGTTTTAGGATTAAATCCACATTCGGGTGATAATGGTGTAATTGGTCAAGAAGAGGAAAAAATTATTAAACCAGCTTTGAAAAAATTATTTGAAGCAGGAAATATGGTTTTCGGACCTTTTTCTGCTGACGGGTTTTTTGGTTCGGCACAATATGAGAAATATGATGCGGTTATTGCAACGTATCACGATCAAGGATTAATTCCTTTCAAAACATTATCTTTTGGAAACGGAGTAAATTATACGGCTGGATTGAATAAAATTAGAACTTCTCCCGATCATGGAACTGCTTATGAAATTGCAGGTAAAGGTGTGGCTAATCACGAGTCATTTAAAGAGGCGGTTTATTTAGCAATTGATATTTTTAAGAAAAGAAATGACTATCAAGAGCTGATAAAGAACCCTTTAAAAACAAAAGAAAAACAGTTATAAACAAAAAAATGTTTACAACTAGTTTGAATTTATAAATATTTTATATCTTTGCACACCTTTTAAAAAGGTAAAACTGTTGTTATGAACAATTTAAAAGAATATTTAATTCCCTTTGTGGGATTAAAAATAGGGAAGCATCAGTTTGATTATCAAATAGATAATACGTTCTTTAAAAACTTTGATTACGACGAATTTAATGACGTTTCAGTCAAAGTTGATATTGTTTTAGAGAAAAAAAGCACCATGCTTGAGCTTGATTTCAAACACAAAGGAACTGTAAATGTGCCCTGTGATGTATCGGGTGAAGAGTTTGATTTGCCAATTAAAGGAAAATTGAAACTTTTAGTTAAGTTTGGAGATGCCTTTAATGATGAAAATGAGGAGTTGCTCATTTTACCTCATGGTGAATTTCAAGTAAATGTAGCACAGTATATTTATGAGTCTATCATATTATCCGTGCCTTTACGAAGAATACATCCAGGTGTTAAAGACGGTTCGCTATCTGATGTAATTGAAAAATTAGAATCGCTTTCTCCAAAAGAACATAAGAAAGAAGAACAACAAAATAATGATATTGACCCTAGATGGGAGAATTTAAAAAAACTATTAACGGATAAATAAAATAGAACAATGGCACATCCTAAGAGAAGACAGTCGTCTACAAGAAGAGATAAAAGAAGAACGCATTACAAAGCAACAGTTGCTCAAATTGCTACTTGTCCTGTAACTGGTGAGGCTCACTTATACCATAGAGCTTACTGGCATGAAGGTAAAATGTACTACAGAGGTCAAGTTGTAATTGATAAAACAGAAGCTGTAGCTTAATTGTATCAAAAAAATAGAGAAAACTCTCACATCGTGAGAGTTTTTTTGTTAAATACCTATTTGAGTTTGTAATAATACAATTCGAATAGGATTCGTTTGAAATTTTTTTTGTAATTTCCACCACTTTTTGAATTTTAAAATTCAGAAAGAAAAATTAATCGAAGATGAATGAAATAACAGCAGCAATTACGGCAGTAGGTTCTTATGTTCCTGACTATGTTTTGTCGAATCAAGTGTTAGAAACGTTAGTGGATACTAATGATGAGTGGATTACTACTCGTACCGGGATTAAAGAAAGACGATTGTTAAAAGAAGAAGGAAAAGGAACTTCTTTCATGGCAATTAAAGCCGCTCAAAATTTATTAGAAAAAGCAAACTTAGATCCAAAAGATATTGATTTGGTAATCATGTCAACAGCAACTCCAGATATGCCGGTAGCTTCAACAGGAGTTTTTGTAGCAACAGAAATTGGAGCAACAAATGCGTTTGCTTTTGACTTGCAAGCTGCTTGTTCAAGTTTCTTATATGGAATGTCAGCGGCTTCTGCATATATAGCATCTGGAAAATACAAAAAAGTTTTATTGATAGGTTCTGATAAAATGTCATCGATTATCGATTACACAGATCGCGCTACTTGTATCATCTTCGGTGATGGAGCAGGAGCGGTATTGTTTGAACCTAACACAGAAGGATTAGGACTTCAAGATGAAATCTTAAAAAGCGATGGAATCGGAAGGGAATTCTTAAAAATTGAAGCAGGGGGGTCTATTTTACCTCCTTCAGAAGAAACAGTAAAAAACAAACAACATTTTGTTTTTCAAGACGGAAAAACAGTTTTCAAATACGCTGTTTCTGGAATGGCTGATGTAAGTGAGAAAATCATGGAACGCAACAATTTGTCACATGATGATATCAATTGGTTAGTGGCGCACCAAGCCAACAGAAGAATTATCGATGCTACTGCAAATCGTATGGGATTAGACGAAGCTAAAGTTCTAATCAACATTCAAAAATACGGAAATACTACTTCGGCAACCCTACCTTTATTATTATCAGATTTCGAAAACCAATTGAAAAAAGGAGATAACATTATCTTTGCAGCTTTTGGTGGTGGATTCACATGGGGTGCTATCTATTTAAAATGGGCTTACACTAAATAATAACAAAACTAAACTAAATCAAATATTATGGATATTAGAGAGATTCAAAACCTAATCAAATTTGTAGCTAAATCAGGTGCTACAGAAGTAAAATTAGAAATGGACGATTTTAAAATCACCATAAAAACAACTGCTGAAGGGACAGAAAGTACAACAACTTATGTACAGCAAATGCCTATGCAAGCGGCTCCTCAGGTTGCGGCTCCACAAGTTGTAGCTACTCCAGCAGCAGCTTCATCAGCAGCTCCAGCGGCGGACGACAATTCAAAATATGTAACAGTAAAATCACCAATTATTGGTACTTTCTATAGAAAACCAGCTCCAGACAAACCAATGTTTGTTGAAGTAGGTTCAACTATCAATAAAGGAGATGTACTTTGTGTAATTGAAGCAATGAAATTATTCAACGAAATCGAATCTGAAGTTGCTGGTAAAATTGTAAAAGTTTTAGTAGATGATTCATCTCCAGTTGAATTTGATCAACCATTATTCTTAGTTGATCCATCATAATAAAGTTAGAAGTTAGAAATTTGAAATTAGAAGTTTTCAGTTTTTCTGAATTCTAAATTCTAAATTCTAAATTCAGAATGGTCTAATTATCTAATTAAAAAAACATGTTTAAAAAAATATTAATTGCCAATAGAGGTGAAATTGCACTACGTGTAATTAGAACTTGTAGAGAAATGGGCATCAAAACGGTTGCGGTTTATTCAACTGTTGATGCTGAAAGTTTACACGTAAAATTTGCTGATGAAGCGGTTTGTATTGGACCTGCACCGAGTAAAGATTCTTACTTAAAAATGTCAAATATTATAGCTGCTGCCGAAATTACAAATGCAGACGCTATTCACCCAGGATACGGATTCTTATCTGAGAATGCTAAGTTTTCAAAAATTTGTCAAGAGCATGGTATCAAGTTTATTGGTGCTTCTCCAGAAATGATTGAAAAAATGGGAGATAAAGCTACAGCAAAATCAACGATGATTGAAGCTGGAGTTCCATGTGTTCCAGGTTCTGAAGGGATTTTAGAAGATTTCGAACAAGCTAAAAAAGTAGCAAAAGAAATTGGATATCCTGTAATGATGAAAGCTACCGCTGGTGGTGGTGGTAAAGGAATGCGTGCTATTTGGAAAGAAGAAGA
>JACCDZ010903992.1_pt1 | contig 11547 bp, 7 predicted proteins | sample 7449551 | NCBI WGS metagenome assembly JACCDZ01 (sample SAMN15323452, study PRJNA562643) | freshwater metagenome | isolation source: river surface water | place: USA:Blue River Watershed | collected 2017-08-18
AGAAGTTAGCCCATAAATACTCTTGACTACCAGTTTTAATAATAGTAGGTGTTCTACCAGTTGTAATACTTGGAGAGCCAACTGGATCAGTAGGTCTTGGTGGATCAGTAGGTCTTGGTGGATCGGTAGGTCTTGGTGTTTGGCCACCACCACAGTCTTCAGTATCGACTTTGATAACTGTTCTGATTTGACCGCAAGAGCCATCAGCCACAACTCTAACAAAGTTGGTTCCTTCACAACCTTCAAACAAAACAGTACCAACAGCAGGGCATGAAGTAGTGGTTGTTGTAGTAAAACCGCAACGCTCACTATTTACTTCAATAACAGCTTCAATAATACCACCATTACCATCAGCTGTTCTTTTAATGTAATCAGTGCCGCTACAACCTTCAAATAAAACAGTACCAACTTCTGGGTGTGGAATAAAACCACAGTCCACGCTATCTATCTCAATAGTAACTTCACTAGTACCGCCTCTTCCATCAGCGATAATAGCTACTTTATTTTTACCATTACATTTGACGTGCAGTACCTTGCCTTGCGGGTTAATTTCAAAATACTTACAATCATCACTGTTTAGTTCAAGAACCTCATCAGTGAAGCCACAATTACCGTCAGCAACTCTTTTAAATCTATCAGTTCCATCGCAATAAGTTTTTAATATCTGACCTTTAGGTGGGCAGTTATTAGGAACTTTCTTATCACATGGAGTAAAAATAATATTAGGTTTATTAAACAAATCACTATCTTGTTTTAATGAACCATCCTCATTAAACTCAGGTTTTAAATCAAGTAAGTGTTTTACCATAAAAGCAGATAACCCATCTAGAGTCATATAAGCATCTGCCGGCTCATCGCTCATGATTTGATCTAGAGTTGCAACTGGTAGGTTTACAACCTTATCTAATCTAACTTGTTTTTTAGTCAAGTAGTGAGGATTATTTTTTGCATTAATGTGTTCTTTTAGTTTATCTAGTATTTTATCATAGGTGAGTTCGCTATAAAACTTATACCACTTAAAGCGCATATAACATCTATCATCTGTTAATACGCCGCTATACATCTCACCAGTGGTATTATTAAAACCTAAGAACACACCGCCGTGATTAGTAAGATTATTAGTAACACGCATAATGGTGTACTTATCATTTTCAGGGTAATTCTTAGGGTATACATTATCCTCGTAAAAATTACCACTAGCAATGATTTCTTTTTTACTATCTAAAGTAATAATACCGCCATTACCTAAAGCAAGCAAAGATCCTTTATTGCTTGGAGCGATTAAGTTGTCAGCTAAACCTAAACCAGTTTTTTGCATACTAACCGATCTAGACTTAAGCTCATCAATAAAAGCTATCAAACCTTTTTTATTGATATACTTATCTTCGGTGATATCGGAGCTAGACCTATTATCTTTAGCTATAAGCCTCATCTCCTCGGGCGACGCTATAGAAAGGTTAGCAATTAAGTTAACACCTAAAGTTTCTTTACTGATGTTAGAAATGATTGTTTCAATAACGTTATCTGAGTAATACTTAGCAAGTAAAGAAGCTTTCTCGTTAGCATCCTTTAACTGGTCTTGAATTTGTTTTACTAATAAATCAAAGAAAACAGAGTTTTCTAATTTAATAGCATTTTCAAGTCTTGTTAAATGAGGTTTGATATAGTTCCAGCCATAAACTTCCTTCCACAAATGCAAGTGCGCTTTTGGAGTATACTCTTTAGGTCTATCAATAAGATCAAAGAAATCAATAGGTGTTACAGCTTCATTTAGTTTCTCGTTTACCCATTCAATAAGCAAGTTAGCGTTACGCGAGAAAGGGCCACCATACGCTCTATATGTTACAAATATTTTATCGTTTAAACTAGAGTCAACAAGTACAGCGTTATTAAATACAGATTGCCCAGAAGCCCTAGTAGCTTCTTCGTACATATCAGTAAACGCGATTAATGACTTGTCAACTTCATTTCCATTGACGTCTTTTATAACAAAGTCTTTAGTGTAGAAAGCCCCATATTTTGGCACTACACTAATGTATTTTCCGGCTACTATTTGTAATTCTTCATCAACTATATAGTTATCAGGATTTAAAGCTGTTGTATCTTCTTTTAAAAAAATCTTTCTTGTTGCCATATTCTTTAATTCTTTCCGTGCAAAATAAGTAAGATAAGTGTGGATAAAACCACACTTATCTTTAACTATGTTTATTTTTTTATTTTATGCAAATCTACTATTACTAAACTGTAAGCTACTACCGGTGTAGGAGCCAAAGTTATTAGAGTTAGATACAGAGTTACCAACTCTCATAAACACAACATAACCACCGTCAGGGAAAATGCTAGATGGCCCAATATTACCACCAGCAATACCTTGATCGCTCGGAGTGTACTCTAAGAGAGCTATACCATTATTATTGGCTCGAACATACCCGTTATATACAACAGCCTGTTTATAACCAGAAGCAGGTTTAAATACCATCTCCCAGTTTAAGTTTTCACCAGGATTAAAACCAGTAAATACAGCTGTCCACCACGGAGCCACAGACGGACCCATGCTACTATTGTAAACACCAAACGCAATATTACGTCTACCACTGTTGTGGCCAAAACCACTAAAGCTTCTTGTAATGGTGTTAGAAGTAGCTACAGGAGAAGCCGAGCTTTGAATTGTTCTCACTTCTGCCCAGCAACTATAAACACCATCAGGGGTGAGCTGTGCGTTAGATGAATTTTGAATAGGTAGAATGTGCTTAACCTGACCGTTACTATCAGTGCTAAGTTGTGCGTGATAGCCAACAGCAGTTGTACCACCTTCTACTCTGTTCCAAAGAGTAATAAAGTATGTTGAGTTAGAAGCACCACCAGTTATATGAACAGTTTGTACTTCATAAGTTGAAGGACTAATAAATGATCTATCTGAAGAGTAAGTTACTGCTAAGTTTCTTGGTGGATCAGTAGGTCTTGGTGATTGGCCACCACCACAGCGTGTACTATTTACTTCAATAGTTTCTTGGTATGTACTGCAGTTACCATCGTGCATGACTCTTACATAGTTAGTGCCATCGCACTTTTCACTAATGAAAGTACCTCTTGGTTTGCAAGTTGGCTGCACTGAAACATAACCGCACTTAGGACTATTAGCTTCAGTAATTTCAGTATAAATACCGCCATTACCATCAGCGTACTTATTAACTAAGTTATACCCTCTACACTCGTTGCCCATAGGAGTTCCTCTTGGTGCGTGAGATGTAGGCTGACCTGTACTTGGCTGAATGTAGCCGCATTTAGTAGAGTTTTGAACTAATACTTCGTTGTAAAAACCGCCTGACCCATCAGTGTATTTACCCATCTCGTTTTTGTTTTCACAAAACGTTGACACAAGAGTGCCGCGTGGAGCATACGTTGTATTGTTAGCGCAATCAGCGTGGCCATGTAGTCTATTTTCATAACTACCACCAGCACCATTAGCAAGTGTTTGAACAAGAGTAGTCTTATCACAGTGTGCTGACAGTAGTGTTCCTGCAGGAGCAAACGTTGTAGTGCCACCTGGACCATTGTAGCCGCAGTCGTTACTATTAGCCATAACGAAAGCATGATAGCTTCCACCATAGCCGTCAGCCACAATCTTCCATCTTTCAAAATCAAGGCAGTAGTATTGCAGTATAGTACCATGAGGTGGGTAGTTATTTTTCTCTGGAGGTCTATAGCCGCATCCTACACTGTTAGCTTCTACAATCTTTTCGTAAGTATGCCCCATGCCGTCAGCAAACAAACCAATACGGTCATAGTTACTTGTGCAGCGATAACTAAGAACAGCTCCTTTTTCAGGATACTTAGGCTCATCTTCTGGCGCTGTTAAGCAGCCATGAGTTCTTAAATACGCTTTGAGCAACGTTAAGCTAATTAAGCCTTCGTCGTCTCTATTGCCAAGAACTTGCTCAAGAGGAGCAACTCCTCTGTTTTCAACCTTACCTAAATCAACAGAGCCTTTGTCTGTCTCATGTGGGTTATCTTTATTATTGATGTGATCTCTAAAATCTTTAATATCTTTACTTGTTTCAAGTAAATTATAGTGTGATAAAACAGCTCGTAGCGTAAGAGGGCTGATAATTGTGTCTGCACTATTACCATCGATAGCTTGAGGCACTGTTGCCATACCCCAGTTACCGATTTTAGGAATACCTAAATCTTCTAAGGTAACAGGAGGCCTTGGGATAGGTCTATTAGCATTAGCTAGGATAGCATCGGCGATATCGTCGAGCTTTTCACCAACTTCTTCTTGTGTTAAAAAGTCCGATGCATCCTGAATGTGTGTAGTGGGACCAAAAGTAACTGGTTTATTAATTGTTTGATCCCAAGTTCTGCCTCTTGGATTGTATACTTCATTAGCAACAATCTCTAAGATATCTACATCACTTAGTACCCAATTACCACCAACGGTTTGATACTCAAGAGAAACTTCACCAGTAAAAGATAAATTCAGAAATCCAATACCACCCCAGACGTTTTTACCTGTGGATAAAGAAGCACTTTCGTACTTATAACAAAAGTAGAAATCTTCATTTAAAATTAACTCTAACTGAGTGTTGTTAATATTTTGATATATTTTGAAACCGTCCTCATAAAACGGTGCAAACTTAGGTACAAAGAAATGAAAATTTCTATTATTGATAGGAGTAATAACTTGTACTTCTGATACTTTATTAAAAGCAAGAGTACCAGTTCTATCCTCTGGATATAAATTTAGACTTGCCATTTATTTTTACACCTTTATGTTATAGATTACCATAGACTAATAATTAATTTTTATTAGAATCTATATTATTTCAACAATTGATTTTTTAAGGAAAAGTTTTTATGTATACTTTAAAAAGAGCTTATGGTGTTAAGCAACAATTTAATAGCATGTGGCAAGACCATGATGTAAGTAATTATAAGTTATTTGAGTTATTTCAATTCTTTAGAGAACTCTATCTGCATTTAGAAAACCCTTTTATTGTTGGTGATATATTTGTAAGGTTAAAAGATCTAGAGCAAGACTATAATGGAAGTAATAAAACCTTAACTGAGTTATTTGCAAGTGACCCTAATTTATCTCTACCAACTGTTTCTTCTATTCCTAAGTTTGAAGTAAAGAGTATCAGATATAGCGACGCTGTACGTGAAGGTTATAAATGCGAGGTAGCTGCGCCTGGTTATAGGCCATATGCAAAAGTATCTGATAGCCATAAAACAGAACTACTAATTAATAGAACTGGTACTTCTAATAAAGATTTACATGAGTATTGTTTATTTACTGTAAATGGTTATCTCCACAATACTGAGTACGATAAAGATTTTCTCTACGTTATTCAGGGCGGTAAGTCCCTTATGAAGTCCGGGCAAAATACCTGTGGAATAACAAGCTTTGAGCGTATAGCTAAAGTTATTAAAAAGCCTATGACTCAGTTTAATATTACTAGAGTTAACGCTGATACTCCTATGAGTAAAAAAGTGTTTATAACTATTCCTAGTGAGTTTGACAATATGTCAGTTATGTTATCATTAGGTGGTTACTTAGTAATTCCTGAAGAAAATACTTTCTTTAAAATCTCTGATAATATCTGGGTTCTTAATGTTGAAAAACTCGATATTGTTGGAAGGTATTTTGAGTCTAGAAAATACCTCGACTATTCAAGTCTTGGACTAACTTCATTTGGAGAAGATAGAGATAAACTCAGTTTAATTGAGCTACTATCAGACGAAGTTTTACTAAAATACTTCTCTATGTCTCAGTCATTTTTCATTGCAGTAGACACACCTAACCTAGTTTATAAAAAACATTTTGTTAGACACTCAAGCATCGCTAATAGATACTTAGCTTACTCTAACCCAGTTCAACCATTGTTCTTAGGTAGAGGCAGACAAGCAGATTACTGGAAAGAGCAAGACGAAGATATCTGGTCTATTACTGTTGAAAATGGTTATAGACCAAGACTTATCTTTGATAACAAAGACAATGGTTCTGGTATCTTTGACTCTGGCGCAGTAACGCCATATCACATCTATGAAAACTCTAGAGCATTTCTTTTAGATATGCTCACTGATGTACAAGTTAGTTAATTAAATCTTTAGGAGTAGGTTTAGGCCTACTCCTAAAGCCTTTATGAATTATTTAAAAAAATTTCAACCACTTATTATATATGTGAGATTAAATTAGTAATCTCTTTTGTTTAACGCTCCAAACTTATAAAGGAAAATTCAAATGCATTTTCATGTAACTATTGCAATCCCTGAGGATATCACGCTGGTTTTTTCAATTGTTTCAAAGGCTGTTCAGCGTGCTATTTATTGTAGCCTTAAAAACGGCTACCAAGTCTCAGTTATCAAAGTGCCTGAAGGGGTATTTGTTGAACAGCATCCGCATGGGTGGAAAATTGGTAACACAATGCCTGCCAAGGATCTCGATAATACAGCCCATTACGCTTGGGTTGAAGGTAAGAATAAAAGTTTCTTACAAGTTATCAATACCATAGTTGTAAAATACGATGAAAGTAACCAATGGGAAACTCTGGTCGAGTTTTTACCGATAGAGTTTAGTCCAAACGTAACTGAACATCAAAAGAAAACGTTTGAAGCGTTTTTAGAGCTTGCTCCATTAAAAGCTGTAGAAGCTTTTAATGACTGGGCTATGAGTTTCTCTGAAACCAAGTGGCCTACATCCATTGAGGCATATGACTGGATTATGCGGTTTAGGCTACAAAAATAAGCCCACACTAGCAGTAAGAGACATGCGTCTCTTACTGCTATTATTTTTTTCACTTTTTTAATATAGGGGTGCCGATAGAATGAGTGGAGCAGCGCTGCTCCACTCTTATGCCGTCCTAGATGTACAGACGGCATAAAAGGCAGGGGTGTTATCCCCTGCCAATTAGCCCTTGTTTTAGATGTACCACCAACTAAAACAAGAATTGCCAACCTCATCTGGAGATTTCCATATGACACAAACAACGAAGAAGGCAACGGTGCAAGAACTTGTCAGGTTACAACAAAACCTGTTCCAAGCAGGACTACCAGCGCTCTCAGAAGTCGAAATAGTTCGTTTACTGAGAGGAAAGTTGTTGATAGCCAGCTATTACACATAGTATTAGTTAAGCTATCAACAACTCTATAAATCCAGTTAAGTAGCAACGCGCTATTTGACTGGATTTTTTTTTTTCTACGGTTGTCTATCTTGAGTTAAAGTCATCTTAAAGATTTTCTCATACTCTTTGATTATTTTTTTTAGCTGTTCATTTTCTTGTTTGATTTGAGTAAGCTGAACATAAGCTGAGTCAGATGTTTTAATCTCTTGCTCGCGTGTAGTTTCTATTAACTCATGCTCTTCATGAGTAAACCACTTAGGAGAGCCAACTACAACGCCTTTTACTTCAGGATCAATAGCTAGAGTAGATTTTACAACATCTTTAAATTGAGCTATAATACTATCTAAATTGTACTCATCAGGTATAGCACCAAGTGATACTCCTAAAACAACAGAGATATATTTAACCCCTGTATTGTCAGGAGCTTTAGCAATAAAGCTACTAGGTACATATACCCATTCACCAGTACCGGCTTGCAAACCAACTATTACTACATTGTCTATTAAGTCTCTTTGATAGTCTTCGTTACTCACTCCTAATGGAGCGTAGAATTTATCATAAACGCTCTCACCTGATGAAATAAAATCGTTTAGAGTTCTAGCGGACTGACAAGTATAAACAGTCTTTGGAGTAAGTAGTACATCATAGGGTGAGATAAGAGTAAAAAAACCCATCTCACCTAGTTGAGGTTTATAAGCCATTTTTTATGGTTGTTGTTCAGGTTTCATTAAAACGTAGTATTCTACGTTAGCGTATTTACCGACTAAGAATTTTTGATTGTACTTCTCAATTACTCTTAAGTTAACAGGAAGAGTTGGATCAAGGTTATATCTATCGATCTTAGCGAGCATGGCGGTGAGTAAGTTAGTAATATCTTTAGTTGGCTGAGTTTGTCTATTAAAGTCTTCTGTAGTTGATTCCAGTGCTAAGTAGTCTGGAAAATAATCAGTGAACTTAAATAGGCTTTGTCTGTTAAACTCGCCACCAACTATGTTTAGAGTTATACTTTTGTATCTATGAATAGTTGTTTGTAAATTGTTGTTTACATGTGTTTGCGGTAAATAGTTACTTGTCTGAGTTCTAACTTTAGTTAAGTTCTCGCTAGCTAAAATTACAGGACTATGAATACCTGGAATAGAAGCTCTTGACTCGATAGCAAATAAATCCCATCTTGGCAGCACATAAAAACAAGTAGTATTAAAAAGATCTGGCATAATTAAACGCCAGTCATTTTCACTATTTACAGAGTTAGCTGTAATATAAGCTTTAATAGCGTCTTTGATTCTATCAGACGAGTTACCTGCTGGACCATAGATTAAAGCGGTCCAGCCAACAGTGATTTTATTTCTTGCATTCTTTTCTGCAAAAACATCAATCATCTCTGTTTGAATAATAGACTCTGGAAACTTACCTCTAGCCTCAAGTAGTCTTTCATGAATAACTGCAAGGTTGTTGGCAGCTAACTCAGTTACTAAATCAGCATATGGTTGAAACAATGCATCTACCAACCTAACAGGCGGAACTATTACAATTTCAAACTCATCATATGAAGTCTCAAATGCAATACTAGATAACCATACTTTATAAGTATAAACACCTGCCTGACCTACAGCTTCCCAGCTTACCCATTCAGGTAGTCTCCGAAAGCCGTCAGTTACTAAGTTACCACAGTTAATATTTCTAATTCTACTGCCAAAATGCGCTTGCATTAAGTTAGTAAATTCTAGTTTGGTTGTTGTGTTAGAAAAGCTGTTAGCTACACTGTGGCACCAGTTACCAACATCGCAACCTAAGTCAGAAAACTCTTGACCTATAGTAGTATTAGTAGTATTATCTTTAGCACTAAAAACACAAAATAAAACATCTCCATCTTTGGAGTAAGTTTTATAATCTCGTGAAAACGTACTAGCGTGCTGGGTTAGTTCACCAAACACTGCAGTGGTGTTAGTTGAATTATTAATGAGTTTAGGATTGCTAAAGAATCCTTTAATTGTTATCATGCTTTACCTTTCAATTTACTTGACTTTAAAACAATAAAGGTATTAAGAAAATGGGTCAAATAATTACTTCATTAATTAACTTCTTCTTGGAAGTTAAGAAATCAAATAAAGTCTACAAGTCACATAAAGATAGTAACAGAATATTTTCTGCTATAAAACTGTTTTTACTTGGAGTGACTTTTTTTATCTCTTTTGAAAGTATCACTACTGTGTATGTTACAAAAGCAGAAAACATTAAACTCAAAGAAGAAGTTAAATATTTGAGCGCTTTAAAAGTTGAAAACGAATCTTTAAAACTCAAAAATGAACTTCTCTCCAATACATTGTCTTCTTTTATTGGTTCAGCTTATGTTGACCAAATAAATAGACAAAGCCAAAAAGATAAAAAAGCTAATACTAAGTAATTAGTTGTATTAAACAAAAACCTTTTAAGCTATGAGTCATTTTAATCTACCCAGCATTACACCTGTTGTGTGTGATGGTATTGTTTTTTATTGCGATGGATCAGCTAAGCCTAATCCTGGTTTTATTGGTTGTGGTTTGCACGGTTACTCTTATAAAAAAGAAGAACCTAAAAAAGGTACTGGCCTTGGCACCCACATGTTGACAACTATCGGTTATGTAGACAACAAAGAAGCCAAAGATAGCTTTAAACCTATCACGCCTATTAACTACTACAACGTGGTAGGTTCTTTTAACTTTCAATCTACTAACAATGTAGCAGAGTTGCTAGCTATTAATATTGCTATTGAAATAGCGCTAGCTACTAATACTAAAAAACTCTTAATTAAAACAGACAGCGATTATAGCGTTAAAGTTTTAACTAAGATGGCCGCTCACTGGGTTAAGAATAATTGGACTAAACGAGATGGCACACCTGTGTCAAACCAAGAGTTCATTAAAAATATTTTAAAAGGTATTAGTTTACTTCAAGAGCGCGAAATTGCTTTTGATATTCAATGGGTAAAAGGCCATAGTACCTATCTTGGTAACAATGCAGCTGACAGGCTAGCTAACATTGGTACAGAGATTTCTAAGACTAAAAGAGGTGAGATAAATGTTCAAGAGCATCCTGCAGAAGGTTACTGGAAAACAACCAACGACAGACACCCTTTTATTAGCCTACGCTGTGCTTATTTTAGCTCTGACCCAGATAGTGTGCCTAATGGTTATTACTATCTAGGCAACCATGGTAAGGACGATGACTTTATTGGTAGACCAGAAGTTGATAATGTTTTAAGCGTTATCAAACTCACTAAAGCAGACACTGTTTTAGATACCATTATTGAGCACAGCATTAAAAATGCTGAACAAGAAGTAAAGTTCTTCTACGCTAAGCTCGATAACGTTTACACAAAAAATAGAGATAAAGATATTAAAAAGTTTGGTGAAAACAGTTTAATTATTGATGACTCTAATAAACGCAATGATGTTGTTGCACCAGACGAGACAACGCTGGTGCGTGACATTAATCCTTTTAGGCTATCTGAGAGAACTTTTGCAGCTTTAGCCGATCTTCAAGATAGGTTGACAAGATATATTGATAAAAATAACTACCCTCTAACTGTTGTAAACGATGTAACATCTGTGTTCTACGATGTAACTACAAAGATAGTTAAAAACGTTAAAAACACAACTAAAGTTCTTCATAAAGAATTTATTGTCGGTTATAGATCAAAGAAACTTAAAATACAGCACCATAAAGGTGAGGTAGATGTAATCCTTACTTTTGGTATTGATATTTTAGACAGAAATGCTTTGAAGCGTTTAGAAGAATTCGATCCAAGTGTAAAAATTATAACTTGGCTTGAATCTGATAATTGTGTTAAATATGCGACTATCATTGAAACCGCTAACGGTGACTGCGGTATCTGGTGCGGTTACTATTCAAACAAGATTTTTGTTGAGTAGTTAGCTGCTTTGTTTTAACCAACTAGGTGAGAAGTTAAGTCAAGACCCTCTCACCTATACTCAACTATACAAAGGTGAGTATATGAAAAACGACATTGTAAGGGACTGGCTCAATAGTAGATTAACTGTACCTATCGTCAGTCACCTTAACCGAAAGATGAAAAGACTTGTAACTATTGCTAGTTTGTTTGGTTACTTATTTAATCGCAATGAACACAATAGCGAGCTAGAGGAAAGACTCACTAAGATAATGAATTTAAGTGATAACAGTAATGCTATTACTTTTCCTTTAGTTTATCATTCAGTTATTTGGGAGTCTGTTGAAAAACAACACTCTCAAGAGATACACCATGTAAAGCTAAGCGTAACTAAAAAGATACATAAAGAAAAACTTTCATACGAAGATCTGGAGTCTTGCGCTAATTTATTAATTAGCATTATTCCTTCTTATCTTATATACGATACAGGTAATGTTATTAAACAAGACTTTGTCCACATGCTTGAATCCCTTC
>JACCDZ010449463.1_pt1 | contig 11546 bp, 10 predicted proteins | sample 7449551 | NCBI WGS metagenome assembly JACCDZ01 (sample SAMN15323452, study PRJNA562643) | freshwater metagenome | isolation source: river surface water | place: USA:Blue River Watershed | collected 2017-08-18
CATGCTGGGCACCGACCACGTGCGTCAAGTGCGCAAAGACTGCGCCAGTGTCATTTTGTGGTGCGCTGAAAAAGCTACCTGGATGGCCGGCGAGGGCGTGCAGATTTTTGGTGGCAACGGCTACATCAACGAATATCCCTTGGGCCGCTTGTGGCGCGATGCCAAGTTGTACGAAATTGGTGCCGGCACCAGCGAAATTCGCCGCATGTTGATTGGTCGTGAACTGTTTGCGGAAACTTGCTGAGAAAATGCAGGCATGACTTCAAAACACCTTTCTCACCTCTTTGACAACAACCGAGTTTGGGCCGAGCGCATGGAGCGCGAGCAGCCTGGCTTCTTCAACCATTTGGCGCAGCAGCAGTCGCCCAAATATTTGTGGATCGGTTGTTCCGACAGCCGTGTGCCTGCCAATCAAATTACCGGCCTCGAGCCCGGTGAGGTGTTTGTGCACCGCAACGTGGCCAATGTGGTGGTGCATTCCGATTTGAATGCCTTGTCGGTCATTCAATATGCGGTGGACGCGCTCAAAGTAGAGCACATCATGGTGGTGGGCCACTACGGATGCGGCGGTGTCTTGGCTGCCACCCGCGGCACGCGCATTGGCCTGGCCGACAACTGGCTGCGCCATGTACAAGACGTGCGCTTGCGTCATCGCCAACGCTTGAACCATCTGCCACAACAGCAACTTGAAGACGCCATGTGCGAGATGAACGTCATTGAGCAAGTGGGCAACGTGGCTTTGTCCAATGTCATGCAAGACGCTTGGGGCCGCGGCCAAAAGATTGCCGTCCATGGTTGGGTCTATGGCTTGAACGATGGCCTGGTCAAGGACATGGACGTCACCATGACAGGCTCACACGAGGTGGTCGATGTGTTTCGGCGCGCCTTCAAACGCTACCCCCGCGGTGCGTAAACCATTTTTATCTTTTCATTCGATCTGGAGAATTTCAAATGACCCCATCACATGACCCCGTCGTCATCGTCAGCGCAGCACGCACGCACATGGGCAGCTTTCAGGGCGACTTTGCGTCCTTGGCGGCACACGACTTGGGCGGCGCTGCCATCAAAGCGGCCGTAGAACGTGCCGCTGCAGGCTCAAAGTTCAGTGCCGAGTTGGTGACTGAAGTGTTGTTTGGCAATTGCCTGATGGCAGGCCAAGGCCAAGCACCTGCGCGTCAAGCAGGCTTCAAAGGCGGTCTGCCCAAGAGTGCTGGTGCCGTCACCCTGTCCAAGATGTGTGGCTCTGGCATGCGCGCCGCCATGTTTGCGCACGACTTGTTGGTAGCAGGTACGCACGATGTGTTGGTGGCTGGCGGCATGGAAAGCATGACCAACGCACCCTACTTGATGCTCAAGGGCCGCGGTGGTTATCGCATGGGCCACGACAAAATTTACGACCACATGATGCTCGATGGTTTGGAAGACGCGTACGAAGCCGGCCGCTCCATGGGCACCTTTGGTGAAGACTGCGCTGCCAAGTACAACTTCTCGCGCGCAGAGCAAGACGCCTTTGCCATTGCCAGCGTTGAGCGTGCCAAGGCCGCTACAGCTTCCGGTGCATTCCAAGCAGAAATCACGCCCGTGACTTTCAAGACACGTGCAGGCGAAACCACTGTGTCTGTGGACGAAGGTCCTGGCAAAGTGAAACTAGACAAAGTGACCAGCTTGAAACCTGCGTTCAAAAAAGACGGCACCATCACCGCCGCTTCTAGCTCTTCCATCAACGATGGCGCTGCAGCACTGGTCATGATGCGTCAAAGCACCGCAGACAAATTGGGTTGCAAACCTTTGGCGCGCATTGTGAGCCACGCCACGCACGCGCAAGAACCTGAATGGTTTGCCACAGCCCCAGTGGGTGCCACGCAAAAAGCCTTGGCCAAAGCCGGTTGGACTGTTGGCGATGTGGACTTGTGGGAAGTGAACGAAGCCTTTGCTGTGGTGCCCATGGCCCTCATGAAAGAGCTCAATGTGCCGCACGAGAAAGTGAACGTGAACGGTGGTGCGTGCGCCTTGGGTCACCCGATTGGCGCATCCGGTGCGCGCATCATGGTGACGCTCATTCATGCACTCAAAGCACGTGGCCTGAAAAAAGGTTTGGCCACACTGTGCATCGGTGGTGGTGAAGGCACTGCGGTCGCATTGGAATTGGTTTAAGCGCAAGTTCAGCAAGGAGCCCAGCGATGAAAACCGTTTTGATCTTGGGCGCTTCGCGCGGCATTGGCTTTGAATTTGCACGTCAATATGGGGCCGATGGCTGGCGCGTATTGGCCACAGCACGCGATGATGATGGCTGTGCCAAGCTGCAGGCTGTGGGCGCAGAAACTTTCAAACTCGATGTGGCCAAGCCTGCCAGTGTGAGTGGTCTGTCATGGCGCTTGGACGGCGAAAAAATTGATGTGGCTTTGTATGTGGCGGGTGTGATGGACCGCGCCTCGCCGCAAACACCGCCCACACAGCAAGTGTTCGATGACCTCATGCATGCCAATGTGTTGGGCGCCATGCAGGCCTTGCCGCAAGTGGCCCCTTGGGTGGCTGAGGCCGATGGCACCTTTGCCTTTGTCAGCAGCCGCATGGCCAGCCTTGCGTTGACCGACAGCGGCCGGGCTGCTTTGTACAAGGTGAGCAAAGCCGCCCTCAACATGGTGGTGCGCACGGCACCTTCTGATTTTCCCAATGTCACTTGGTTGGCGCTCAGCCCGGGTTGGGTGCAAACCGACATGGGCGGTGACGCTGCCCCTCTGACAGTACAAGACAGTGTGACGCAAATGCGCGCCACGCTAGAAGCAGCCAGCGGCGCCACGCAACGCGCTACTGTTCAAGGTCAGTTTTTAAATTACGACGGAACCACCTTGCCTTGGTAGGCAAACCAGAAAGAACCCCATGCTGTTGACCCCCGATCAAGAAATGATTCGCGACGCTGTGCGCGCATTTGCCAAAGAACAACTGTGGCCCAACGCCGCCACCTGGGACAAGACCCACGAGTTCCCCAAAGAAGCGCACAAAGGCTTGGCGGCCTTAGGTGCCTATGGCATTTGTGTGCCCGAGTCATTGGGTGGTGCTAATTTGGATTACCTGACGTTGGCCTTGGTGCTGGAAGAAATTGCCGCCGGAGATGGTGGCGTCAGCACCACCATCAGCGTCACCAACTGCCCCGTCAACGCCATCCTCATGCGCTACGGCAACGATGCGCAAAAGCAAAAGTGGCTGACACGTTTGGCGCAAGGTGAATTGCTGGGTGCGTTTTGCTTAACCGAACCGCATGTGGGCTCGGATGCTTCAGCCTTGCGAACCACGGCCACGCGCAAAGGCGATGCCTATGTGATCAATGGCGTGAAGCAGTTCATCACCAGCGGCAAGCATGGCGATGTGGCTATCGTCATTGCCGTGACTGACAAAGGTGCAGGCAAAAAAGGCATGAGTGCGTTCATTGTGCCCACGGCCACGCCGGGTTACCAGGTGGCGCGATTGGAAGACAAGCTGGGTCAGCATTCCAGTGACACCGCGCAAATCAATTTTGAAAACTGCGAAGTGCCTGCCGAGAATTTGATTGGCCAAGAAGGCGAAGGTTACAAAATCGCTTTGTCTGCCCTAGAAGGCGGCCGCATTGGCATTGCGGCACAAAGCATTGGCATGGCGCGCAGTGCGCTAGAGGTGGCCATTGAGTATGCCAAGCAGCGAGAAAGTTTTGGCACGGCCATCTTCAATCACCAAGCCGTGGGTTTCCGTTTGGCCGATTGCGCCACGCAACTGGAAGCTGCACGTCAACTGATGTGGCACGCTGCGTCATTGCGCGATGCTGGCCTGCCTTGTTTGAAAGAAGCGGCCATGGCCAAGTTGTTTGCCAGCGAAGCGGCCGAAAAAATCTGCAGTGCGGCCATTCAAACTTTAGGCGGCTATGGCGTGGTCAGCGACTTTCCAGTTGAAAGAATTTACCGTGACGTGCGTGTGTGCCAAATTTACGAAGGCACCAGCGACGTTCAAAAAATCATCATTCAAAGGGCCTTGGCTTGACCTTGCCCGCACCCAAAGTTTGCCCCTGCGGCGGCGCACCCACCGCCTTGAAGCGCAAGGGCACAGAGGTGGCCTATGCAGATTGTTGCGGTCGTTTCATTGAGCAAGGCGAGTTACCGCCCGATGCGCTGCACTTGATGCGCTCTCGCTATACCGCCTTTGTGTTGGAAAACGCGGACTACCTTCAGCACACTTGGCAAGCGGCGCACCGACCCGAAACATTGGACTTTGACGAGGGCGCCAAATGGCTCGGTCTAGAAATCAAAGACTTTGTCGACACAGGCTTCCAAGACGGACAAGCCACCGCTGAAGTTGAGTTTGTGGCGCGCGTGCGCTTGGCTGGCAAAGCGCATCGCCTGCATGAGCGCAGCCGTTTTGTGTGCGAACAAGGGCAGTGGCTTTACGTCGAAGCCATTTGAACTGCGTTGAAGCGGTTAACATCGGCGCATGAATTTTCAAGCCGTACTCTTTGATTGCGATGGTGTGCTGGTCGACAGCGAGCCCATCACCAACGCCGTGTTGCGTGACATGCTGGAAGAGCGAGGCTGGGTGATGTCGCCCGAAGAATGCTTTCGTTATTTCGTTGGCAAAGCCGTCAAAGATCACAAGGCAGAAATTGAAGCCCGAACAGGTTTGCCGCTGACCGAGGAATGGCTGCACGCTTTCAGGCTGCGCCGCAACGATGCGCTTCAAGCCGGTCTGCAAGTGATGCCGGGTGCGCACGATGCGGTGTCGGCTGCCTACGAATTGACGCAAGGCGCCATTGCCTGCGCTTCAGGCGCAGACCGCTTTAAAGTTGAAATGCAATTGACGCATGTTGACTTGATGCCGCATTTTGAAGGCCGTATTTTCAGCGGCCATGAAATGGCGCGAACCAAGCCGGCCCCCGATGTTTACTTGGCAGCAGCGGCCCATTTGGAATGCGAACCGAAACATTGCTTGGTGATTGAAGACAGCACTGCAGGCATTGAAGCAGGGGTAGCGGCCGGTGCCACCGTGTGGGCGCTCTGTGCCGATGAGGCGCTAGCACCCGTTCTCTTGGAAGCGGGCGCCACTCAGCTGTTCCCTCATATGGGCGCTTTGCCAGACCTGTGGCGCGCATCCCGAAAAGCAGCAGGTGTTTGACCGGTCCATTGCTTGAAAGCGCGGATAAAGCTTTTTTCATTTTGAAAGCCGGCGCTCTCGGCCACCTGCTTCACAGGCTTGCGAGTTCTTTGTAGCAATTCAATGGCGCGTTCGCGTCGCACTTCATCTTTCAAGACTTGCAGGCTGGTGCCTTCTTCCTTCAGCTGACGGTGCAGGCTGCGCGGCGACAAATTCAACAGCGGCGCCAAGTCTTCTGCGCTGTGCGTGTCTTGTGGGTGCATGGCCAAAGCTTGTTTAACTTGCGTGAGCAGCAGGCGGTCTTTGCGGTATTGCAAGACCGTGAGCGTCAGCGCTGTTTCCAGCATGCGCTGCAAGGCGGCTTCATCCCTGCGAAGCGGCAGTTCCAAGTAGCTGGCATTCATCACCAACTCGGACACCGCGTGGTCACTCGCAGAGGCTTCAGCTTGGCCAAACTGCACGGGCCCTTGAAACATCAAGGGGTACACCGCTTGGTGTGCTGGCGCTTCGAATGCAAACTGCACTTGCTCGAGGGTGATGCGAGAGTCAATCAGCCAGCAGGCCACGCCATACAAATTGCGAAGAATGGACAGCACGCCAAATTCGCGTTGCGCACCCAAATCCTTGAGCTCTCTTAAGCGAATGTGCGCTTTGCCATCCAATTCTTCTACCGAGAGTTCAATGTCGTCGGTCACCAGGCCGTGATGCCGGCACCAACGCTTGAGCGCCACGCCCAACGTGGGTGAGGTGAGGGAGGCGCGCACCAGCATGCCGTAAGTGCCCCATGGCAATTGGCGGCTAAGGCAGCCCAAGACCTCGTCATCGAGCTCGTGCATGGCGAAGCTGGAGATGCGTTCCATTTGCAGGGCGGTGATGTGGGCGTTAGATTTTTTGGCCTGAGATGGCGTAATTTGTGCAAACTCAAGGGCCTTGGAGGGGCTTTTGTTTTGAGCGGCATAGGCGCGCAAAATAGCCTGCACAAAGGCCATGGGCGTGGCTGCTACTGGGGGTCTTTTGGCGGGGCTGGGACGCATGACCTATTCTGCGTCATTTTTGGCGCAATTTGCAACCTCTGAGTTTCCCGCTTGGAGTGGGTGCGGTCTATCCTTGCGCATCAGGAGATTTCAAACATGTCGGTGCTTCAAACTCAGCTCAACACCCGCTCAGCGGATTTCTTGGCCAACGCAGCAGCCTTGCAGGCCGCCGTAGACGACCTTCGCGTACAACTCAAAAAGTCCGCGGCCGGCGGTGGCGAGAAAGCCCGCGCCAAGCACGTGGCCCGTGGCAAGCTGCCCCCGCGTGAACGCGTGCAAATGTTGCTAGACCCTGGCACACCCTTCTTAGAGATTGCCCCCTTGGCCGCACACGCCATGTACCTCAGCAAAGACGGCACCGAAGACGCCCCTTGCGCCGGCATGATTGCAGGCATTGGCCGCGTCAATGGTGTGGATTGCATGATTGTCTGCAACGACGCCACTGTGAAGGGCGGCACCTACTATCCCATGACGGTCAAGAAGCATTTGCGTGCCCAAGAAGTGGCCCAGCAAAACAACTTGCCCTGCATTTACTTGGTCGACTCGGGCGGTGCCAACTTGCCCAACCAAGACGAAGTGTTCCCTGATCGCGAACACTTTGGCCGCATCTTCTACAACCAAGCCAACATGAGCGCTTTGGGCATTCCGCAAATTGCGGTGGTCATGGGCAGTTGTACGGCAGGCGGTGCATATGTGCCCGCCATGAGCGACGAAACCATCATCGTTAAAAACCAAGGCACCATCTTTTTGGGGGGCCCACCCTTGGTCAAAGCAGCTACGGGCGAAGTGGTCAGTGCCGAAGACTTGGGCGGCGGCGATGTGCACACACGCCTCTCAGGCGTGGCCGATCATTTGGCGCAAAACGACGCGCATGCCTTGGCCTTGGCACGCCAAGCTGTGGGTTCCCTGAACAGGAAGAAAAACATCGACATGCAACTGCGCGAACCCGTGGCGCCTTTGTACGAGAGCAAAGAAATTTACGGCGTCATTCCCGCCGACAGTCGCAAGCCCTACGACGTGCGCGAAATCATTGCACGCATTGTGGACGGCAGCGAATTTGCCGAATTCAAAGCACGCTTTGGCCCCACCTTGGTGTGCGGCTTTGCGCACATCGAAGGCATGCCTGTGGGCATCATTGCCAACAATGGCATTTTGTTTTCAGAGTCAGCACTCAAAGGCGCGCACTTCATTGAGCTTTGCTGCCAACGCAAAGTGCCTTTGGTCTTTTTGCAAAACATCACCGGCTTCATGGTGGGCCGCAAATACGAAAGCGAAGGCATTGCACGCAATGGCGCCAAGATGGTCACCGCCGTGGCCACGGCCAAGGTGCCCAAGTTCACCATCATCATTGGTGGCAGTTTTGGCGCTGGCAACTACGGCATGTGTGGCCGCGCCTTTGGTCCCCGCTTCTTGTGGAGGTGGCCCAACGCGCGCATTTGCGTGATGGGCGGCGAGCAAGCCGCCGGCGTGTTGGCCACCGTCAAGCGCGATGGCATTGAAGCGCGCGGCGGCGCTTGGAGTGCCGAAGAAGAAGCGGCTTTCAAGCAACCCATCTTGGACCAATTCGGCCATCAGTCGCATCCTTATTACGCCAGTGCGCGTTTGTGGGACGACGGCGTGATCGATCCGGCCGACACACGCCGTGTGCTGGCACTCGGTTTGTCGGCGTCCTTGAACGCCCCTATTGAAGACACGAAGTTCGGCATTTTCCGCATGTGATGTTTTGAAAACACAGTATCAAGAAAGCACAGCATGACCTACACCTTTGACAACATTTACACCACGCCCGAGCACACCTTGCTGCGCGATCAAGTGGCCAAGTTCATTGCGCGCGAAGTCGAGCCTTTTGCGCAAGCATGGGAGGACGACGGCAAGGTGCCGCGTGAAGTGCTGCGCAAGATGGGTGATGCAGGCTTGCTCGGCTTGATGTACGACCCCGAGCTGGGCGGCAGCGGTGCCGACGCCATGGCCAACTTGGTGTTTGCCGAAGCCTTGTCGCAGTCTACGTTTGCGGGCTTCATCATTACCGTGTTGGTGCACACCGACATGGCCAGTCCCCACTTGCACCACGCAGGCACTGCGGCGCAAAAAGCCAAGTACATGCCGCGCATTACGTCGGGCGAGTGCATCACGGCAGTGGGTGTGTCCGAACCCGGCGCAGGCTCTGACGTAGCAGGCATTCGCACCACGGCCAAACGCGATGGCGATCACTGGGTGCTGAACGGCACCAAGATGTTCATCACCAACGGTGTTCATGCCGATTTGTATTTCATCGCCGCCAAAACGGGCGACGCGCGACATGCCATGTCGATGTTCATCGTAGAAAAAGGGACGCCGGGTTTCAGTGTGGGTCGCGCGTTGAATAAAACAGGTTGGTTGTCGTCTGATACCGCGGAGCTGGTGCTCGACAACGTGCGTATTCCAGACCATCACTTGTTGGGCGAAGAGAACAAAGGTTTTTATTCGGTCATGAAAAATTTCCAGACCGAGCGCATTGCCTTGGGCGCCATGGCCATTGGTCATTGCACCCGTGCGTTGGAACTCACCTTGGACTATGTGCGCCAACGCCCTGCGTTTGGTGGCACCTTGTGGGACAAGCAAGTGATTCGTCAACGCTTGGCCATGTTGGATGCCAAAACCCGCGCCGCTAGACAGTTCATGTACCACTGCGCGTGGAGCGTCACACAAGACAAAGACATTGTGCAAGAAGTGTCCATGCTCAAAGCACTCACCGGCGAACTGGTGAACGAAGTGGTGCAAACCTGCCAGCAGTTCCATGGCGGCATGGGTTACATCCGCGAAACCGCCATTGAACGTTTGTGGCGCGATTCGCGCATTTTGGGCATTGGTGGCGGCGCCACTGAAGTGATGCTCGACGAAGTGGCCAAGCGCTACTGAACACGTCTAAACGCCAAAGAACAACAGAAAGTGAGCCGATGAGCACCGCAGAAAAAACACTGGACATCCGACGCCCTTCCAAGTGGGTGGCCGAGGTGTGGCTGAACCGACCCGATGTGCGCAATGCTTTCAACGATAACGTCATTGCTGAACTCACGGAAGCATTTCAAACCTTGTCTAAAGACAATGATTTGCGCGCCATTGTGCTGGGTGCGCATGGCAAGGCCTTTTGCGCAGGCGCCGACCTCAATTGGATGCGCGCCATGTCGGGCTACAGCTGGGAAGAAAACCGAGCCGACGCCCAAAAGTTGGCCGACATGCTGTGGACCTTGGACCAATGTCCGGTGCCCATCGTAGGCCGCTTGCAAGGCGATTGCTACGCAGGTGGCATGGGCTTGGCCTCGGTCTGCGATGTGCTGATTGCCTCCGACAACGTCACCTTCTGTTTGTCGGAGGCGCGCTTGGGTTTGTTGCCAGGCACCATCAGTCCGTATGTGGTGCGTGCCATGGGCGCGCAAGCAGCCAAGCGCTACATGGTGACAGCCGAAAGATTTTCTGCCACACAAGCACACGCCATGGGCATGGTGCACGAGCTTTGCACGCCCGAATCTTTGGACGCCAAAGTGGCCGAGATCGTCAACACATTGTGTGGCAATGGCCCGCAGGCTTTACGCGCCTGCAAGCGTTTGGTGCAAGACGTGGCCGATCGCGTGATTGACGAAACACTGCGCGCAGAAACCGCCAGACGCATTGCCGACATCCGTGCCAGCGATGAGGGCAAAGAGGGTTTGGCGTCGTTCTTGCAAAAACGTCCTGCAAGTTGGACGCAGTCCTAAAGTGCCAAAGCACTGAACACATTTCCAGAATTCAAAGATCAGACAGCAGGCTTACCATGTTCAAAAAAATCCTCATTGCCAATCGCGGCGAAATTGCATGCCGTGTGGCAGCCACAGCCCAACGCATGGGCATTCAAACCGTTGCGGTGTATTCCGATGCAGACGCCAATGCCAAACACGTGGCGGCATGTGACGAAGCCATTCATGTGGGCGCCGCCGCACCCAAAGACAGCTACTTGCGTTGGGAGGCCATCATTGAAGCGGCCAAGGCCACAGGCGCCCAAGCCATTCACCCCGGTTACGGCTTCTTGAGCGAGAACGAAGCCTTTGCGGAAGCCTGCGCCAAAGCGGGCTTGGTCTTCATTGGCCCCCCCGCATCCGCCATCCAAGCCATGGGCCTGAAAGCCGAGTCCAAACAACTGATGGAAAAAGCTGGCGTGCCTTTGGTGCCCGGTTATCACGGTGCCGATCAAAACCCAGAGTTACTCAAGCGCGAAGCCGATCGCATTGGCTACCCTGTCTTGATCAAAGCCAGTGCCGGCGGTGGTGGCAAAGGCATGCGCGCTGTTGAAAAGTCAGAAGACTTTGCCGAGGCTTTGGCCTCTTGCCAACGCGAAGCGCAAAACAGTTTTGGCGATCAAGCGGTGTTGATTGAAAAGTATGTACAGCGTCCACGTCACATCGAAATTCAAGTGTTTGGCGACACGCAAGGCAACTGCGTCTACCTCATGGAGCGCGATTGTTCTGTGCAGCGTCGCCACCAAAAAGTGCTGGAAGAAGCGCCTGCACCTGGTATGACCGAAGCACTGCGCAAGCAGATGGGAGAAGCGGCTGTGGCCGCTGCACGAGCTGTGAACTATGTGGGCGCAGGCACTGTTGAATTCATCGTGGAACAGCGCGACAACCAAGCCACTGGCCAAGTCGACATGAACTTCTTCTTCATGGAGATGAACACCCGCTTGCAAGTGGAGCATCCTGTGACCGAAGCCGTGACAGGTTTGGATTTGGTGGAGTGGCAGTTGCGCGTGGCCAGTGGCGAGCCCTTGCCACTGAAGCAAGATCAAATCAAACTGACCGGTCATGCCATTGAGGCACGCATTTGCGCTGAAAACCCCGACAACAATTTCTTGCCTGCCACCGGTCATTTGCAGGTTTACAAAAAGCCAGCGCACACGGCCTTTGAACGCGGCACCGTGCGTTTCGACGATGGCGTGCGTCAAGGCGACACCATCAGTCCGTATTACGACTCGATGGTGGCCAAACTCATTGTGCACGGCGACACGCGCGAGCAAGCTTTGGCTTTGCTCGATCAAGCCTTGGCGCAAACACAAGTGGTGGGCTTGTCAAGCAATGTGCAATTTCTGCGGCATGTGGTGCAAAGCCCATCGTTTACCGAGGCGCGTTTGGACACTGCCCTCATTCCGCGCGAAGCGGACGTGTTGTTCAATCAAGAACGCGTGGGCATGAACGTGGCCGCCGCCGCAGTGGTGGCGCATACCTTGCATCAAGAACAGTCAAAGCAAGGTCATGATCCGTTCAGCAAAAGCGATGCGTGGCAAAGCCATGCTGAAACCAACCGTCGCTTCCCCTTGGAATTTGCAGGCGAAACCCACACAGCTTGGTTGCTGTATGGCCACGATGGTCAGATGCAATTGACCTGGGG
>JACCDZ010470021.1_pt1 | contig 11545 bp, 10 predicted proteins | sample 7449551 | NCBI WGS metagenome assembly JACCDZ01 (sample SAMN15323452, study PRJNA562643) | freshwater metagenome | isolation source: river surface water | place: USA:Blue River Watershed | collected 2017-08-18
GAATATCTTCTCGATGATCAGAAAGGCTAGGAATTTTTAATGTGCTGACTGATAGTGCTTGTAATAGCGTATTGTCAAAGTGTCCTTCAGTCACTAAATCAGGCAGTGGTTTAGAAGTGCTCGCTACCACGCGAGTGCCATATTTCTCAGCTTTTGCAAGTAGAACGAGCAAGCCTTTTTGTTCGGTTTTATTGAGTGATGCCAGCTCAGGAATAAATAACAATCCTTCGCGAAGTTGTTCCAGAATATCTAATGGCGCATCAATTAATCTTTGTGTGTCTATCAGTTCTAACCATGGACTTTCTGGCTTATGTAAAAATTTTGCACAAAGTTCTGATCCGCTACCTTCTTCACCAATGAGTAATAATGGCGCTTTTATTAGAGAGACTTGTTCTAAGCGTTGACGCAATTCAGTAATGACAGCACTCTTACCTAGCTTAAATAAATTCATGTCAGACTTTGGCAATTGCTCGCCATGCTTAAGCGCAGCCGTGACTGTTTTTAAAAGTTTTTGAAGTGCGATTGGTTTTTCAAGAAAATCAAATGCTCCAATACGAGTCGCTTCTACAGCAGTATCGATCGTGCCATGACCTGACATCATGACAACAGGCATCGTGAGCATGCCTGTGTTGCTCCATTCTTTTAGCAAGGTAATTCCGTCGCAGTCTGGCATCCAGATATCAAGTAAGACGACATCAGGTCTTATTTGTTGGCGATACTCTCTAGCTTCAGCTGCATTTTCGGCAAGCTTAACTTGATAGCCTTCATCTTGAAGAATATCTCTTAATAGTTCGCGGATACCAATTTCATCATCGACGACGAGAATTTGTCTTGCTCTCATGACTTATCTGCCTTGCTTGTTTTTGTTTTGCGCTTTGATTGCTCGCCTACATTTTTTGATATTTTGTTATTTGAAGGGAGGCAAACAGTTACGATTGCTCCACCTAAAACGTCCTTATCAAGTTGAATATTTTCAATGCTAATTGTGCCCTTATGCTCTTCCACAATCTTTTTAACAATCGCTAATCCTAAGCCTGTACCGTGTTGCTTGGTGGTCATGTAAGGCTCAAAAGCGCTTGATAAAATTTCTAAAGGAAATCCAGTGCCGTTGTCACTCACGGACAAACAAACTTCATCTCCTTTTTGGAATGTATTCACCTGAATGGTTGCCTTGGGAGTCTTCTCTAGGGCATCTTGTGCATTTTGAAGCAGGTTATGTAGCACTTGCCTTAACATCGTCGCATCACCTAACACTTCAGCGATGCTCTTCCCCAAATTGGTTTTAATTTTAATTTGTGCTGGCTCGTAAAGTTCTAACACGTCTTGAACAAGGCGATTAATATTCACACTACTTAAATTAAGTGAGGGGGCGCGTGCGTATTCACTAAACTCATTTACCATTGTTTTCATCGCATCAACTTGTGCCACTATGGTATCTTTTGCGCGACGTAACATTTCACTATCTGCTTTATCAAGTTTGCTAGATAGTTTATGTTCAATGCGCTCTGCAGATAACTGAATTGGTGTTAGTGGATTTTTAATTTCATGAGCAAGCCTTCTTGCTACTTCTCCCCATGCCGCATCTCGTTGAGCTTGTACCATTGTTGTGATGTCATCAAATACGATCAGATAACCACTGTCTGCACTATAAGGTAAGCGTGAGCCACGTAATAAAATTGTGCGCTTGCCTTGAGATGTGACAATGTTCATTTCTTCCTGCCACTCATTACTTTGAATGTTTTGAGCGTGCGCGAGGATTCTTTCGCTTAATTCTTTCAGAGCAGGAAATTCGCGACCTAATTCTTCAAAAGATTGATGAGCGAAATGACCTAGCACCACTCCTAAGATATTAGAAGCAGCAAGGTTGTATGTTCTTAACTCGCCTTTGTCATTAAGTGTAAGTACGCCAGATGAAAGATGTGCCAAAATCGTTTCTAAGTATCCGCGCGCTGCTTCAACTCGAGCCCGGTTGTTGTTGGCAGCTTGTGTAGCATCGCCCAGTTGTTTGGTCATGCTGTTAAATGATTGCACTAATACACCAAGTTCATCGTTGCCATGAACAGGTAATACAGTCTCGTAGTCTCCCCGTGCAATGGCACGAGTGCCTTCCGCCAGAACCCCTAGAGGCGCTGATAAACGGCGGCTTAATACAAAGGCGACTGATACTGCGGTGAGCATGGCAAGCATGAGAACTAGCGTCAGTGTTAAAGCGAATACTTCTTTCAGAGATTCACGGCTAAGTGAAAGTTCTTGATAGTCTTGGTAGACGTCTTGAACTGCTTCTGCAGTATTTGATAGTTGTTTGGGTACGGGTTGCAGGAGTTGGAGTATACGTGTTTCGCCCCCAATATCATTCATATTGACCGGCACTAGCACTCTTAAATACAAACCTTTTCCTGGTATTGGTTCGATGACCCCATAGTTGCGAACTTTTGCTTGTCGCAATTGAGAAAGGCTGGGGGCATCAGGCAGAAAGCTGAGTGGATCTGCGCTAGAGAAAGATAAAATCTTGCCTTGTATGTTAAAAAGAGCCGCATCTTGAACGCCGCTTTTTTCTCGTAAGTCATTCAAAATATTAAGTTGCGTATTGCTTGGTTGAAAGGCCAAGTTTGAAGCAATACTTTCGCCTTTAAGCTTTGTATCTATCAACATCGCATCTAGCGCACTTTGCCCAAGATGAACGCCCCCTTCAAGAGCAGCTTCTACTTTGACGTTGAACCATGATTCGATTGATCGCGTTAGAAAGTTTACTGAAACAATGTAAACAATCATGCCTGGAATAATTGCCATCAAGGCAAACGCCCCCATTAGCCTGACATTAAGTCGACTTCCGATAACGCGGGAACGCATTTGTTGATAGAGGCGCCAAAGCTGGAAGCCAATAAGTGCAGTGAGTCCTAACGCAAGGGTGATATTAAGCCCTAGAAGAATAGTATAGTAGTGACCGGAAATAGAGCCATTTGAGCTGGCGTGTGAAAGAAGGAAAAGTAATATTCCTCCAAGCGCGGCACTGATAAAAACAATATATTTCATTTACAAACCGAATGCAGGCGTCCACTGATGGCGTTCAGAAACCAAGGTCCAGTTTTCTGATCCGCTTGCTTCAACCTGTATAGGTTTAGGTAGTTTGGACTGATCTAATCGAACTCTCAGAGCAGCTTGATAAGGCTCGCCTTTTTTGAGTAAGGACTTATCAATAACGGCCCAGTCTTTAATTTTGCTTAATACTTCTTTAGCTTGTTGTAGATTATTAAATGAAGACTGATTTTTGTTACGGATAATTAAAAATTGTCTAGAAAGTGCGTGGTAACTCAAGCTGACCCTATAGCTTTGTGTGATGATTTCGTCATCAAACCAATAGGTGCGTGGCGTTGTTATTTGGAACTCTACAAGGAAAGTTAGCGGAACGCCTTTCATGAGCGCATCCTCTAGTACATTATTAAGTGTTAAATCAAAGTCGGAATTTAAGGTGTAGCGTTCCTCTAGCGGAATCAACTCAGCATTTTTAATATGAATTGATCCAGGCGCTGCATAAAGATTGAGCGAAAAAAGCAGTGCTGACAATAAAGTCAGAGCTTTAAATAAGCTAAATTTAATTTTTTTGTAAGAGTGCATAAAATAAACCATCGTGCTGCGCGCTAGGCTCTAGCTGTCCATTTTTTAAATTCATGCCCGTTAAAGGTTGAGTCAGAGGCATTTGTAATGCGTCAGACTGTGTTTTCAAAAAACTATCAATTTGACGCTGATTTTCCTCATGAAAAACCGAGCACGTCACGTAGAGCAATTTACCACCCTTTGCTAATAGCTGCCACAACGACGGCAAAATCTGTGCTTGTTGTTTGGTGAACGAAGCAATGTCAGCTTCACGTCTTAGCCATTTAATATCCACATGACGTCGCACAATACCCGAGGCTGTACAAGGAACGTCAGCCAGGATGCGATCGAATACTTTGCCGTCCCACCAATCGTCTGGTTTTGCAGCATCCCCAACGACTAGCGTAGCGTTGAGTCCTAATCGATCAATGTTACTTTTGGTTCGGTGAATTCTTGTTGCATCGTTATCAACAGCAACTAAATCCACGTCGGCTAATTCTAAAATTTGACCTGTTTTGCCCCCCGGTGCACAACAGGCATCTAATACTCGTTGGCCCTTTTTAAGGTCAAGTGCGTAGCCGGCAAATTGAGCGCCAAAATCTTGAATTGAAACTTCACCTTCGTTAAATCCTGGAATCTTATCGACAGGCATCGGTTTTGTAAGCATGACAGCGTTATCACTTAGCTGAGTCGAAGCATATCCATAGGCCTGTAATTTTTTACAAAAATCACTTCCTGAAATGCGGCGTGGATTTACACGAAGAGTCATTGGAGGGTGTTGGTTTCCTGCCTCTAACATTGCCTGCCAATTATCTGGATATTGATATTTGAGTTTGGTAATCCACCATTGAGGATAGGAATATTGAGCGATTTCCTCATTGGCTAAAGCTTCCGTCAATGACGTTTGTTGACGCAAGAAATTGCGAAGTACACCATTAACAAGTCCTTTTGCCCAGGTTTTCTTCGAGCTGCTTGCTGCCTTGACCGCTTGATCGACGACTGTATGGGAAGCTGCTTTGTCATATTGCAATTGATAAATAGCCACTAAAAGTAGACATCTTAATCGTTCATCAGGTAAAGGTTTTTCTAATAACTGACTTAACAAAGAAGCTACGGCGCCGTAATAACGCAAAGTACCATAGCTGAGATCCTGTGCCGCCGCACGCTGTTGGGGGGTGATGCTTTGGTGATGTGCAAATAATGTTTCTAGTGTGACGCCCAAATTACGCCCTGCGAATACTTGCTCGACGGCCTCTGCGGCGAGTTGTTGTGAGATATGCAACTAACTAACCATCGCTAGTAGTCGAGCGATGCGCTCTTCTGTTTGAGGGTGTGTTGAAAATAGGCCTTGCATGCCTGAGGCAGATAAGGGGTTAATAATCATCATTTGTGCGGTCTCTGGATGCATCTCAGCAGTTTCCATTGGAATTTGGTGAGCATAATTGTGAATTTTCTTGAGGGCAGATGCTAGAGATGCTGGATCTTGGCTGATATCTGCACCACCTTTGTCTGCCTCAAACTCTCGTGCGCGAGAAATGGCCATTTGAATAAGCATCGCAGCAATTGGCGCTAAGATTAGAATCAATATAGCTACTAAAGGGTGGCCGCCGCGTTCACGATTGCCGCCTGCAAATAGCATTCCAAAGCTACCAATAGAAGAAATGGCCCCGGCGATTGTTGCTGAAATAGTCGAGATCAAAGTGTCCCTATGTTTCACATGAGCTAACTCGTGTGCCATGACGCCACGTAATTCTCGATCTGTTAGGATCTGCATAATGCCAGTAGTTGCAGCAACCGCAGCATTTTCAGGGTTACGGCCAGTAGCAAAAGCGTTTGGTTGTGCTTCATCAATTACATAGACTTTTGGCATTGGCAATCCTGCGTTATGTGCAAGCTCTTTAACCATATTGAAGAAGCCCGAAAATTGACGATCGTTCGCAGTTACTTCTTGCGCGTTATACATTCTGAGTACGGCTTCAGCAGAAAACCAATAAGCGTAGAAATTCATGCCTGCTGCAATAAGCAACGCAATCATCATGCCGTTCATGCCTCCAATAGCCGCGCCTACAAAGCCAAAAAGCACTACGATTGCGGTCATGAGTAAGGTTGTTTTGAACCAATTGCCTAACATGTTTATCCTCTCAAAAATTATTCAAATTGGGTGCCGGCTGGCAGCTGGCGACCTGTTAAGAATTCACGTGCTTTTAAACGTTTGCCACCAGGTAGTTGTAATTCGTGGATGCTTAGAACGCCTTCTCCACAGGCAACGTCAATGGTTTCATTCGTTGCAACCACTTGGCCAGCAAGACCTTTGCCAGATTTTTTTGTTGCCATCCAAATCCGACAAACTTCCCCGTTTAACATTGCTGTTGCGACAGGAAACGGATTAAAAGCACGTACTTGCTTTGATATTGCATCAGCTGATTTGTTCCAATCGATCATTGCTTCTGATTTTTGAAGTTTCTCAGCATAAGTGACTAAAGAATCATCTTGCGGCGTTGATGCTAGAGTGCCATTTTTTGAAAGATTTTCCATTGCTTTAACCATCAAATCAGCGCCTGTTTTAGCTAGGGCATCATGCAGTGTTTGTGCTGTATCCAATTCCGTAATTGGTACGACGCCTTTGGAAATCATTGCTCCCGCATCCAGGGCCGGGACTACTTCCATTATGGTAACGCCAGTCTCTTCGTCTCCTGCAAGCAATGATCGCTGAATCGGAGCAGCTCCACGCCAGCGTGGCAATAGTGACGCGTGAATGTTGAAGCAGCCCAAGCGAGGCATATTTAAAACGTTCGTTGGAATAATAAGTCCATATGCAGCAACAATTATGACGTCGGCCTTTGTATCTTCTATTCGCGATTGAGCTCTAGAATCTTTAAGTGTTTCTGGCTGAAAAACTTCGATGTCATGTTCTAAAGCAAGTTCTTTCACTGGACTCGCTTTTAGTTTCATTCCTCTTCCAGATGGCCTGTCTGGCTGAGTAAGCACTAACACAATTTCATGGCCTGCCTCTATAAGTGCTGCAAGTGCAGGAGCTGCAAAATCAGGCGTGCCAGCAAAGATAATTCGTAATCCTTGCATTAACGGCCTCGTTGCATTTTCTGCATTTTGGTTTTAATGCGGTTTTGTTTTAAGGGGGAAAGATACTGAACAAAGACTTTACCTAGCAAATGATCCATTTCATGTTGAATGCAAACAGCTAATAAACCGTCTGCTTCTATCTTAAATGGTTTCCCATTTCGATCAAGTGCTTCAACGACAATGGTTTCGGCCCTTGTCACCGTCTCATAAACACCAGGGACTGACAAGCAACCTTCATCATAATCTTGGCTCCCTGATTTGGTACTAATTTTAGGGTTGATGAAGACCTGTAATTTTTTTTTGTTTTCGCTGGTATCGATGACAATAATTTGCTCATGTACATTAACTTGTGTTGCTGCCAATCCAATTCCTGGCGCTTCATACATCGTTTCAGCCATATCATCGATAAGCTTTTGGATTTTTGCATCTACTTTATCTACGGGCTTAGCTACCGTGTATAAACGGGGATCCGGATATTGCAGTATGTTCAAAATAGCCATATTCGATAGTGTCGTATAAAAATTTGATTATTAAATAGATTTTATGCAAAAATCAGTGAGTAGCATTAGTTTGATGCGATACATTTTTATGACTCATTTTTGCGCATTAAATTATGGATCATTATAACTCCTGCAATCCTTGAATTGATTAATTGCTTAAGGCATAAACCCACAATATGAATCAATCGCATGATGAAATCTTATATTGGGTATCTTTGCTATTAATTCAAGGGCTGGATAGCCTGGGCATTTGCAAACTACTCAAGACATTTGGATCTCCCTCGCAAATTTTTATGGCTTCACATCAGCAGTTATGTGTGGTCGTCTCAGAAAACATCGCCAGTCAAATCAGAAAAGGTCCAGACCTTGAGGCAGCACACCCTACAATCGACTGGTTGCAATTCTCTGATAATCATTTAATTACATTAGCAGACAGTCATTATCCGCAAAAACTGTTAGAGATTTCAGATCCTCCGCCAGTGATTTATGCTAAAGGTGATTTAGATTGCTTGAATTCGCTAGCATTTGCGATTGTGGGTAGCCGCAATGCTTCTGTTCAGGGTGAGAAAAACGCAGAAGCTTTTGCTCAGACTTTATCGCAGCATGGGCTATGTATTGTTAGTGGTCTGGCGTTAGGTATAGATGCGGCAGCGCATCTGGGAGCTCTTAAAGCCGGTAAAAAAACAATTGCGGTTGTGGGCACGGGGTTGGATATTGTTTACCCCGCTAAGCATCGAGATCTTGCGCATCAAATTGCGGCACAAGGCCTGATAATTTCTGAGTTTCCCATAGGAACACCTTCTCTTCCTGAGAACTTCCCCAGAAGAAATCGAATTATTAGTGGTTTGAGTTTGGGGTGTTTGGTTGTAGAGGCTAATGTGAAAAGTGGGTCATTAATTACTGCGCGTTTTGCAGCAGAACAAGGGCGGGAAGTGTTCGCGATTCCAGGATCTATTCATTCTCCAATGTCTAAAGGTTGTCACGCATTAATTAAGCAAGGCGCTAAACTAGTTGATCATATCAACGATATTACAGACGAGCTTGCACCGTATTTGACACAACAAGAACCAGTTAGAAATGCATATTTAAGGGAAGTTTAAGATGAATGTGTTTTGTTGATGTATCTTCGTTTTCAATCAAATTGATGTTGAAGTTTTAATCTAGCTTAGCGACTTGACGGGTGAGAACCTTTCAGCCAAACTGATAACGCTGGAGTTAAAAAATAAAATAGCTTCTCTAAAAAGCGAACGATATCAGGCTATCGTTTAGGCTACTCAGATGAATAGGGAATCTATGTTTGAAGTTTTAGTATATATGTTTGAAAATTACGTGGTCGATAATATTCAACCAGACCACAATACCCTCACAAAAGAATTGTTTGCGGCAGGTTTTGATCACTCTGAAATTACAGATGCCGTTGAATGGTTTAATACTTTAGAATCCATGGCAAGCGTTGATACTGAGAGCTCAAGTGCTTCCACGCGCATTTATTCCGAAGAAGAAAAAACAAAGTTTGATACTGAGAGTTTAAATTTTTTAGTGTTTTTAGCGCATGCGAATATTATCAACTTAATTCAGCATGAGATTGTAATTGAGCGTGCGATGGCACTTCCTCAAACTTCGATTCATTTAGATGAGATTCGCTGGGTGGTGTTAATGGTGTTACGTAAGCAAGGAAAAACGAAAGACTTTCTTTTTGTGGAAGATGCGATGTTTCACGAAGATCAACCAACATTGCATTAATTAAATTTTAAAAAAAGCCCCGAAATCTCCGGGCTTTTTTGTCTTAACGCGTTATTAAATTAGCTTTGTTTTAGACCTAAGTTACTTGTAATTCGGCTAATAATCCCTGATTGATTCATCGTGTAAAAATGCAAACCTGGCGCTCCGCCGTCCAGTAATTTTTCACATAAACTAGTGACTACATCAACACCAAGTGTTCTTAGTGATGCAATATCATCGCCATAGTCTTGCAATCTCAAACTCAGCCAGCGTGGGATTTCTGCACCACATACATTTGAAAATCGTGCCAATTGTGTGTAGTTATAAATAGGCATAATGCCCGGCACAATTGGGATGCTAATCCCTAGTGATTCGCAGCGGTCAAGGAACTGAAAATAAGCATCTGCATTGTAAAAGTATTGAGTGATTGCAGCATTTGCGCCAGCATCTACTTTTGTTTTGAAATGCTCTAAATCTTTAGACGCTGAACGTGCTTCAGGATGCGTTTCTGGATAAGCGGCCACTTCTATTTCGAAAGCATTACCGGCCTGTTCTCGAATGAAAGCAACCAGTTGATTGGCGTGTGCAAAGTCACCAACACTGACTTCACCTGAAGGTAAGTCACCACGCAATACAACTAATCGACGAATCCCATTTGATCGATACGTTTGCAACAAATCTTTGATTTCTTGTTTAGTAGAAGAAATTCCAGAAATGTGCGGTGCTGCCTCGAATCCTTCAGACTGGATTTCTAAGACTGTTTCCATGGTGCGGTCTTTAGTGGAACCACCTGCACCAAAAGTGACAGAGAAAAACTTAGGCTGCATCATGGCGAGCTGTTTTCGAGCCTCGCGTAATTTAATGATGCCTTCTTCCGTTTTTGGCGGAAAAAATTCAAAACTAATGTCAGCCTTCATATTTAAATTCTCTTTTCATTCATTTGGACAAGCATCAGCGATTCCTGATGCTTGTCGCGCCAGATTAATAACGGTACGTATCTGGTTTGAAAGGACCGTTTTGTGAAACGCCAATGTATGCCGCTTGTTCATTCGTTAAGCGTGTTAGTTGTGCGTTTAATTTTTTCAATTGTAATACCGCTACTTTTTCATCTAGGTGTTTAGGTAAAGTATAAACGCCTACTGGATATTTGTCGGTATTCGCAAATAGCTCGATTTGCGCAATCGTTTGATTCGCAAATGATGAGCTCATGACATAACTTGGATGGCCTGTACCACAGCCTAAGTTTACCAAGCGGCCTTTGGCTAACAAGATAATCTTTTTGCCATCAGGGAAAATTACATGGTCAACTTGTGGTTTGATTTCATCCCACTCATATTTTTCAAGTGAAGCAACATCAATTTCATTATCGAAGTGACCGATGTTACATACAATCGCTTGGTCTTTCATTTTTGCCATATGGTCATGACCAATAACGTGATAGTTGCCAGTTGCGGTAACAAAAATATCAGCATGCTCACAAGCGTAATCCATAGTGACTACACGATAGCCTTCCATTGCTGCTTGAAGAGCGCAGATTGGATCGATTTCAGTTACCCAAACTTGTGCTGACAAAGCACGAAGTGCTTGAGCAGAACCTTTACCCACATCGCCATAGCCTGCAACGACGGCAATCTTGCCAGCAATCATGACATCAGTTGCGCGTTTAATCGCATCAACCAATGATTCACGGCAGCCATATAAGTTGTCGAATTTTGATTTGGTTACTGAGTCATTCACGTTGATTGCAGGGAAAGCCAGACGACCTTCTTTATGCATTTGATATAAACGATGCACGCCTGTCGTTGTTTCTTCAGTTACACCTTTAATTTGCGCAAGACGTGTTGAGTACCAAGTTGGGTCAGTTTTTAACTTTTCTTTAATTGAATTGAATAAGCAAACTTCCTCTTCGCTGCCTGGGTTGTTCAGTATGGAAATATCTTTTTCAGCATTCGTGCCAAGATGCAACAACAAAGTAGCATCGCCGCCGTCATCCAAAATCATGTTTGAATAGCCGCCATCAGTCCATTCAAAAATACGGTGTGTGTAATCCCAGTATTCTTCTAATGTTTCGCCTTTAATCGCAAAGACTGGTGTGCCACCAGCGGCAATTGCAGCTGCAGCGTGATCTTGTGTTGAGTAAATGTTGCATGATGCCCAGCGAACTTCCGCGCCTAAGTCTTTAAGCGTTTCAATAAGAACAGCTGTTTGAATGGTCATGTGTAATGAGCCAGTAATGCGTGCGCCTTTTAGCGGCTGTGCTTTTGAAAATTCTTCACGAATTGCCATCAAACCTGGCATTTCGGTTTCAGCAATTGCAATTTCTTTGCGTCCAAAATCAGCTAGATTAATGTCAGCAATTACATAGTCTTTAATATCAGTCACAGTATTCATGTTTTTTCCTTGAATGGTGTGACCGGAGGGAATGCGGAAAATTTGGAGTTGCCAGAAAAACTAGAAGTGATGCCACTTGAAGTTTTAACACTCTCACCCGTATCCCGTGCCCGGCACGGTTAATATGGTGAGCGCCGTTAAAACATTTTCCGAGCCTGGGAGTTTTCTCTCGCAGCGCTCCTCGGAATGGCGGCAATTATACGCGAATATTGTTTTTACACAAATTCAATGTATTAGCCTAAGTTGATGCTTATAAA
>JACCDZ010626828.1_pt1 | contig 11545 bp, 9 predicted proteins | sample 7449551 | NCBI WGS metagenome assembly JACCDZ01 (sample SAMN15323452, study PRJNA562643) | freshwater metagenome | isolation source: river surface water | place: USA:Blue River Watershed | collected 2017-08-18
GACCAAATTTATCCACCAGGCTGCCCACCACAATCCGCGCAGGAATAGTCAGCGCTACGTTCAGGGTCAGCAGCGCCGCCCATTGTTGCGGCGTCATAGCAAAGGAGGCGGTAATAAGTGGTTTTAACGGTGGCAAGCTAAACCACATAACGAAGGTGAGAAAAAAAGCGAACCAGGTAAAGTGCAGGGTCGCAACGGATTTGTTGGAGAAATCCAGCAGGTTTAAACGATGTGAGCTCATGGCATGGGTTCCGGCAAATTATTCAGCATCAGCAGAGGATGCACCGCGATAACACAGGGGGCCGCTCTGCAGTAGGAAGCTCGATGGCTTCTGGCAGGGGTTCTGCAACGGCTATGCCAAGCTTTTAGTCAATGCGTGGAATGACGTAATTGGTGCGCTAAAAACGCGCTCTTCTAACCAGCAGGTGTATTTGGGTGCAGAAATAGTTATTTGGTGTGCGCCAAATAAACGCCTGAAAATCAATATTTGATTCCGAATGGTGCAGTTGTGGTGCTGATAACAGCTCTGCCCCGTTTTGGCGAGCAAAAGTGTGTCGTTGAGAATAGATGATCAGTGTCTTGCCAGTTGATGAAGCAGTTGTGCGCAGGGCTAGCATATCTCCTGCCGATAAACTCCGGTATTTTCAGGGGTTTCCGCAAAGAAGATAACCAAAAGTGTGCGAGCTTGGTGTTCGAATTTGCGCTTTTTTGGGTGAGTGTAATGGTGCATGGTGCTCGATTGGTGTGCTTTCCTGTGCCTTTTTTGCCGAAGTTTTAATCTGGTGCATAAAAAATGTGAGTAAAGATAACAGGGTTCGCTGTTGTGGCTTGGATATTGCTGTTTGCGCCTCATAAGTTAACAGTGAGGCTCTGGTGATGAGTGAAAATAGTGCAAAACTGAATGTGTTTTCGTTTGTGGGTAAAACAAGGATCCTGCACCTGACCTGGGTCGCCTTCTTTATTACCTTTATCGTGTGGTTTAACCATGCGCCCTTATTGCTTGCAATCCAAAGTACCTTTGGCTTAACCGAACAGCAAATCAAAACCCTGCTGATTCTCAACGTTGCCCTGACTATTCCCGCGCGGATTGTTGTGGGCATGCTGGTGGACTCTTTTGGCCCGCGCAACGTTTATTCTTTGCTGTTAATCGTCACCGGCTTCCTGTGTTTATTTTTCTCGCTCGCTACCAGCTTTGAAACTCTGGCACTCGCGCGTTTTTTATTGGGGTTTGTGGGCGCGGGTTTTGTGATTGGCATTCGCATGATTAGTGAGTGGTTTCCTGCACGCCAAATGGGGTTGGCGGAAGGAATTTATAAAGGCCTGGGCAATATCGGCTCGGCCGCTGCTGCAATCAGCCTGCCGACCATTGCACTGCTCGTGGGTGGGGATGATGGCTGGCGCTATGCCACGGGCCTGACCGGTTTAATCGCCTTCGTGTATGCCTTTATTTATTATTTTTCGGTGACCGATACTCCTGCGGGTTCCACCTATTTCAAGCCGAATAAATCGGGCGGATTGGAAGTGACCAGCAAAAAAGATTTTGTCTTGTACCTGCTGGTGAATATTCCTATGTACGGCGCACTTGCGCTGCTCGCGTGGAAAGTGAATACACTCGGTTTAATTACCGCAACCACTATGTACGTGATAGATGCTGTGCTAGTGGCGATCTTTTTATTACAGTGCCGCAAAATTTATAGCTTGAACCAACAGTTGTTTAGCAAGCCGGTTGATAAGTTGCAGCAATATAAATTCAAGCAGGTGGCGATTTTAAGTCTCGCCTATGCGGTGACCTTTGGTTCTGAACTGGCGGTAGTGTCCATGCTGCCGATGTTTTTCCAAAATACCTTTGCAATTCCCGTGGCGTTGGCCGGGGTGTTCGGTGCTTGCTTCGCCGCCGTGGATATTGCCTCCTGTCCATCCGGTGGCTGGATCAGCGATAAATTTGGCCGCAAAAAATCGCTGGTGATTTTACTGATCGGCGCGGCAATCGGATTTTTTGTAATGTCCAGTATCACCAAAGATTGGCCGATTGCGTTCGCGGTCGGTGCCATGATGTGTAGCTCGTTCTTTCTGGGCTCAGCGGCGGGCTGTGTATTTGCAGTAGTGCCTTTAATTCGCCGCAGCCTCACCGGCCAAATCGCGGGCATAGTAGGCGCTTACGGCAATATAGGCGCTGTGGTATTTCTCACGGTATTTTCATTTGTGAGCACGCCGGTATTTTTCCTGACCATTGCCGCAAGCATTGCAGTTACGGCCATGGCGGCAATGCTGCTCGATGAGCCGGCGACCAAAATGTTTGAAGTACTACCGGATGGCCGCGTGCAAATGGTGGAAATGCACTGATGAACGAATGGCACCTGAACAGCAATTTGAGTTTCACTGTCGGGCAATTTTCCTCGGCTGGGGTGAAAGCACAAAATGAAGACGCGATCGGGATTCGTATTCCCGAAGGTATGTTGCTGGATACCAAAGGTGCGGTAGCGATTATCGCCGACGGTGTCAGCGCCGCTGAAGCGGGGAAAGAGGCAAGCGAAACTTGCGTGCGCAATTTCCTTGCCGATTATTTTTCCACGCCCGATACCTGGACGGTAAAAAAATCTACCACCCAGGTATTGGTCGCTTTAAATCGTTGGCTCTATTCGCGTGGGCAACATTTTCGCGAGGCGCAAAAAGGTTACGTCAGTACCCTCAGCAGTATTATTTTTAAATCCCAAAGCGCACACATTTTTCATGTGGGCGATTCGCGTATCTATCGCTTGCGCAACGGCAAATTCGAACAGCTCACGCGCGACCATCGCACCATCATTAGCGCCGAGCAATCCTATTTAGTGCGCGCCATGGGGTTGGATGTTTCGCTTGATGTGGATTGCAAAACCATTGACGTTGAAGAAAATGATATTTATTTGCTCAGCACCGATGGCGTGCACGATTTTGTCAGTGACGAGCAACTTGCCCGCGCACTGCAATCGGCAGGTGATGATTATGAAGCTCTGGCGCAACACATCGTGGCGCTGGCCGCTGCCAATAATAGCGATGACAATATCAGTTGTCAGGTGTTGCGGGTGGATTCGTTACCTAAACAAAATGTCGATGACGCCTGCCAAAAACTCAGCGCACTGCCATTCCCGCCGCATTTGAATCCGGGTATGGTGGTTGATGGCTATCGCGTGGAAAAAGAATTGCACGCGAGCAGTCGCAGCCAGGTATATCTGGTAAAAGATATTGAAACCAATCAAATGTATTGCATGAAAACGCCATCGATCAACTTTGTCGATGACCCCGCCTATATTGAACGCTTTATTTTGGAGGCCTGGATCGGTAGCCGCATCCACAATTCCCATGTAGTGAAGGTTATTGCGGCGAATAAAACCAAAAGCTGTCTCTATTATTTAATGGAGTATGTGGATGGCATTACCCTGAATCAGTGGATTAAAGAAAATCCGCAGCCTTCGGTGCAAGACGTCATTTATAAAGTTGAACAGATCAGTAAAGGCCTGCGCGCGTTTCATCGCCGCGAAACCTTGCATCAGGATTTGCGCCCGGCCAACATTATGGTGGATCGCAACGGCGAAATTAAAATTATCGATTTTGGTTCCTGCTTAGTGCAGGGCATTGTTGAAATCAGTTCGCCTATTGCGCGCGAACGCATTTTAGGAACTGCAGAGTATTCGCCACCGGAAACTATTTTGCATGGTAAGAGCGATGAAAAATCTGACTTGTTTTCGCTCGCGGTGATTGTGTTTGAAATGCTCACGGGCAAGCCGCCCTTCGATGGCAAGCTCGGTTCCTGTCGCAGCGAGCGCGCCTATTTAAATACCCGTTACACCTCCACCTACGAACTCAATCCACTGGTGCCCTTTTGGGTCGATGGTGCGATTCGCAAAGGCTTGCGCTATGACCCGGAGCGTCGCCACGGTGATGTGTCAGAATTTTTGCACGAGCTGCAACATCCCAACCCCAAATACAAGCAACACTATCGCGCACTCCTGCAAGATAAAAACCCGGTGCGCTTTTGGCAGTATCTCTCCGGCGGTTTGTTTGTGGCGTTTTGCGTGGCGCTGTATTTTTAATTATCCCTCCGTTGCCCTTGGTGATGCGAGGGCTATCCTGTAGTATCTGCACCATAATCAAAAGGAGCTACCACCGATGAGTGGTTGGCCCATTCACCCTGCTAGCTCTCGACGTGCCATGCCGTACACTCTGAAATTGCACACGAGGTTGTTATGAATAAAAAGTTGTTGTTGGCCGTTTGTCTCGCCATCAGTGGCTATAGTCACGCCCAAACCGAAGATTACGTAGCCGATAACGTATTTACCCAGGGCGTTGAAGGCCCGGCGGTGGATGCACAAGGCAAATTGTACGCCGTGAATTTTGCCGAAGAAGGCACCATCGGCATTATCGATAAAAAAGATAACGCGCAGCTGTTTGTGAAATTGCCCAAAGGTAGTACCGGCAATGGCATTCGTTTCGATCGCAAGGGCATTATGTATGTGGCCGATTATTCCGCCCACAACGTGTTGAAGGTCGACCCCAACACCAAAGCCATTAGTGTGCATGCACACAGCGATAAGATGAATCAGCCCAATGATATCGCCATCGCCAAATCCGGTGTGATTTATGCGAGCGATCCCAAGTGGGCAGACAATACCGGCAATCTGTGGAAAGTCGCCACCGATGGCACAGTGACCTTGCTGGAAGCGGATATGGGCACCACTAACGGTGTGGAAGTGAGTACCGATGAAAAACATTTGTACGTGAATGAAAGCGTGCAGCGAAAAGTCTGGAAATACGATATCGACAGCAAAACCGGCGATGTCAGCAACAAGCGCCTGCTCATCGAATTTAAAGATCACGGTATGGATGGAATGCGTTGTGATTCGGCAGGCAATTTATATATCGCTCGTTACGCTGCTGGCGAAGTTGCGGTAGTTTCGCCGCAGGGCACCTTGCTGCAACGCATTAAACTCAAAGGCCAAAAACCTACCAACGTCGCCTTTGGCGGCGCCGATGGCAAAACCGTTTATGTCACCCTACAGGATCGCGGTGCTATAGAAACCTTCCGCAGTGAATTGCCGGGACGTGAGTGGTTGTTGCACGCGAAATAAATTTTCCGTTTTAGCATTCGGCTTTAATTAATTTATTTCAACGTGAGTTTGGCGTTGGGGTGTGTATTGCGAAACCCTCAAGTCAGGGGTGACTTGAGGGGGTTGTACGGATGTTTTCATGGGTTTTCGAAATACACGCCCTAATGACAAACAGGCTACGAAGTTAAAAACTTATTTTTCTCGTCGCGAAAATTTCTCCCAGGTTTCCTGCGCATCGTAACTATTTTTCTCCGGGCGAATGCCTCTGCCCATGTGAATGTCCAATAGCACTAGCGTGTAGTTGTCCTGCTCCGCGAGTGGGTCGTTTCTGTCGGCGCGATAGGTTTGTGTTTGGCAACCGAGCAAACCACAGCGGCGGGTGTTTATGGTTTCGGTGCGCTCGGCGGAGTTTTCACGTGTCGATATTAACCGACGTTTTTGTTTACTCACGATAAACCAATCGTAACCCGCCGCCAGCGTTAACTCGGCGGCGCGTTGCAAGGCGTAATTCTGTGTAGCAGTGCGCTGGTTGCCGCGCAGCGTAAATTGCACGCGGTAGCTGGTGCTGTCCAGCGCGATTTCCTTATAGCCGGGGCCATTTTTTTGTGCAGCGCGATAGTGGGAGTAAGGTGCAGTCGCACATGCACTCAGCATTAAGATCAAACAAAAAAGCAGTGCAGGTTTCATGATCAATACTCCGTGCATTATTGCGCCCAGCGCGAATGAATGGCTTGTTGTTCAGCGTTTGTATCAAAAGCTTCGCTTTGCATCATTTCATCCAGTGCTGTGTCTAGCGGTGAGCCGCCGCTGGCAGTTTGGTAATCGCCTTGTGCGAGTGCTTCCTGTGGCAGGCTGGTTACCAATTCCCACTGGGTGTTGCGGCGGCAGGCAATATTTTCGCTGCTGTACTCGCGTTGAATAACCTGATACTGCCGGCAGTAATCACCTTTGTTATCGATAAATGTGAGGCGCGGTTTAATACTGCTGCCATCTTCAAACCGCTGCTCGCTGCCACTGATATTTTGCTCCAGTACCTGCGCTACCGCATGCCAGTTGCTTGCACCCGGGTTGTTGCCGGGGAGCAATTGAACCGCAGCGAAACCTATAGCCAGTACCACGCTGGCAGCGAGGGCTGCGTGTTGCTGCAGCCCTCGCCGCACATTTCTCCAGAATGGAAATTGAATAACTTTGTTCTCTTGCACAGGTTCTGGTGCAGTTTCTGTTGAAGGCGACGCAGTTTTTTGTGCGAGAAGCTGCGTAATGGCAAGCGGCATAAGACGCGCGTCTATTTGTGCGTAGTGACTGGCAATTTGCTCATCCACCATCGCCAGTTCGGCCAATCGATTTGCGAGATTTTCATCGTCAACTAAACCCTGGCGTACCAATTCCATTTCGGCTTCAGGTAATTCTGCATCCAGAAAGGCGGAGAGTTGTTCATCGGAAATTGTCATTGTCATTGCCTCAATGTTCGCTCACGCGCTGGCCGGGTCTGCCGTGGGGTTTAAAAATTTCACTAGCGCAACGCGCGCGCGGGCCAGGCGGCTCATCACTGTGCCTTGTGGAATGCCGAGGGTTTCGGCCACCTCCTTGTACGACAGTCCTTGTACCGCCACCAGCGCCATAATTGTGCGCTGCTCGTCGGGCAACTGGTTCATGGCAGCGTCCACTTGGGTTAGGGTGATTTGATCATGAATGACCTGTTCACCGTCGGTGGCTGGTTCTTCGGTGTCGTCCAATGAATACACATTCTTTTGACGCACCTTGCGCGCGCGATACTCATCAATCCACAGGTTGCGACAGATACGAAAGGCCCACTTGGCGAGCTCGACATCGTCCGGAATCGCCTTGCTCAGCAAACGCTCCAGGGTATTTTGCAGCAAGTCATCGGCATCGGCGGCTGAGCCGGTGAGCGAATAGGCGAAACGGCGCAGTGCGGGCGCCATCCGGGTTAATTCCTGTTTCAGTTGATCGTGTTGCATAGGGGTTCTTTGCTCGGGAATATCAGTTTCAGGGGCTTAGGTTTTTTGGTCTGTTATCCAGTTAACGGCCCGATACGTATTTTATTCCCGTCTGGAGCAAATCTTTTAGTGGAATTTTCGGGCTTGCCAAACGTTTCTAATGAAGATGAACCACTTTTTGTGTTTAATTTCCCCATCCTCACCGAGTCTGCCCTATGAAACGCCCGCATTTGAAATCGATGCTTTTAAAATCGACCTTGTTGAAATCGACGTTGTTGACGTCGGCCTGTATGAGCCTGATCCTCGCCGGTTGGTGTCAGGGCGCTCAGGCGCAGTTGCTGGATCGCCTGGGTAATCAGGTTGATGGCGTGACGCGAGAGTTGGAACAGGTAACAGAGGATGTGCAGGAGCAGGTGCGCAAAACAGCGGAGGATGAATTGTCAGGTCAAGTCATCAATCCGCTAACGGATACTCTGGGTCAAGCGGTAGAGGGTGCGGTTCAATCAACCGAAGGTCTCGCCAAAGCAACAGGGGATTCTGTCGGCAATACACTTGCGGCTCGTCTGCCAATTCTCAATCGCGCAGGTGCAACGGCTTTTGTTGAGGTGCGGGTGGAAGATAACTGGCGCGCAGTCGAGCGCGAATGGTTGATGTTGCTCGACCAACCCGGATTAACCGCATTAGCGGCCCTGGATGCTGAAATTATCGAGCAGACCCAATTTGCAGATCTGGGATTGCAACTGGTGCGTTTTCGTGTGCCTGCTGCGTTGGATTCCTTGCCTGAATTAAAAAAACATTTGCCGGCGCATTTGCATGAGCAGCTGGATCGCAATCACATCTACAGCCCACAAAGGGGCGGCCCGCACGGGGTAATTCAAGCGAAAGAACAACATTCCTCGGCGATTTCAATAACGCCGGTTGCCAAGTCAATGTGCGATCACGCCGTGAGTGTTGGTGTGATTGATACGGCGCTAAATACGCATCATGTTGCGTTTGCAAACAGCCATATTGAAAGCCAGGATTTTGCCGGCGCTGAATTTGAAGCTCCGCGCGCTCACGGTACCGCTGTGGTGGGTATTTTGGTGGGCATGCGTGGGGGGCAGAATCAACCACTAATCCCCTTATTGCCTGCGGCAACCGTATTTTCTGCATCGGTGTTTTACCCGCGCTCAGACTATGCGCAGGGCGCCACCATGGTTAACCTGGTGCGCGCGTTAAATTGGTTAGCAGAAAAAAAAGTGCGCGTTATTAATATGAGTTTGGCGGGGCCGGATAATAAAATCCTGGCTTTGGCGATTCAAAAAATCATTCAATCGGGCATCACTATTGTTGCGGCGGCAGGCAATGAAGGGCCGGCGGCACTGCCTGCCTATCCCGCTGCTTACGCGGATGTAATTGCGGTAACGGCAGTGGATAAAAACCAGCGCATTTATCGCTGGGCCAATCGCGGCGATTACATCGATTTTGCAGCCGTGGGTGTTGCCGTGTTTACCGCGCGCAGCAGTGGCGATTTTGGCCCTGAAACCGGAACCTCTATGGCGGCGCCTCTGGTAACGGCCGCGGTTGCTTGTACTACAAAAAATATTTCCGCCATCGACCAACTAAAAAAGCAGGCGCTGGATTTGGGCGCGGCGGGGCGCGACCCGATATTTGGTGATGGTTTAATAAGTCGTCCTTAACCGAGGTGCATTAAACACCTCGCTCGTTAGAAGTGGGCCTTAAGCATTAACGAGCTCACCGTTTCAGAATAGTTGGCGGCAGCCAGATTGGAATCGTAATTGCCGCGTTCCACTTTGCCCACCAGGCTTAACCATTTCGTCGTTTCTATTTGCCACTCCAGCGTGGTAATGCGGCGTTCATCCGTGCGTTTGGCTTCTATCGACGGCGTCACTGCGGAATAATCGCGCTGCTCGTAGCGATAACCCAGCTGCACGCGATTTTTGATATTACCTAGCGAAAACTGGTGATTAAGACTGGTGCGGAAACTCACTCCGTCATAATCAAATTCATTGGCGCCTGCGTTTTCCGTTTCGCCGGTCAAACCAAGAGTAAAGAAAGTTTTTCCTTGATTGAAAAAGTAAAATGCGTCGCCGGCAAGGTTCTGGTTATCGGCATTGCGAGCGCTAAGGCCGGGAAATTGTTTATCTTGTTTATTAAAGGCAGAGCGCAGAAAAAATTTCTGATTAATCAAACGTGAAATATACAGGCTGCGTTGTTGCAGGGTCAGGAAGCCTTGATCATCCAGTTCGGCATCGGCGTAGTGATAACTCGCGCCCAGAGCCAGCAGACTAAAATCGTAGCTAACATCGGCAGAAGCCTGCTTGATGGATAAATCAAATTCACGGAAATCCTGATAGGTTTTGCTGCTGTAACCCAACCCGCCTTTTACTTTGATTTTCTCGCTCGCCTGCCATTGGCTGTTCACCCGCGCATTGGCCAGTGCAGACCAATCACCTTCGGTAGAATTTTTGTCCAATTCAATCACCGATAAATTGGAATCGTATTCCGCTCCGGTTTCCAATTCGAATTGGGTAGACGGTTTTGCAACTGTTGCATTGGCGGCGCCAATGATGCAGCTGAGAAATGTAATAGGGGCGAGTGATTTAGTGTTCATGATATTTGCTCCGCACAGGGGAAATATTTTTTTCGGTTGTGATAAAAATCACCGGCGCCGCAGCGCCGATGCTTCTGCAATGGTTGTTATCCACGGTGAGTGACGATCGGTTATTGGCCAAGGTTGAGGCTATCGTTAAGTGCGGTGGTAATGGTGCTGTCCACCGCGCTATCAATGGTCGAATTGATAGTTGAATCAAGTGTGGAATTAATCGCCGAGTTGATGGTGGAATTTACCGCTGAATCAATGGTTGAGTTGACGGTAGAGTTGATCGCTGAATTAACAGTTGCATCCAGCGCGCTGGCCACTCCGGTTTGCAGGCTGTTGTTAATGGCGTTGCTGATAGAGCCATCAACACTGGTGCTCAGCAGATTGTTTGCCGAATCTTGCAGGGTTTTATCCGCTTGCAGCGCCGAAATGGTATTCAGTTGTTGGTTCACCTTGGTGTTCAGTTGCCCAGTGACTGATTGCATATTTTGTTGTGTCTGTGCATTTAGATTGCCGGCTTTCTCTTCATCTGTCGCTGCGGGAGCATTTTCTTCGCTAGTCGCTGATGCTGCTTGTTGGTGTTGTGCAGAGCCACTCAATGCAATGCTCGCACCTTGCGGATTGGTTTGGCTGGTAGTAGAAAATTGATTGTTGGCAGAAAGGCCATTGTTAGCAGAAAGTTGATTGTTAGCAGAAAGTTGATTGTTAGCAGAAAGTTGATTGTTAGCAGAAAGTTGATTGTTGGAATCGGTACGGGTAGCAAGTGAAATATCGGCAGCCCAGCTGTTGGCGGTAAGGCTACAAATAACAAGCATCAATAATTTTTTGTTCATGGCGTTAATCCTCTGGGTTAATAGGCAAGCGGGAAATTCCGCGCTTGTATCCTGTTAACGCATGAGGATTTATTTTTATTCCCGGAGAAGGAAAAATTTTTTAAAAAAACGAATAGTCAAATAATGTTGGCCATTAAAAAAAGCCGCCGCAAATTGCTCTGTGGCGGCCCATAATGGTGGAGTATTTTGATTGTTAGCAGCCGATGTTCCCCGGCCCTGCGGTAGCGCCCAGAATATTCAGGAAGCGCTGGTATTCGTTAATGCGGCTTTGCACTTGCGCCGGATTACCGCCATTGCACTCAAGCGAGCCGTTGATGGTGCGAATGGTTTCACCAAAGCCAAAGCCACCGACCATAGAATCGTGAGCCGGACGATAACCGGCGCCGGCCTGGGTCATCCAAAACCAGAGCGCGGTTTGCCAGGCCACGGTCGGGTTTTGCTCAACCAGATCCGGATTTGCGCGCAGATCAAGGCCTAAAGCCGCGCCAGCAGCGCAGTAGTTGCCGTTCCAGCTGAGCTGGATGGGGCCGCGTCCGTAGTAGCGTTTGCCGGGCGCGCAGGGACAAGTGGCGGGGTTGCCATCCCAATCGCCACAGTATTCGCCCTTGGCAATTTCAGTCACGTACACCAAGCCGCCGGTTTCGTGGGAGAAGTTGGCGAGCGCGGCCGCGGCTTCGCGTTTTTTCGCCGCCAGGTCACCGGTGCCCGCGAAGGCGGGGTAGGTTTTGCTCGCCGCGACTAGTCCGGCATAGGTGTAAAAGCTGTTGCGACCGGGGAACATCTGGTTGAACTGGGTTTCACTAACTATCGCCGCGAAGCCTGTGCCACTGTTGGTAGCGGGCCTTACGATGAGAGAGGAGGCGCGGTCGTTAAAGTTGCTCAGGCAGGTGTTATCGCCTGTCACCACGACAGAGGCGCCGCTGAAATCCCAGTTTTCATAAAGTACTGCTTCGTAGCCTGCCGCCACGCGCACCGAGGAAATTGCATCGTTGCGCCCCCCCAGCGAGGTCATCACATTACCGTCATAGGAGCCGGTGTTAAAGCTCGCTGCCCATCCGCCGTAATTGC
>JACCDZ011529895.1_pt1 | contig 11545 bp, 12 predicted proteins | sample 7449551 | NCBI WGS metagenome assembly JACCDZ01 (sample SAMN15323452, study PRJNA562643) | freshwater metagenome | isolation source: river surface water | place: USA:Blue River Watershed | collected 2017-08-18
GAGAAATCCTCGATTCACGGTCTTCCTCTTGCCCCAGCGATACCGATTATGCAAAACATGAAACGGGTACTGATTAAGCGTCCGACTGAGACCAACTGTACCGCCTACCGTCCCGTATGCCTAAAGGGGGAGTAGACAGTTTTAGGCTCATTGGTGTCTAATTGAGGTGCTCACGACGCAAGTTTGAGCCTGAAAATGCTGCTGGGGAAGGTCGCATTTGGGCAACCTTGCAAGGAGAACCATGGAACGTTTAACCACGCCTTCAAACCGTCAGCAGGTTCGAGGTTTCTTAACAATTCACTCAACGCCATCTGCGTTGCGCCATCACATTGATTGGGCGATTCAAGCTGTCCTTGGCACCTGGGTGAAACCAACATGGAGTCCACAACCATTGATTCCCGGTTCTTATCGAACACAAGTTGAGTTTCGAGATCGCCAAGGCGCAGCTGCAGAGTTAGCAAGCTCTCTACGTAGTTGGCATTACTTAAACTTTGAAGTTATTGAAAATACCGACAATGGTGGCGAGCTATTTAGATGCACCCCAGAGCTTGGAATCCATCGCGCATTAGTTGATCAGACAGGTGCGGTCATTCTCTCTGAAAACCAACTGGGTACGGTTTTGAAAAACTCTTTAGATGAGGAAAGCATTCGAGAAGGGATTGCATCTCTTCTGGGAAGTTCATGGGAGTTAGAGCTCGATCGCTTCAGGAGTGCTGACCTTCAAGAAATCGCCCATCTTCGCGCGATCTAGCCAGTAAGATATAAATATGACTCAACTTAATGAAAGCCCAATCATCACAGTAGAACGCCGCAAGGCGATAACAATCATTATTGCAGCGGTAATCATGTCCCTTGCAATCGGTGGTGGATTAATGCAGGTTGGATCTGGTTTTGCTTCACGTAGCAGCGATGGAATCACTGTCACTGGATCAGCCAAGACCACAGCAACTGCAGATAACGCTGTCTGGGTTCTCAATGTAAGTTTGTCTTCTCCTACAGTTGCAACCGCTGTCAAGAAGGTTGATGCAGATGTTGCTGCGTTGTCAAAGTATTTAACTGAAGGTGGAATCGCAGCAGATGGCTTGACCCTCGGAGCGGTAGCGACATATGCAAATGAGGAGTACAACAACGGAAATGCGACCGGAAGAATTCTTTCTTACCGAGCAACACGTGAAGTAACTGTGCGCTCAAAGGATGTCGAACTTGTTTCAAAGCTCAGCCAAGGAATCGGAACACTTTTGGCAACTGGAATTAATGCAAATAACTATGGCCCTCAGTACTACATCTCTAATCTTCCAGAGCTTCGCCCGCAGTTGATGGCAGAGGCGATGAAGGATGCCAAGGTTCGCGCTGAGGCGTTAACAAAGGCAGTAGGTGGAGATATTGGCGCGCTAGTTAATGTGAAGGCTGGCCCAATTCAGATCACCACACCTGATTCAACAATGACAGCTGATTACGGCGCTTATGACACCTCAACAATTGAAAAGACAGTCACTGCAACAGTTTCTGTAACCTTCAAGAGTTAATTGCTTGCGCGCCCCTGCGCAACACGCCCAGATACCAGCCACACAAGAACGCTGTGTGATGGAACCTCGATCTTGGCAGATGGTGCTGCGATAACAGGTTCGTAGGTCTCAGTCTTTTGTGATGAATCAAAGATGCATCTAAAGGTTTCGCCCCAGCTTGAATTAGGCAAGGTAAACGGGGTCTGTTCGTTGGATGAATTAAGCATCAATAAAAGCGCTTTGTTGGGATCTGCCTCGATGAAGACGGTGATGCTTCGCTTTTCTTCATCCCGCCAGTGATCATCACTCATCTCATTGCCGCCTAGAGAAAACCAGGCGATATCTTTTCTGTTGGTTCCTTTATCTAGAGCTCCAGTAAAGAACTCTGATGCCACATCTGCTAAATAAGTATCCCGAATCTCTGCAAGCGATTTAACCGAATCCAAAATATCTTGTTGTTCCTCATTTAACTTCCAAGGCAAGGCCCATCCGCCATTAAAAGCGGCTTCGCCTTGGACTGAATCTTCCAAAGGCAACGAGTAAGCATTGTTTGAACCATTTTGAGTACGACTAACCTCATCGCCCATATTGAGCATTGGGACCCCTGAAGAAAGCATCAAGGTGGCCAGTAAAGATTTTTTCAGGCGGTGACGAACCTGTTGAATTTCAGGGTTGTCGGTTTCACCTTCATGTCCAACATTCCATGAACGATTTGAATCGCTTCCGTCGGCGTTGTTTTCTAGGTTGGGTTGGTTGTGTTTTTCATTGTAAGAAACCATGTCATGAATCGTGAAACCATCATGTGCTGCAACAAAGTTAATTGATGAGGTCGGACCCCGGTAGTGAAAGATGTTGCTAGAACCGCTAATGCTTGAAGCAATATCTGAAACACCTTCACCATACCCACGTGAAAGATCACCTAGCCAGAATTGGCGCACAGAATCTCGGTAGGCGTCATTCCACTCACGCCAAGGATGGGGAAAATCACCCAACGAATACCGCGAAATATCCCACGGTTCAGCGATCATTTTGAAGTTTCTCAACACCGAATCGGCACCGATAGCTGCCATGAGTGATGAATTAAAGGCGCTGTTACTTGTGTACAAAGCGGTCGTAAGGTCAAAGCGGAAGCCATCAACTCCAATAACTTCAATCCACCAACGTAATGAATCAATAATCTGGCGCACTGAATGAGGCTTGCTGGCGGCAAAGGTATTTCCGCACCCTGTGACATCTACATAGTTTCCATGTGCATCTTGTCTGTAATAGGCATGGCCATCTATTCCTTTGTAGGAAAGTGTTGGTCCAGCAACTCCACCTTCGGCGGTGTGGTTGTAAACAACATCCAAAATAACTTCAATGCCTGCAGCATGTAGTTGATCAACCGACCACTGAAGTTCCAAGATGGGATCTGATGTGGAGGCATACTCTTTGTGTGGAGCACTAAAGAGTAATGAGTTGTAACCCCAGTGATTCTTCCGTCCACGGTTATGAATTATCGGTTCTGTAATTGATTGCGCAATGGGCAGGAGCTCTAGCGCTGTGACACCAATTGATTTCAAATGAGCGATGGTGCTTGTGTGACCCAGTGCCTTGTAGCTACCTCGTTCATTTTCAGGAATCTCATGATTAAAGGCGGTAAGTCCTTTAACGTGCGCTTCATAAATAACTGTTTTGGCCCAAGGCACCAATGGTCGATTAACTTCGCGAACCCCATGATCAGTTACAACTGAATACGGAACCTTTCCTGCGCTGTCTCGATGATCTCTTTGATTGAGATCCCCATTGCCTGATGCATCATGAGCGACATGGCCATAAATTTCGGGGGAGTACACAACATCTCCATCGATCACATGGGCATATGGGTCAAGTAGTAATTTGGCGGCGTTAAATCGCACTCCATATTCGGGAATCCATGGTCCATAAACTCGATATCCATAACGTTGACCAGGGCGAACTCCAGCTAAATATCCATGCCAGATCGGTCCGTTGCGGTGAGACATAGCAAAACGGGTTTCAACTAACTTGCCATTGACCTCATTAAAGAGGCATAGCTCAACTGCATCGGCGGCGTTGCTCCAGATTGCAAAGTTGGTTCCGCCTTGCGTGACGGTAGAGCCAAGGGTTCGCGGATCTGCAGGAAGCATGGTGGGTATCTTGCCGTGGATGGGCTCAAAAGGAGGGGTTTTTGAGTGTGATTGAGGTAGCCAATTAGGGTTACTCACCAGTAACCTTTGGCTATGAAAATCGCCGTTTGCGTCAAGCAGGTCCCAGATTCATGGGCTGAAAAGAAGATGGTCAATGGAATTCTAGATCGCGAGAATGTTGATGCTGTTCTCAATGATCTTGATGAGTATGCAGTTGAAGAAGCGCTGCGTATCGCAGAGGCTCATGGTGGCAATGAAGAGGGTGGAGCACACACAGTCACCGTTATTTCGATGGGACCAGAGCGCGCAACCGAGGCGGTCCGCAAGGCGTTATCAATGGGTGCCAATGATGCAATCTTGGTTACCGATTCAAAGCTTGCGGGTGCAGATGCGCTCGCAACATCTGCAGTACTTGCTGCGGTAATTGAAAAGGGTGGATTTGATCTAGTTATTTGCGGAACAGAATCAACAGATGCACGTATGAGCGTTGTTCCTGCGATGTTGGCAGAGCGTTTAAATGTTGCGCAATTAACCTTTGCATCAAAGGTCGAAGTTGATCCAGCTGCACAAAAGGTTTCAATTACACGTGTTACCGAGGCTGGCGTCGAAGAGATGAACGCGCAGTTCCCATGTGTGATTTCAGTTGTTGAAAAGATTAACGAGCCACGTTACCCATCATTTAAGGGAATCATGGCGGCCAAGAAGAAGGTTATTGAGAGTAAGGATTTAGCTGCAGTTGGTGTTGCAGTGGATTCTGCCTGGTCATTAGTTGCAGATTCATCTCCACGTCCACCACGTGCAGCTGGTATCAAGGTTAGCGATGACAACGCCGCAGATCAGATGGTTTCATTTCTAGCAGAAAAGAAGTTGATATGAGCAATGTATTGATTTTGGCTGACTTTGTTAGCACAAAGGCTACAAAGACCAACGCTGAATTAGCTACCGTTGGCGCACGTATTGGCGAGGTCACCGCAGTTGTTCTTGCACCTGCTGGAAAAGGTGCGGCAATGGCTGCAGAGATAAACAAGGGCCCAGTAAGTAAGGTCGTTGTCGTCGAGTCAGATGCATTTACAGCTAATGGTGTTGCTGCAGTTGCAGATGTACTTGCCCAGATCATCCAAGCACATTCACCCGCTGCGGTTCTCATCGCATCACACGCATTTGGTAAAGAGGTTGCAGCTCGCACCGCAGTTAAGACTGGTTCAGGAATTATTACAGATGCGGTTGATGTATCTGCAGATGTAACTGCGACTCAACTAGTTTTTGGTGGCTCTACAACCGTTCACTCAAAGGTTTCGCACGGAACTCCAATCATTACAGTTCGCCCTAACTCGGTAGATGCCCAACTTTCCGCTGCAACACCTGCGATTGAAACACTTTCACTGCAAGTTTCAGATTCATCGAAGAAGGCAACCGTTACTTCAACACAACCTCCTGTGCAGGGTGGACGTCCAGAGTTAACTGAGGCAAATATTGTTGTGTCTGGTGGACGTGGAACTAATGGAGATTTCTCTGCCGTTGAAGGTTTTGCTGACTCACTCGGCGCAGCCGTTGGCGCATCTCGCGCAGCAACTGATGCCGGTTGGTACCCACATTCATACCAAGTTGGCCAAACAGGTAAGACTGTTAGCCCTCAGCTCTATGTTGCATGTGGAATTTCAGGTGCGATTCAGCATCGTGCGGGAATGCAAACAAGTAAGACAATCGTTGTGATCAATAAGGATCCAGAGGCGCCGCTCTTTGAAATCGCAGATTTTGGCGTCGTTGGCGACTTGTTTGCCGTGCTTCCTAAGGCAACGGAAGGCGTAAAAGCCCGCAAGTCATAGACTTAGGCCCGTGCCTTCAATCTATGTAGACCATGCAGCAACGACTCCACTGTCGCCTGCTGCTTTTAAGGCAATTACCTCACAACTGCAAGAGTTGGGTAACCCTTCAAGTCTTCATACCCATGGCAGGGCAACTCGCAAAGCTTTAGAAGATTCTCGCGAAGCTATCGCACGTGAAATTGGCTGCCTTCCATCGGAGGTTATCTTCACCGCTTCGGGTACTGAAGCAAACAACATCGCGCTAAAGGGTCTGTGGTGGAATGGAAAGGCGCATGGCAAAAGCATCGTCGTAATTTCAGCGATCGAACATCATGCGATTTTGGATCCTGCACAATGGCTAGAAAGCCATGAGGATGCAGAGGTAATTCTTGTTCCAGTAAATGTTCATGGCGTGATTGATCTTGATTTTTTGAAAGATTTAATTGCTCAACGCGGCGACCAGATCGCTGTAATTTCAATTATGCATTCAAACAATGAAACCGGTGTCCTTCAGCCAATTCAAGAGGTTGTTGCAATGGCTGGAAATATCCCAGTTCATACAGATGCGGTACAAAGCTTCAAGAAGGTTCCAATTTCTTATAAAGAACTTGGCGTAACTGCATTAACCCTGAGCGCACACAAAATTGGTGGACCGCTCGGAATTGGCGCATTGATTTTGCGTCGCGCATACGAAATTCCTGCTTTGTTACACGGCGGTGGGCAAGAGCGAGAGATTCGAAGCGGTACCTTGAATGCACCGAGCATCGTCGCATTCTCTGCAGCTGCAAATGAAAAGTATCCAAGCGCAGATGTTGAGCTTTTGCGCGATAACTTCATCAAGGAGTTGTTGTCTGCAATTCCAGATGCATACATCAATGGAGGAGCTAGCCATCGATTACCTGGAATCGTCAATGTGACCTTTCCCGGAACACAGAGCGATACCTTGTTATTACTTTTAGATAATGCCCATGTTTCAGCTTCAACTGGATCTGCGTGCAGCGCGGGCGTTCATGAAGCCAGCCATGTACTGCTTGCCATGGGCCACAACGAGACAACTGCTCAATCCTCACTACGGTTCTCATTTGGCGCTGAATCTACGCAGGCCGATGTTGATTTTGTAATGTCAGTCTTGCCCGCTGTAATTAGTACTGGAAGGGCAGCCAATAAAAAATGAAGTTAATTGCAGCCATGAGTGGCGGGGTTGATTCAGCGGTTGCTGCTGCCCGCGCAGTTGAAGCAGGCCATGATGTTATTGGGGTTCATTTAGCTTTGGCATCTAATCCGCAAAAGTATCGATCAGGTGCACGCGGATGTTGCACAATTGAAGATTCACATGATGCGCGAAGAGCAGCTGATGTCATTGGTATTCCTTTTTACATTTGGGATATGGCAGAAGAGTTTCATGATGGGGTGGTAGAGGATTTCTTGGCTGAATACTCAGCAGGTAGAACCCCCAATCCATGTCTTCGCTGTAATGAGAAGATTAAGTTTGCAGCGGTTCTAGATCGTGCACGAGCAATGGGGTATGACGGGGTAGTCACCGGACACTACGCCCGTACTCAAATCGGCCCAGATGGAAAAACTTTGCATCGCGCCGTCGATCACTCAAAGGATCAGTCTTACGTTTTATCAGTTCTTACAGTTGAACAGATCAATGGCGCAATATTTCCTTTGGGAGATACAACCAAGGTTGATATTCGCGCAGAGGCAGAACGTCGTGGCTTAGCTGTGGCACAAAAGCCTGATAGCCATGACATTTGCTTTGTTCCATCAGGAGATAACGCTGGATGGCTTCGCGATCGACTTGGCAGCGAGGTTGGACCAATTGTTGATCAAGATGGAAAGAAAATTGGCGAGCATAAAGGTGCTTATACCTACACAATCGGCCAGCGAAAAGGTTTAGGTCTTACAGTTCCGACCCCCGATGGATCACCGCGATTTGTACTCAAGATTGAACCTGTCACAAACACCGTTGTCGTAGGAGCGCGTGAAGATTTAGCGATCACCACAATGCGCGGAGAACGTCCAGTGTTCTGTGGGCCTGCAGTCGACTCTGAAGTCAAGAGCGGCTTTGTACAGGTTCGTGCACATGGTGCCGCCTTGCCTTGCACCTATTACTTTGATGGAACTTTGTTGGTTGCAACCTTAGAAGAGCCATTATTAGGGCTCGCAACTGGCCAAGCGATGGTTATTTACGATGGAGATCGTGTCGTGGGGTCGGCAACTATTTGTGAGACCCAATGAGCAATAAAGCCAGGCACCGAATCACTGAGCTGATCAACGAGATCCGCGATCATCACTTTAAATACTATGTTTTAGATCAACCAACTATCACCGATGCTCAATTTGATGAGTTGTTACGTGAGCTTCAAAAGTTAGAGGAGAAAAATCCCGAACTGCGTGAAGCAGACTCACCAACGCAACATGTTGGTGGGGGATTTTCAACACAGTTTGAACAGCGCGATCACATTGAAAAGATGATGAGCCTGGACAATGTTTTTGATACCGAGGAACTTGCGCAATGGTTTGATCGGGTTGAGAAAGAGATTCCCAAGCCGAAGTATTTGTGTGAGGTAAAGGTAGATGGCCTTGCAATCAATTTGACCTACGAAAATGGCGTTCTTGTTCGAGGCTTAACCCGTGGCAATGGTGTAACGGGCGAGGATGTCACATTAAATGTGAAGACCATCAAAAATCTGCCACACCAGTTAAGAGGTGATTCATTACCCGCACTCATCGAGGTCCGAGGAGAGGTTTTCTTTCCGATCCAAGCATTTAATGAACTCAATGAGTCTTTAGAGGAAGCTGGTAAGCAGCTCTTTGCAAACCCTCGAAATGGCGCAGCAGGATCATTGCGGCAAAAGGATCCACGAGTAACCGCATCTCGACCATTATCTGTCGTTGTGCACGGAGTCGGTGCCCGCGAAGGTATTGAATTTGATTCGCAAAGCGCAGCATATGAACAGTTAAAAAATTTGGGCCTACCAACCAGCGATCGATTTAAGGTGTGCGGGAGCCGTGCAGAGGTAGAAAAATTCATTCAGTTTTATTCGGATCATCGCCATGATGTAGAACATGAGATCGATGGTGTTGTTATCAAGGTCGATAGTTTGTCGCAGCAGCAACAATTGGGCTTTACCTCCCGTGCGCCAAAGTGGGCTATTGCTTACAAATATCCTCCAGAAGAGGTAACAACGGTACTGCTAGATATCAAGGTCAGCGTAGGTCGCACCGGAAGAGTTACACCATTTGCATACATGGAGCCAGTCAAGGTTGCCGGATCCACTGTAACAAATGCAACCTTGCATAACGCAGAAGAGATTGTTCGTAAAGGTGTTCTCATTGGTGACACCGTTGTTATTCGTAAAGCCGGAGATGTAATCCCAGAGGTTCTTGGTCCGGTTTTGGAAAAGCGAACCGGAAACGAGCGCGCATTTGTCATGCCAACACAGTGCCCAGAATGTGGTTCACAACTTCGTGCGATGAGCCAAGGTGATGTTGATATTCGCTGCCCTAACACCCAAAGCTGTCCTGCGCAGTTGCGTGAACGAATCTATTACATCGGATCTCGTGCAGCGCTAGATATTGATGTCCTGGGTTATGAGGCAGCAACGGCGTTGTTAGATGCCAAAATCATTACTGATGAATCAGATCTCTTTGATTTAACTGCACAAAAGCTTGTTACATCTACCTTCTTTACGAAAAAGGATGGAACACCGGCTGCAAATGTAGATAAGTTGTTAGCAGCACTTGATGAGGCCAAGAACCGTCCTTTGTGGCGCACATTAGTTGCACTATCAATTCGACATGTTGGGCCAACAGCTGCGCAAGGTTTAGCCAATGCACTGGGTTCAGTAAAGGCAATTTCACAAGCCAGTGCGCAAGAGCTGGCAGATATTGATGGGGTTGGGCAGATCATCGCTGAATCAATTGTGGAATGGTTTGGCGTTAAATGGCATCAAGAGATTATTTCAAAGTGGGAAAAAGCAGGCGTCTGCATGGTTGCACAACAGGTTGAACAGCAGCCACAAACTTTGGCAGGGCTTACCTTTGTAGTTACAGGTGGCCTCGAATCATTTTCCAGAGATGGAATTTCAGAGACCATCGCAGCACATGGGGGAAAGGCTTCATCCTCAGTCTCCAAGAAGACTGATTATGTTTTGGTCGGCAGTGATCCGGGATCAAAGCTGGCTAAGGCTCAGGAATTAGGGGTACCCGTTATCGATGAAGCCAGATTTAAAGAGCTATTGGCGGGTAAGTAGTAGTATTTCTTCCATGATGACACTAGCAAGCGAGATCACCCGCGAACTTCCAGCCTCTCCACTTTTCTTTGGAGTTTTCACCTTTGTTGTGATGTCACTCTTTTTGTATTTAGTACTTCGCCTAGACCGAGACTAATTTGTCCCGCGTAGGCATTTACGGCGGAACCTTTGACCCGATTCATTTGGGTCACCTGCATGTAATTGCACAACTCATTGAAAAGAATTTAGTTGATCAACTTTTAGTAGTTCCAGCTGGCCAACCTCTGCTTCGCGAGAATGCTCCAACTGCAACCCCTCAACAACGTCGCAGTATGTGTCAGTTAGCAATCTCTGATTTACCGGCACATATCGCTGCCAAGGTTCAGGTCAATCCCATTGAAATTCTGCGGATGGGACCAAGCTATGCGATCGATACAGTTGAAGCCGTTGCTCAAAATTATCCCGATGACACCATTGTCTTGGTAGTTGGTCAGGATGCTGCAGAAAAACTAGATCAATGGCATCGAATTGATGAGCTGCGAAAAATGGTCCAGTTCTTAATTATTGGCAGACCAGGGTTTGTGGGCGATGGCGTGGATATTGGGGCGTTAGATGTTGCCGCCACCACAATTCGACAAGGTTTGAGCGCAGATGTCTCGTCATCGGTAGCTGCATTTATACGAGAGAATAACCTTTATGACAATTAGCAGCAGAACACTCGAGATCACCCAAGTAGCCGCAAAAGCCGCGATCGACAAGATTGCAGTAGATGTTGTGGCTTTGGATTTATCAGATCAGTTAGTTCTGAGCGAGGTCTTTCTCATCGCAACTGGACAAAATGAGGCTCAGGTCGATGCGATTGCAGATGAGGTAGAACGCCAACTTTCTGCAATTGGCGATAAGCCAATTCGCCGAGAACATGGCGCTGAATGGATTTTGTTGGATTACTCAGATCTAGTTGTGCATGTACAAAGCGCAGAGCTTCGTAAGTACTACATGCTAGATCGCTTATGGAATGACTGCCCAACAATTGATTTGGAAGCAGTGAGGGAGGCCGCCGTTAATGGCCGCTAATCGAGTTCTTTTATGGCGTCACGGCCAAACTGATTGGAATGTTGTAAACCGTTTTCAGGGACATTCAGATATTGATCTCAATGAGGTGGGACGTTTCCAGGCACAACATGCTGCACAAATTCTTGCTGGCATGAATCCGACAAAGATTATTTCTAGTGATCTTGGTCGTGCGCGTGATACTGCACAAGCATTAGCGAATCTGACGGGTCTTTCAGTTCAGATCGATCCAGATCTGCGCGAAACTAATGGTGGATTATGGGAAGGAAAAACCGGTGCTGAAAATCGCGCCGAGGATTTTCACAATTTCATTCGCTGGATAGATGGAGATGACAACCCTGCCGGTACGACTGGTGAGCGTCGAAGCGAGGTCGCAGATCGTGCGGTTCGTGCGATTAAGAAAGCCTTGGGAGATGAAAGCGATCAACTCTTAGTAGTAACTACCCACGGAGGTACCGCTCGTTGCATCTTGGGTTCACTGCTGCAACTGCCGATGTCTCATTGGGGAGTTATCGGCGGTCTATCAAATGCATCATGGTCGATCGTGGAACGCAACCCACGTCAATGGAACTTAGTAGAACACAACGCTGGATCAATCCCAGAGCCGGTATATGGCGAAGAGAGCGGTGCAACTTCAGCTTGAGGCTGGCCGCAGTAAATGCGGTAAGGTCTGCACTCGCACAAAAATCGGGGCTATAGCGCAGCTGGTAGCGCACCTGCATGGCATGCAGGGGGTCAGGGGTTCAAATCCCCTTAGCTCCACGTATGAATAACAA
>JACCDZ011592629.1_pt1 | contig 11537 bp, 11 predicted proteins | sample 7449551 | NCBI WGS metagenome assembly JACCDZ01 (sample SAMN15323452, study PRJNA562643) | freshwater metagenome | isolation source: river surface water | place: USA:Blue River Watershed | collected 2017-08-18
ATAATGGCAATGATAAACCTGATCCAGAGAAAGAAAAAGAAGAAAAAGATTCCAAAAAACCTGAGGATGTTGGACCTGCTAAAGAGGAAACAATTCCAACAAAATGAATTTTAGTGTAACATTTGTGGATTACAATTCGTTATGAAGAGTATAGCAATATTGCTAATTATCTTTGCTTGTACGATCTTATTAAGATCGTGTTGGACTAAATATCAAAAAAATAAATCATGAAATCATTTATAAATGAATTTACAAAGGGGTTTATACACTCCCTGTTTATTATGTATCCTATATCCTGGGCAACGGGTATTATTTTCATATTAAGGTTACCCTCCGATATATTTTGGTCATTATTATACCCATCTTTAAATATGTTTAATATACATAAGAATAGGATTAAAGATTTAGAAACGATAATGATGTCTGTGTTTATACGTGATTTATCTGGAGTACGTATATTGGCTAAGTGGTACTTGAAAATTTTATGGGGTGGATTAATAGCTAATTATGTGACATCAGAGCATAATTATAATAAGGTAGAATATGCTAAAGATCAGTTTTATAAGGAACTTCTTTTAGACATAGAAGGAAAATGAAAGTAATAAGTTTCTTCTTTACTATGCTACTTATTACAATAGCAATGAGTTTAATTACTATTATTGCTGGGTTTTCACTGGTAGCTTCACTTACACTGTTGATCTGGATAAAAGATAAGATAGTGCTACTGTGGTCACGGTTAGCAAGTAAAGTGTCGATAAACGATATGCATATCTATGTACACCAAAAAGATCAATCAATATGACAAAGGGGGATGTAATTTTACTAGATATTGTTCTATGCTGCTTAGTATTATGTGTTGTATATCTAATAGCTCAAAAATCTTAACTTAACAATGATGCCAATAATAATTTTCTTTAATGTACTTGGACTTGGAATTTTCACGTATATTGCAGTGGGGTGTTATATTAAAATGTCAAGCTACAAACAATAATGGAAGAAAAACATAAACCTAGTAAATGCCCTATATGCAATGGTACTGATATTACAAAGCATAAATTATTAGAGATACATTGGCTACTAGCGGAAGAAACTAGAATCCAACGGAAGATAGCAGCTCCAAATACCCTTGTATACACGGAGCATTATATATGTAATAATTGTAAATACCTGATGAATTTCATTACCGAAGATTTTCAGTTTTAATAAGTTAAAAATGGAAGAGAATAAAACCATTATAAATTTCAGTGGCAGAAACCTAAAAGTAATTGAAGTTAACCACAACATATACCTACAGGAATTATATTGCAACGAGAATAGGTTAACTAACATCGACCTTAGCCACAACACAGAGCTAAGATACTTAACTTGTGACCGTCGTGTAGAGGTAATAGGGGCAAATCCAAATCTTGAAATAATTAAATACTAAAAATATAACATTACATATTAACTATGAAAACTAAATCAATTATATTCGCTTCGTTTATTATGTTAACCTTTGTAGGATGCTTTAGTGTATCTCCTACACAACGCGCAGTTATGTTCTACCCATACGGTAGAGGGTTAGTAAAAGACGCAACTGTCCTGCCTGGGGTGCATCTGAAAGCACCTTGGAACACTGCAATTAAGTTCTCCGTAAATGAATCTACTATAAAGGAAACACTGGATGTGTTGGATAAAAATGGTCTTTCATTAAAGGTAGAGATGAGCACTCGTTTTGCACCTCAATCTGATAAGATTGGCTATATATATGAAAAGTTTACCTCAGACTATGTAGAAGTACTTGTCCAGCCAGAGGTACGATCCACAGTAAGGCAAGTTATGGGTAGGTATACAGCGGAAGAGATTTATTCTACGCGCCGAGCAGAGGTAGAGGCTACAATTAAAAAAGAGACGGAGTTAAAGCTAGTAGAAAGTCATATCAACGCCACCGCTGTACTTATCCGATCTATTGTATTGCCAGATAAGATAAAAGCCTCTATAGAGCGTAAACTACAACAAGAGCAAGAGTTTCTTGCGTATAAATTCAGAATAGACAAAGAAAAGAGCGAAGCAGAGCGTAAAACTATTGCTGCCCAAGGAGAAGCCCGTGCTAACGCTATTATCAACAGTAGCCTTACAAAAGAGCTTCTTACTATGCGAGGAATAGAAGCAACAATAGAGCTTGCTAAATCCCCCAATAGCAAGGTAATTGTAGTAGGAGGCACTAACGGACTTCCTATGATTTTGGGGAATTAAAAACAAAGTTTAATCATATCACATTATCATTCAATAAACAATTATAAATATGAAAAATTTATACAGAACTCATTTTAAAAAAGGTACAGGTACACAAGCATTTTTCTTGAATAAACCTGCCAAAAAAGGAGCTATTTTGGATTTTGACTACAGTAACTTTACTTTTCCTGTTAAAGTTAAAAGGTGTTTTGAGTCAGATACAGAAGTATGGTTAGTGGAGGTAAAACCTTTACAAAAATGTGGAGGTTTTACTCTGGAACCAGATGCTATGCTAAAAGTGGTTGAAGCATAAGGATTGAAGTTAAGTAAAAATTTAAACAATTATAACTATGGAAAAGTATACATTATTACATACATCAGTTACTTCTAGCGACAATAAGGATCACTATCTTATCTTAGATAAACCTGTAGCTGGAGGAACCTATCTTATAGTGGGGGATGACCCATCAAATGAAAGCACACGCGTATTTGTGGAAAAATGTGAGAGAATGAAATCTAATGATCCTACCTTAGGCGCAGAATATATCACAAAGATCGATATATCTGACTTAGGGGTAAAAGAGATCACTTTCTTCAAAGGAGCTTCTTTTGTTCCCGTGTGGAGTGAGTTTGAAATGCAAGAAACATCCCCTACCGAGGTTATATATTCCTTCCACGATAATTAATAATGGTAACCATATATTAGTTGGGACAATATAAAGTAAAAAAAGAAGCAATTAAGCCTCTATTTTCTTGTCAATTAAAAGGAGTTTAAACCGGAAATAATCATTAGTGAAAGTTTCGACAATTAAGAATGATGGATTTTGACTCATTACGAAACAATCTTCAATCACCCTACCAACAAGAAAAATGGAAGGAATGGTTGCGGGAATTATTTGGACAGCAAATCCGTATTGAAACACAAAACGATACAAGCTGTGTTCAAAAAGGAAATGCAAAATTCACCATAGAACGTTTCGCCTCCATCGTTTTAAGTGATGGTAATAAAATCGCCGTATTGGACATTAAAACTGCTGCCGATCCTGCTGCCAATGCCAATATTAAAATTGCAAGAAACAGGGTTGCTTTAAGAGAAATAGCCTTTGAACTAATTGACCAAACTCAATACAAGGGTGCATGGGTATTTTACCACAGCGCAGATGATAAACAGTTAGACTATCGGTTATCATTCATCAGTATCCAAACTACAATTGATGCAGAAGGTAATTTTATTGAGCAAAGCACCAATGCCAAACGGTACTCTTTCATTTTAGGAGCAAAAGAAAGCTGCACCACAGCTGCTTCACGCTTGTTGGCATTAAAAAACAAAGTACCTTCATTCAAAGCCTTTGAAACCCAACCGGGTATCAGTCTACAAGACTTAACAGACGCTTTTTCTGTTGAGGCGTTAAATAAGGAGTTTTTCAAACACTATAAAGACACTCATTACAAACGCTTTTGGGAATACATTGCAAACACACCCAAATATGCAGCGTTACTTCTAAACACCGAAGAAACAGAATTAACCAAACAACAAAAACCTATTCGTGATTTCACAAAGAAACTCTTAGGTCGTTTAGTATTCCTCCATTTTTTGCAAAAGAAAGGGTGGATGGGTTGCCCTGCTGATAGGGAAGGGTGGGATGGTGGCGATGAAAACTTTATGCAAAACCTGTTCAACCATTTTCCAACTAAAGAAACATTTTACAGCGAGTGCTTAACTACCTTATTCTTTGAAATACTGAATACAGACCGTAAAAATGATATAATCCCTGAGAAATTACACTACACCAAATCCAACACCCAAGCAACTGCCTATAGAGCACCTTTCTTAAACTGGGGGTTGTTTGATAATGACTTACCTAAAACCAATGGGTTCCAGTTTCCAAAAGAGTACTTCAAAGACCTATTTGATTTCTTTAACCAATACAATTTCACCATTGATGAAAACAGCCCAGAGGAACAAGAGGTAGGCATTGACCCCGAAATGCTGGGGCATATTTTTGAAAACTTATTGGAGGAAAACAAAGATAAAGGAACATTTTATACCCCCAAGGAAATAGTGCATTACATGTGTCAGGAAAGCCTGATACAATACTTGCGTACACACCTGCCGGAGTGTGCCAAGGACGAAAGCCCAGCCACCAAAGCCATTGAAACTCTTATTCGCAACAGCCATAAAAAGAACTTTATAGTAGCCAATGCCGAACGCATTAAAGCCCTATTGGACAAAGTGAAAATTTGCGACCCAGCCATTGGTTCTGGTGCTTTCCCAATGGGCATGTTGCAAGAAATACTGAAGGCCAAAACAACCCTCTACCCCACACTCAATCAAGCCCAAGCAAAAAAAGACATTATCCGCAACAACATTTATGGGGTAGACTTAGAAAATGGTGCAGTCGATATAGCCCGTTTACGCTTTTGGTTGAGCCTTGTGGTCGATGAAGAAGTGCCACAGCCTTTGCCAAACCTAGACTACAAAATCATGCAGGGCAACAGCCTGCTAGAACGTTTTGGAGATGTTGATTTGAGTAAGGTACACACCATTACCAAGACTACTACCATTTACAAACCTCAAAAAGATATTTTTGGAGACATTCTCAACCTTGAATTAAACCTACCTGACAACACTGTTTTAAGGGATAATGATTTACAACAATTAATGAATGATTTCTTTTTGGAAACCAACCCTTTAAAGAAAGCAAAAAAGAAAGAGCAGGTAAACCAAACCATACATAACCATATCGACTACAATTTAAAGCTTTGGGAAAATGCCTTAACCACAGCAACAGACCGCGCGTCCAAGCTAACCTACCCTACCATAAAGCTGTCAACCAAACGCAAAATAGAAAAGCTACACAGCGATTTAGAAGCCCTCAATAACACCCGTAAACGCCTACACCAATTAGAAAATAAAACTGCCAAGCCTTATTTCTTATGGCACTTGTTATTTGCCGATGTTTTTGAGGAAGGTGGTTTCGACATCATAATCGGTAACCCTCCCTATATACAACTGCAAAAAATGGGGGAAGAGGCCAATAGATTAGAAAGAGCAAACTATAAAACCTTTGCCCGAACTGGTGATATTTATTGCTTGTTTTATGAACAAGGATTTAATTTATTAAAACCAAATGGAGTACTTACCTACATAACAAGTAATACTTGGATGAGGACTAAGTTTGGCGAATTAATGCGAAACTATTTTAGAGAGCAAACACAAACTATTTCTTTACTAAATTTTGAAGACACCAAAATATTTCAAACAGCTACAGTTGAAACAAATATTATTCTTAGTAAGAATAACCAACAGTCAACGCCATTTAAAGCAGTTGCAGTAAAGGCTGATTACAGCTTAGGTACAAATATTTACGAGTATTTTCAAAAAAATGCAATTGAAATAAAAGAACCTTCAGATGATGGTTGGATTATTTTGAGCAAAGACGATTTTTTTATTAAAACTGAAATCGAAAAGAATGGTGTACAATTAAAAAATTGGGACGTTGACTTTTACAGAGGGTTTCTAACTGGCTTTAATGATGCTTTTTTTATTGATGCGGAAAAAAAAGAAGGACTAATCAGAGAAGATCCAAAAAGTGAAGAAATTATCAAACCATTACTTAGAGGAAGAGAAATAAGAAAGTACGGATTTAGCTTTAATGACAATTATGTAATTTTTACCAGAAGAGGATTTAAAACAGAATCATATCCTGCTATTACAAATCATCTTGAAAAATTTAGAGAGAGTTTAGAACCGAAACCAGAAAATTGGGATAACAATAAAGATGGTGAATGGAAAGGAAGAAAGCCAGGGGATTATACTTGGTATGATTTTCAAGACAATATTGCTTATCATCCAATATTTGAGAAAGAAAAATTAATTTGGTTAGCGATTTCTGATAAGCCAGCTTTTGCCTTAGATAATACAAAAAAGTATGTTACAGCACCTGCTTATATTTTATCAAGTAATGAAAGTTTAAATAAATATTTATTGGTTTTCTTAAACTCAAAGGCGATGGAATGGTATTTAGATAAGGTATCATCCAGTACAGGGCAAGGCACAAACCAATGGAGTAAAATATTTGTTGAACAACTACCTATTCCAAAAATTGCAGATGAATTAATTATTCAAAAAATTGAAATCTTAGCAGATTACCTCACATTCTTAAATGATGTAACTCAACCACCTGTAAACGACTTTACCGACAATGCCAGCATAGCAGCGGTGTTTGAAGATGTAGCCAATATGATGGTGTACGAGTTGTACTTTAGGCAACACATGCAAGAGTTGGAAATAGATGTGTTGCAGTTTGTAGATACAACCCAACAGTTTAAGCCCATCGATACCAGTGATAACGCCAACAAAGAAGCCAACGCAAAAATCATTGGCGACTGCTACAAATGGCTGCAAGGGCAAGACAACCCCATTCGCAAGCGCATCATTTCAAGCGATGAAAAAAGCAAAGACATTATTGGCAGAATAAACAGTACCACCCGTTCCCATTAAGCGGATAGCTTACCTTTTTTGGTGCAGTACAGATAACATTTATTAAAGGTAACTATATACTTGAATGCACCAAATATCAATGGTATATTTACAGTATAATTTAAGTAAACATGGACAAGATACAAACACAGTTCAGCTCGTTTGCTAACATGCTTGAAGTTCTTTCAAGTGAGGACACTTGTAGACAGTTCTTAGAGAAAATCCGTTGGGATAATAAACCTGTTTGTCCTCGCTGTGGATCAAAAGGCAAAGAGCATTATGAATTGAAACAGAAAGGCACTTTTCAAGGATTGCGAAAGTGTAAGGATTGCCGGGAAAGGTTTACTGTTCGGGTTGGTACAATGTTTCACGGTTCGCCAATTCCATTGAGAAAGTGGTTCATAGCCATCTATATATTTACCTCACACAAGAAAGGTATTTCATCATTACAGCTTCACAGGGACTTAGGGGTAACACAAAAGACCGCTTGGTTCATGCTGAACAGGATAAGGAACACCTTTGGCTATTCACCATTGGAGAAACTTACAGGTACCACACAAGCCGATGAAACATTCATGGGTGGTAAGAATAGGAATCGTCATGTCAACAAAAAAGTTAAGGAATCTCAAGGCAGATCGGTTAAGGATAAGACACCTGTTTTCGGGTTGGTTAACTCAGGAAAGGTTAATACTCGGGTAGTGCCTGACACTAGGGCCCAAACTTTAAAGCCCATCATTCAGGAAATGGTTGAACAGGGTTCAATTGTTGTCACTGATGAATGGAGGGCTTATTCTGGATTGTCCAAGAATTATCAGCACGAAGTTCTAAAACACAGAGAAGGACAATATAAGAGCAATGAATTTCATACCAATTCGGTTGAAGGATTTTGGAGCTTGTTAAAGCGTGGGGTATACGGAATATATCATTCTGCAAGCGCTAAGCATCTTAGTAAGTATTGTGATGAGTTTTCTTACCGATACAACACCCGATTGCATACGGACGGTGACCGATTTAATCTATCATTGCAGAACTCTAGCAAGAGACTAACCTACAAAGAATTAACTAGTAACGCCTAGCTATGAGAAACGAACGCCTAACCGAAAACATAGTTAGAGACCTTCTTAAAGACAAGGGGTACTTCAGTGATGAGACCATCATTGTGGAACCTCAGTCGTCCTCAAATTCCAGAATATCCGAACTTCTAAAATCAGCATCTAAGAGCGGGAGGGGATATAAAGGGTTCCCTGAGTTCATTATATCATTCAAAAACAAGCCAGATGAGCTAATTGTAATTGAGTGCAAATCATCTATTTCCAAACACGAAAGCCATAACAAGGAGAAATATTTTGAGAACCAGAAAGACTATGCCGTTGACGGTACGCTTTGGTATGCTTCATTCTTAAAAGATGACTTCAACGTGACCGCTATTGCCGTAAGTGGTGAAAATAAAAGGGAGCATAAAATATCCTCTTATCTGTGGCTCAAAGGGAACTATACGTTTATAGAAATTCAGGAGGGATTTTTCCCGAGGCCTGACGAAGTTTCCGAAATCGTTGTATCTAAACAGCGTCCTTTTTCTCAGGACGATTTGATCAAAAAGGCAAATGAGTACAATGAACTTTTGCATGACTACTCAATACCGGAAATAGAGCGTTGTACATTGATGAGTGCAATACTTGTAGCATTGCAACACAAGCCGTTTTGCAGTAGTTACAGCGAGTACACCCACGAGCAAAACAGAGAACTTATCACAGCATTACTAGGAGCTTGTAAAAGTGTGTTATCCGAGAATGGACTGAGTACGGATAAAATTACAGTTATTGAAGGGGAGTATTCAAAATTCAAGACAAATTCAGTTTTTAGTTCCAGTCATGTAAGGAATAGACGAACCAACGTAGAAAATGTCAACACAGTTCTGAGAGACTTTGTAAGACGTATTCACAAGGAAATACTACCCTATATTCAAAGTAATGAATTTGATATACTGGGGCAGTTTTATACGATCTTCATTAAGTATGCAGGAAGCGATAAAAAGACCGGATTAGTCTTAACCCCAATCCATATAACCGATTTATTTTGTGAGATAGCCAGGCTTAATAAGAATGATGTTGTTTTTGACCCCTGTTGCGGAACAGCAGGCTTTCTTGTTTCCGCCATGAACCACATGCTAAAGGATGCTGGACATGATAGCACCAAGAGAAGGGAAATCAAGTCCAATCAATTAGTTGGTATTGAAATGAGGCAAGATATGTTCGCCCATGCTTGCTCCAACATGATGATGAGAGGTGACGGCAAAAGTCATATACTTTACGGTGACTGTTTTAATAAAAAAAACAAAGACGAGGTAAGAAAATTCAGGCCAACCAAAACCTTTCTGAATCCACCATATACAAAGGATAATAATGCGGAGCAATTAAAGTTCCTTGAAAACGCTTTGGATTGTATTGAACCAGGGGGTGTTGGTATAGCAATTTGCAAGATGGGGACGGTAGTATCAGATAAAAGTGATCTGACCCATGTAAAGGAACGATTACTAGAAAAACACACACTAGAAGCCGTTTTAAGTATGCCAAAGGAACTTTTCAATCCGTCAGCCAGCGTTGACACGGCCATCATAGTTTTTAAGGCAAAAATACCACATCCAAGAGGATATAAGTCTTTCTTTGGCTACTTCAAAGACGATGGGTTTACGGTCAACAAAAAGAAAAGAACTGATAGTAAGAACCATTGGGCAACCATTAAATCAAAGTGGTTGAGTGCATATTTGAATCGAGAGGAAATAGTTGGACTAAGTGTTTTACATGAAGTTTCAGCAGGTGATGAATGGTGCGCAGAGGCGTATATGACAACTGATTATTCTAGCCTTTCACAAAAAGATTTCTTAGGTGTTGTCAAGGAGTTTGTTGCTTTTAAGTTCCTAAATGATGAATAGGGTAAGTGACTTGTTTGATGTGTGTTATGGTACCAATTTGGAATACAATAAAATGATACCACAAAGCAACGGTATTCCATTTGTGGCAAGGGGATCGGGGAACAATGGCGTGGTTGGATATGTCAAGCGTATCGAAGGAGACAATCCGAATCCACAAAACACGATTTCAGTTGCTGGGGGAGGCTCTGTTTTAGAAAGTTATTTACAGGAACGACCCTATTACAGTGGACGAGATTTGTATTACCTACGACCTAAAAAAGTTTTATCGAATAATCAATTACTCTTCTACTGTCTTGTTCTTAGAAGTAACAAGTACCGTTTTAGTTACGGCAGACAAGCAAACAGAACATTAGGGCATTTAATGATTCCGTCTTTGGACGAGATACCTAATTGGGTAGAAAAGACTAACATACCTGAAAAGCCTAATAGGGGTTCTGTCATTTCAAATGGTATAAAATTAGCTGTGGAGAATTGGAAATGGTTTGCTTATGATGAGCTTTTCACAATCGAACGAGGCAAAGGGGCAAGAGAGGAAGATTTAGTTACGAATGGTAGGATAAATTTCATAACCTCAATTGATTCAAACAATGGATTGACTGGCTATGTAAACAACCCACCAAAACACAAGCCACACGTAATTACGGTCAATAGAAACGGAAGCGTTGCTGAGGCATTTTATCAAACAGAACCATTTTGTTCTACTGAAGATGTGCATGTATTCACTCCTAAGTTTAAGATGAACCAGTACATAGCTTTGTTCCTTGTAACATTGATTAAGCTGGAAAAATACAGGTATTCTTATGGTAGAAAATGGGGACTTGACAGGATGAGAAGTAGTACTATTAAACTACCAGACAGTAACGGACAACCAGATTGGCAATTCATGGAGGATTATATTAAGTCCCTTCCTTATAGTAGTAATTTGAAAGAAATTAGTGAATCAAAACAAAAGAAAGTCAATAGCTTGACAGATTCGGAGCTTATTGAAAAGTACGAATCGGGTTCTATTGACTTTGGAAAGACACTAGAACCAACCTTGAAAAACGAAGATTAAAAAATTAAGAATGTATGATTCTTTAATACTAGGAAATCAAGTACATTCAAGTATATAGTTACCAACAATTAATAGCTAAAAAATAGTGGCTAAAAAGATAACAACAGCAGACGTATTTACTACTCCGCTTGAAACTGCAACGCGGACAAAGATAAATAATTGGCTTACTAATCTTGGTTGGAATATTAACGAAAGTAGCCCTGATTGTAATTGCTATACTGAGAGAGCAAGGACGGTATCTGAAAATAATTTATTTTCAGGGAAAAAGCCTGACTACGTTTTATATTCAGAAGAAAAAACACCAATAGCAATTATCGAGGCGAAGCGACCAGGAGCAAGTTTAGAAAAGGCTTTGCACGAATCTATAGAGAAATATGCTACCCCTTTAAATGTAAAAATCGTATTTGTTACAGATGGTTTATTTATACAAGCATACCATACTGACGAGAAGGATTACCTGTATTACAATTCAGAAATTGTAACAGAATTTTTATCTGAAAAGAGAATAAAGCTATTTATAAAAGGGGGGAGTAAAATTTTCAGTGAAAAAAAAATAGTTCACTCAAAAGTTGGGCTAATAAAAATCTTTGAAGAAGCTAACAATATACTTAGAAAAGATGGATTAAGTGAAGGTAAGGAACGGTTTACGGAGTTTTCAAATATCCTATTCCTTAAACTAATAAGCGATATTGAAAACATACGTGATGAAAGAGGTGAAATAAGGAGATTGGAAAAAATATATTGCTGGGAAAATTTTTGCGATAAACCCGCCGATGAATTACACGCTTACATCAATAAGGTTGTTCTTCCACGTTTTGACCAAGAGTATAACCATACTAGCGATATTTTCAATA
>JACCDZ011772171.1_pt1 | contig 11536 bp, 9 predicted proteins | sample 7449551 | NCBI WGS metagenome assembly JACCDZ01 (sample SAMN15323452, study PRJNA562643) | freshwater metagenome | isolation source: river surface water | place: USA:Blue River Watershed | collected 2017-08-18
CCAGATCGCCCAATCCAAATAGGAAGCACTAAAGCTAGACACGTTACTAGCTCAAACCTCTAAGGATAGGTTTTAGAACTCTATATAGGAACTACAGCTACTAAAAGATAGTGAGCAAATACTGAAGCTAAAGCTAGAAAAAGCCATAAAATACGGTGAAACCGAAGAATCTACACTATAGATTCAAAACGAAATCAAGGCTAACCAACTAGAGCAAGCGCAGGCATAGACGGGTATAGTAAAATCTAAGTACGAAGCGCTAGAATAGGAGGTATAGCTTCGTGGTAGGGAGATGGGTCTTAGTGAGCTGGACATATTATAGCAGCAAGTTCAGACCAAGAAGGAGTTTATTTAGACCCTTCAATAGGAAAAAGCTTCTAGGGCTGAAATCTATGAGCAGCAGATGTAGTTGCGTGAGCTTGAGCTACAGCAGTAGAATGCAAAACAGGCAGAATCTGTTAAGTACCGTAACTTAGGCATGGACGCGTTAGGCAGCTAGGGTTCAGTACCTCTAATACAGGGCCCTACTCAAATAGGTGACTAGTAGCTAAAAGAGTAGGAATTGTAGACAGCAATGGATGCAATTAATAAATCCTTCTCTGAACTTTCCTCCTATAACCCAGCATTTTCAGATATGGTTGCTAACGTCTCTAATCTGGGGCTGGCTTTCCATTAGATGGGTGAGGGTGCATAGACAGGGTAGCAGGTAGCCGCGTAGGGGATGTCTACCGTAGCTTCCATGTTGAACATGGCTTCTCAACAAACTATTTCAGGTATTGACCAACAGATAGCTGCGGAAAAGGAGCGAGATGGTAAGTCTGAAGAGTCTAAGAAGAAGATTCAAAAGCTAGAAGCTGAAAAGGCTGCGGCGCAGAAGAAGGCTTAGACTGAGCAGATTGTAATGCAGACCGCTATGGGTATTACTCAGGCTCTAGCCACTCTACCACCACCAGTAAGCTATGCTATGGCCGCTACTACCTAGTTGATGGGTTAGTAGGCACTTAAGTCCTAGCAGTCTGGGAGTGCAATTGCTAGCGTTGGTGAAGCTTCTGTTCCCTCCCTATCCTTGGGGGAACGAGACAACCGAATTGATGTTTCTAGAAGCGCCTCCGCTGGGGAGCTATAGTACATTCAAGGAGGTAATGGGGTGGGTAATGCGTCTGACTTCAAGCCTCGTGCGGTAGGTAATCGCGCTCCAGCTAACCACCAGGTTCTTGTTGGGGAAAACGGGCCAGAAGTTGTGGCTTTTGACACCCCGGGTATGATTACGGCCTAGAACCAAGCTAGTAGCAACAGCTACGGCAGTAATTTCAATGTAACTATACAAGCACTGGATAGCGAAAGCCTTCAATCATACTTGCAAAAGAATGGTCAGATTTTTGCCTCTAGTATGGAGTACCAGCTTAACAGCGAAGGTTACTCTATGTATAGGAAGTAATTAAAGGAGGGCAATTGCCCTCCTTTCTTTTTACTTTTTAAAAATCGTTGCCAATTATTATTCTATAGCGTATCATATAACTATACTTATTAAGGGTCTCATTCCCTATTTAGGAGCTAACAATGTTGTTACCAGATCCAATCAATAATCCGGGGGCTCCTGGGTTTTCATCCTCAGAGTTAGTATCCGTGTAGCCCGTTTTTCAGGACTGGATGCCTAATACTAAATCAATATCTGTATCTTCCGGTGAACACTACTGGGAACTTACTCTAGGATATTCTGACTTGCTGCCTTCCGAATATAATATCCTGGCTTAGGCAATAGATAAAACCCTCTAGCTAAATGAAAAACTAGAGGTATGGCTACCACAATACGAGGACTACACGTTTAAGTTAAATAGCTACACGGTGTAGTAGTCAACCTAGACCTCAGTAACTCTTCCATAGGCGGGCATGGTATCTACCCCTAAAAAGGGTATGATGTTGCAGTTTTCTAATCACAAAAAAGTTTATAGAATTACTGATTTCAGAATTAGCGGGAGTAATGTAATCATAGACTTCTTCCCAACACTACGTACCGCCGTTACCACGGCGAATACTGTTAAATTTACCGGAATCAGGTTTAGTATGGACTTTAAAGATAGGTCTGCCCCACTATCCACCCCAACGTTTAACTCAGACGGATTTTATAGTGAGGGGGCGACCCTTGAGCTAAGAGAGGCAATATAATGCGTAATGTACTACCTACTGCGTAGTAGTTTTTCTAGTAGAACCCACACAGAAAGGTTGCTAACCTAGTCGAAATGGAACTACCTACTTAGGGGGGTACTACTAAACTATACTGCACAGACTACTAGACAGATATAACATTCAAGGGAAATCTATATAAGTAGGGCATACTAAAATCTATTTCCTCATATACCCAAACAACTAAGCTATCTAGCTCCCAGATTAATATAGTTACAACTGGGCTTGATACCGTACAGCTATCCTTATTCCTATAGGATGGCCACTCTTTACAAGGTAAGAAAGTAACTATCCACCAAGCATACATTAACCAATAGGGGTAGATTGAGCCAATAATGACTGGCAACGTCCCAGTGATTTGGTTCCGTGGAAACATACAGGGCGGCTCTATCAGTGATAAAAGGGACACAGCCATGGGGGAATCTTCGATTACTTGGGTGTGCACTAATGACTTCTATGATTTTGAGCGGGTATAGGGCAGATTTACTAACGATGCTAGTCATAGGTAGTTGGTAACAGGCCCTGATGGTACGCCTGTGCCTTCTGGGGCAGCAAAAAGACCAGAATACGCTGACGATTTAGGTTTCTTCCATGCAGATAAGTCTACTCAAATACTAGCTAAATACCAGTAGCAAGAGAAGCGATACAAGATTCAATCCTCAAAAAGAGGGGGTCTTTCTGGTTTAATAGGTGGTAAGAATATGAATCTAGTGGAATACTACGAAACTGTAGAAAAATCCGTGGATCTCTCTTTCAACCTAGCTGCTAGGTACCTACCAGTAGTTTATGGGACCCAATTTGTGGGTGGTATCCCTATTTTTGCAGATACTGATAAAAATAACCCGAATACTGTATGGGTTGTGTATGCTGTATGTGAAGGTGAGATTGAAGGTTTTTTAGATATTCATATAGACGATAAGCCCCTCATTTGTATTGACGACAAGGATGATGAAGGTAGGGTGTGCTTCGGTCGCAAAAGGGTTAATGGGGACACTATGAATAAGTTGGCAGTAGATGCTAACGGAAACCCTGTAGCAGGTGCTTCAGGACCTAGCGTCCACGGTCAATCGTATATATTGAAAGATGACGATGGTACTATTCAATTTTGGGTTTATCATGGTCTTAAAAACCAGACTGCCTCAAGTGTCTTAGTGTCCAAGGCTTAGAGGGGGGAATTCTACCTACAATCCCTCAACAATATTGGCCCGGAATATTGGGACAGTAATTTCAGGCTTTTAGATACGTAGTACGTTGTGATGAGGGTTGAAATCACCGAAGCTAGAAATAACATCCCAGACGTTATGTTTGAAGTAAAGGGGCGTAAGATAAAGACCTATAATGACTCCCTGACCTCTACTGAAACCAAATCCTCTTCTAACCTAGCTTGGCAGCTGCTAGACTACGCAACCTCCGTATTTGGGTAGTAGATTCCCCTTAATTAGATAGACCTAAATAGCTTCCTATAGGTAGCAAAATAGTATGATACAGTAGATACTAGCTATGACCCTATTTGGGTGCCTTTCTGGAGATATCTAAACTGGGACAATTAGTCGCCGGGCAACAGGGCCTCTGTACAGACCAACTGGGTAATTGATACAGCTAATCCAGTTTTTGACTGCTTTAGTACTATGTTAACTCAAGGGCAAGCCTCCCTAACCACCTTCAATGGTCAGTACTATTTAACCTAGGAAGTAGATAGGTAGCCTGTTTAGAATATAAACCTAGACTAGACACTTGATGGAAATATCAAAATAACCGATAGTACCGGTCGTACTAAGTACAACACGGTTGGGGCAGCTATCTCTGATCCTGCTAATATGTGGAACCAGATACAAGTTAGTTTCTACGACGCAAATTACCTGCAGCAGGATAGTATGCGTGAGAAAAAATTAAACCTAGCTTTTGCAGGTATAACGAACTATTACACTGCTAGGAGCATGGCCGCTAGGGAGCTTAGGAAGTCCAGATATTCTAGAGAGTTAGACAACATCCGACCAGATTAGGATTTATTCTACCTACTACCAAACGACCCAGTAACCATTACCTACAGTAGGTACAACTACTCTAATAAAACTTTCTTTGTAGAGTCCGTATCTACAGATTAGTAGGGCAGGGTTAGTTTAACACTAAAGGAATATGAATAGGGTATTTTCGTTAATTCACCACAAACTGATAATAGCGGAAACCAAATACCTGGTATCTCTACCAATGTGCTCCCACCAAGGAACCTACAGTATTTTCCATACGTTTCAGTAGCTCAGGACTCTATAGGGCTAAATGGCACGCTTAAGTGGTTACCTTCCTTGAGTACTGGTGTATTGTACTATACTGTATATCAAAGTGGTAAAACCGACCCTTATGTAGTCGAGGCTGACCCTAATGCTAGTGAGATTTCTTTACCCCTTATAAACTTGGAGGAAGGTAGTTACACCTTTGAGGTAAGGTAGGTGCTTGGTACCGGAGTACGAAGCAAGCCTTAGGTGTTGAGCGTACTTATCAATCCCGCTAAATCTTTAAACCCTGTTACTGGGTTCAGAGCATTAAACAGAGTACCTGGAGAGGCTTCTATATTTTAGGGTGGGTACATACAACTAGTATGGGACAAAACTCCAGATGAACAATATATACAACCTCTTTACTACGTAATAGAATTTTATAACTAGGCTAACACTCTCGTTAGGAGCCTGCGAATTACTAAACTATACAGCTTTAATTACTTACTGTAGGATATGAAATAGGACTACAGAACCGTAACAGGTAGTTTAGGCGTATATCGTGAATATCGTATCCGCATTAGGGCGGAAGGCTCCAAGGGTGAATAGTCAGTTACATGGACTGAGCTAGAATGATTAATAACGTAGCACCAGAAAAACTGGTAAATATATATGGTGTTTAGTCATATACTAAGCTATATATACAGCACTCCTTTAACATGGATACTGACTTGCTAGGTAAGGCCTTCTGGGTCTATAATGCATCTTAGGTTCAGGTTAAGGAATGGTTAGTAACAGACCCAGGCCAGCTGGGATATACTTCAGTAACTATCCCTGGTCTTGTTTAGGATACCCCTTACACTATTAAGGGGTAGTTCTACGACTAGATGATTGACCCAGAACTATTGGCAGCTAAGTTTGGTATAAACATATCCGACCCCATCAGCTTAAGAACTAAAAAAGCCCCTACCCTTACTAATATTACTGTAACCGCCACCTAGGTGGAGGTAGGGGTAAGTAACCCTACAGTAAACTTTACTTGCTAGGGGGACGCTGATTTTGTTGAGATTCAGTACAAGCTCACTTCGGACTCTACGTGGAGTAGTTGCTACTCCGGCCAAGTAACCTCACCCATATCCTTGATAATGCCTATTGGCACTTATAATTTCCGTATACGCGGCAACATAGGATTACCTGATGGCGTAACTATTGAACAATCTTAGTGGTACCAGTACCCATCTAGTGTAGTGGTACAGTACATGTAGATACCTCCAAGTAAGCCTACAGGTATCAGGTTCGCTGTATAGAAGATTAAGGATGGCGTTGAGCGCTATGATGTTAAAGTGGCATGGGACTGGGCTAGGGCAAATGGCTAGCAGATCAAACAGTTCATTATAGAGTATACACCAACAGCTAAGTTTAACGCCAGTGGTTGGACAGGTGCCCAACAGGTTAACACGTCTAGTACACCTTCCTAGATACTAGTAAACTTCCCATTTGATATAGAATTCAAGCTGCGGGTAGTAGCAACGTAGTGGGGGCCAAATGATGGGACCATGACTACGTATTCCGACGTGGCCACTATGCGCATAACTGCTAGCACACCCATTACTGACAATTTCACTAAAGAAACCGGGGTAGAGGTTGGATACTATGGGGTAAATTAGTACAAAGGTACTGGTGCGCAGAGAGTTCAGACCTTCAAGTTAGACTAGGCGACTGGTAACCTATCAATAGGTATCGCGGATGCACAAGGAAAAGTACCCTTCTCCTTTGATGCGGTAAACAACATCTTTAACGTATCAGGTCGAATTATTACTGACACTATAAACGCTGCTAGTTTTGTACTTACCAATACATCAGGAACTTCCCCATCCTTGTACTCCCAAGAAAAGCCCTAGTTTGGTAATGCCAACCAAGGTATTTGGATGGGGTACAATAGTACGGGTAAGTTCTTGTTTGACCTGGGTAATTCCGCGCAGTATGTGCGTTGGGATGGTACTACTCTAAGGATTTAGGGTAACGTAGTTATTGGTACTCCAGGTGGTGATACTTCCATAACGGACGCACTAAAAGGAAAATCTGTAGTTCCAATTTACCAAGCTGCGTAGTCTACACCAACTAAACCAACGGCAACAGCCTATCCGCCTTCAGGGTGGTCGTCTAGTCCTCCGGCGTTCAATCCTTAGACACAAAAGGTATGGGTGTGTACAGGCATTATTGACCCCCTTACTAACGTGCTAGTAAGTGGGGAGACTTGGTCAACCCCTGTTCAATTTTCTGGTTCTGATGGTGCTCAAGGGGTTCCAGGGATTCAAGGACCTCCCGGTGCTAATGGTGCTCAGGGTGGTAGGGGTCCTGGTATTTACTAGAACGCAGTAGTAGATACCACCACAGATTTTAACGTTGCCAGTGCAAATCAGTTCTTCCTTAATACTTTTGGGTCTTAGCAGGTAATATACGACTGCCTAACTCAGTACAGGGTAAGCAACCCTTCGGTGGCATGGACTAGGATGTGGAACGGCTCTTAGTGGGTATAGCCGGCTCTAATGGTACACGGAGATATAATTGCCAATGGCACTATAAGGGGTGAAAAGATGGTAGCAGACCAAGCCTTCTTCTAGAAAGCAGGTATAAACGTCATTTACGATAGGGCTGCTTAGCTATCTGCCAACCCAGAAGGCACCTACAAGATGAAAATCGACTTAGCCTCAGGCTTCATTCACATAAGGTAATATGGCTAGAATAACAGGAACTACTAAGACTGATTTAGTTTTAGTATCAATTGAGCCCCAGAGTTCTGGGGCTATACAGTTAGAAAAAGTTATTGGTACCTAGGCTATTTAGTAGGATGGTACATACGACTTTCAATTACCTGTTGGCATTTATGATATTTCGTTGTATGATAGTAGAAGTTTAAAAAGATTACAACGATGTGGTGTTTATATTTCTACAACAGACACCACACTTACCCTTGAGGGGCTACTAGCGAGGTAGTAATGGCAATTAATGTAAGTGGTATTCTTAAATCACCACAAGGGTCTGCAATATAGAATGCTGAAATCATTTTTGAGTAGACCCGTACTTCAACCGAGGTACTGGCAGGGACTAAGTTTTCTATTATAACCAACTAGACAGGTAACTATTCCTCTTCCTTAGGGGTTGGTACGTATACATTTAAGGTGCGTTTCTAGGATGAAACCCAGTATAGAACTGTGGCCAGTAACGTTATTGTTACCCAGTCTATGGATAACTACTCTTTAAACCAAATCATTTAGGTTCAATCCTAGATGCAAGATGTAGATTATGACCTTCTGCAGGATGTAATATAGGCTAGAAACTAGGCTGCTGAATCTGCATAGGCAGCGTAGAATTCCTAGGCAACAGCAACAACTAAAGCATCAGAAGCTTCTAGCAGTGCTTAGGCTGCACTAGCAAGTAAAAATGCTGCTTAGACTTCCGAAGCTAACGCCCTGTCCAGCAAAAACGCTGCTTAGACTTCTTAGACTAACGCTGCCAGCAGCTAGACTGCTGCCGCTAATAGCTAGACTGCTGCTGCTAATAGCTAGACTACAGCAACAACTAAAGCAACAGAAGCTTCTAGCAGTGCCTAGGCCGCTCTAACTAGTAAAAACGCTGCTTAGACTTCAGAAACTAATGCACTTGCCAGTAAAAACGCAGCATAGACCTCATAGACCAATGCCAGTACCAAAGCAAGTGAAGCAGCCACTTCCTAGACTACAGCAACAACTAAAGCATCATAGGCCGCATCATCCTAGACCTAGGCTTAGCAAAGTTAGAGTGATGCAGGGGCTGCTGCCTCCTAGGCTGATAACAGCGCGCAGTAGGCATAGTAGAGTTAGACCTCTGCTTCCACTAGTTAGGCTACAGCAACAACTAAAGCATCAGAAGCTTCTAGCAGTGCTTAGGCTGCTCTAGCAAGCAAAAATGCCGCTTAGACTTCTGAGACTAACGCTTTATCTAGCAAGAACGCTGCTTAGACTTCATAGACTAATGCTGCGGGCAGCTAGACTGCGGCATCCACATCCTAGACTACTGCCTCTACAAAGGCAGGGGAGGCTTCTACTAGCTAGACTACTGCTGCTGCTTCTTAGACTACTGCTACCACAAAAGCGGGAGAAGCATCCACCAGTTAGACTAACGCTGCGACGTCATAGGCCACTGCTACTACAAAAGCAGGGGAGGCTTCTACTAGCTAGACTAATGCTGCATCTTCCTAGTCTACAGCAACAACCAAGGCAACTGAAGCAACTAACAGCGCCACTCTTGCACAAAAGTGGGCAGCTAATCCAGAAAACTCGGCGGTTTCTGGGGGGCTATACTCAGCATTGCATTACGCTGCTAAAGCTGCTCAGTCTGCACAAACAGCTAGTGGTCAGCTAGTATGGCGGGGTGGATGGTCTGCTTAGGCGGGTTCTGCGCCTCCTACCCCCTCTGGAGCAACCTAGGACTTCTACCGAATTACTTAGGCCGGCACTATCCTTAGCGTATAGTATGAAGTTGGTGATTATATTCACTGGGATAACCTCAACTCCATCTGGTTTAAGATGGACGGCACTGATTCTGTTACCTCTGTAAATGGTCGTACAGGGGCAGTTGTTGTCACCAAGACTGATGTAGGCCTTAGCGCGGTAAACAACTGGGGAGCTAGTTCTTAGACCAACAATGCGTCTACTACAACGTATGCTACTACAGCGGGAGTAAAAGCAGCCTATGATTTAGCAGCTACCAAGCTTACAGCAACAGCTAACGCTGTATCAGCAACTAAGTTGGTAACTGCTAGAACAATTAACGGAACAAGCTTCGACGGTACTGCTAATATTACTACCTAGAACTGGGGTACTTCTCGTAACTTAACTATAGGTGAAACCTCCAAAGCCGTTAATGGTTCTGCCGATGTCTCTTGGACCTTAGATGAGATTGGCGCTATCCCTGCTACATTACTACCTACGGGTAGCAACTACTAGGATGTGGTAAGTAAGCTAATAAGGGTAGGGTCTGATGGGGTGTAGAAAGTAGGTCGTATTTTAGATTTTCATGCTGAAAATAGTACTTTAGACAATGATGTAAGGTTTACTGTAACAAATGAAACAGGCACTATTAGCAGGGGTGATCTGGAGATCACAGCTAGAACTGTTAGAGTGAATGGCAACGAAGTATACCACTAGGGTAATACTTCCCCCGTAGCTTTAGGAGCAGTGCCAGATACTCGTACTGTTAACGGCAAACGTCTGAATGCGGATGTTACTCTAGTACCTTAGGACCTTGGTACCCTTACCACTTCTGAAATCGAAGCTTTAGGTAGGAAGTCAATAATAATCAACTAGCCGGCAGGCTTAGTATAGGGCAAATACTACCCTATAGTAGTCACTAACTACTATAATGACCAAGCATTATACATAACTACTAGGAGTAGTGTGGGTTCAGACCCTATGAACAACTGCTCCTTTGATGGTATCGTAAGATAGGCTGGATGGAGTGACAAATCCTCTATAGTAGATGGTGTATTTACTGCTTATAGCAGCTCCGAAAGAGCAATACACAGTATAGTAGGGCCCAGCGAGTAGGAGGGAGTCTACGCTATCTACGTAGAGGCTAGGTAGTTCCCTATAGTTCTAAGGGTTTAGGGATCTTAGACCGTGAAGTGCACTGGTGCTGCTATATCTCATGATACCTCCACTTTTGTGGCCTAGGTAGATAATCCGAGTGATATAACTGGGTCTACTAATAAACTCAATATGTTAGCAGACTTCGCCAAAGGGTCAGGAAGGTACCGTGGGGGTAGTCTATACTATCATGAAGGCTATTTGCCTACGCCAGATACGCTTGGTGCTGTGCCGCAGGCCCGTACTATCAACTCTAAACCGTTGACGTCCAATATCACTCTTTCCGCTGCTGATGTCGGGGCATTGCCATCAAGCTCATATAACCCCCGCGCAGACTCGCTGAACAATTCCGCAGGGCAAATTGGGGCGGTAGAAGCTGGCGATATGGACACTCGCCCGGCAGGTGATTTTGCTCTGTTTAACGGAAACACCGTCCAGAACTCCCCGCCCAATACGACCTATTTCTATTGTGAAACCAAGAGCATTTACAACATTGGCGCCTTGCTGCAAACGGCTTGGCCTTATGATGGGGGTGGTGGGGTATATCACCGAAATTACTCCCTAAATACTCGCAGCTGGACTCCTTGGCAGCGCGTGTACGACACCAAGAACAAGCCGACTGCCTCGGATGTTGGTGCTGTACCTGCTACTGGTGGGACTGTATTTGGGGCGTTAGGAGTCACAGCGGAACTTAACCTTGTAGCGAATTCTGCTGACGACATGGCAGACATTGTGTGGAGAGCACCTGATAGCACTGAGCGAGGGCGCCTGTGGATTGGGGGCACGATAGGGGCTGATAACTCTCTCACATGGCGTAGTGGTGGAAGTGGGGCTACCCACAAGATTTACCATGAAGGGAACAAGCCGACTGCCTCAGATGTTGGTGCTATGGCCGATGGTGGTTTTTACGGAACTATCCACTTTAGTAACTGGGTGCGGACCACTGGGGACACCGGATGGTTTAACGCTACTTACGGTGGCGGGATCTACATGGGCGACACCACATGGATTCGCATCTACAACGGCAAGAAGTTCCACATCGCCAATGGTGAAGGGGACGCGCTCAACGTGGCTGGCGGCATCTATGCGGGCGGTAACGGTAACTTCGGTGACGTCTACATCCGGTCGGACAAACGACTGAAGACCAACCTTGTGCCACTCTCCGATGCACTTGAGAAGGTCTGCAAGCTGACCGGCTACGAGTACGACAAGAAGAAGTGTCTGTCTGCCACTGAGTACGATGTTCACGAAGCTGGACTAATCGCACAGGACGTCCAAGCGGTCCTCCCTGCGGCGACCAGTGAAGTGAACAGTGCGACTGCTTCTGGCAACGAAGAGAACGTCCTGACGATCTCCCACGGTGGCGTCATCGCTCTGCTGGTGGAGGCAGTCAAGGAACTCTCTGAGAAGGTGAAGGAGTTGGAATATGGCCGTACCTAACGTTCCCTTCTGGTTGTCTCAGGCAAACACCGAGTTCCAGGCCAATGGATGGGCCTCGAACATCATGGGGAA
>JACCDZ010700214.1_pt1 | contig 11535 bp, 11 predicted proteins | sample 7449551 | NCBI WGS metagenome assembly JACCDZ01 (sample SAMN15323452, study PRJNA562643) | freshwater metagenome | isolation source: river surface water | place: USA:Blue River Watershed | collected 2017-08-18
GTGCAGCCTTCGCCTGCGAGCTGAAGGACTTCGGCGAAAATTACCTGCAAGAAGCCCTCGGCAAACAAGCCGAACTGACCGATCTGGATCTGGTCTGGCATTTCATCGGGCCGATCCAGTCCAACAAGACCCGCATCATTGCGGAAAACTTCGACTGGGTGCACTCGGTTGATCGCCTGAAAATTGCCCAACGGCTGTCAGCCCAACGGCCGCAGGATTTGCCGGCGCTGAACATCTGCCTGCAAGTGAATGTCAGCGGGGAAGCCAGCAAATCGGGCTGCCACCCGGATGAGCTGCCGGCCCTGGCGCAGGCGGTCAGCCAGCTGACCCATCTCCGCCTGCGCGGCCTGATGGCGATCCCCGAGCCAACCAGCGATACTGCCGCGCAACACGCCGCTTTTGCGCGCCTGCGTGAACTCAGCAACAGCTTGGGCCTGCCACTGGACACGCTGTCGATGGGCATGAGTGATGACCTCGAAGCCGCCATCGCCGAGGGCGCCAACTGGGTCCGCATCGGCAGCTCGATCTTTGGCGCCCGCCACTACCCTGAGACACACCATCCAGCACCTTCACCCCTAGGAAATCCTGCATGAGCCACCTGCGAATCGCCTTCATTGGCGCCGGAAACATGGCCGCCAGCCTGATTGGCGGCCTGCGCGCCCAAGGCATGAGCGCCGCGCAGATCTGCGCCAGCGAACCGGGCGCCGAGCAACGTGCGCGCATTAGCGCAGAACACGGCATTACCGTCTACGAATCCAATCAGCAAGCCATCTCTGGTGCCGACCTGATCGTACTGGCGGTCAAGCCGCAAATCATGAAAGCGGTGTGCCTGGCATTAGCGCCTCATTTACAGGCAAACCAGTTGATCGTGTCGATTGCCGCCGGCATCAGTTGTGCCAGCCTGAACAACTGGCTGGGGCCGCAACCACTGGTGCGTTGCATGCCCAACACGCCCGCGCTGGTGCGCCAGGGCGTCAGCGGCCTGTTTGCCAATGCACAGGTCAGCGCCACCCAGCGCGAACAGGCCGAACAGGTACTGAGCGCCGTCGGCATGGTGCTGTGGCTGGATAATGAAGCGCAGATTGATGCCGTCACCGCCGTCTCCGGCAGCGGCCCGGCGTATTTTTTCCTGCTGATCGAGGCCATGAGTGCAGCCGGCGTGCAGCTGGGCCTGACGCCCGAAACCGCCACCCAACTGAGCATCCAGACCGCATTGGGTGCTGCACGCATGGCCGTCAGCAGTGATGTGGATGCGGGTGAACTGCGCCGCCGCGTGACCTCACCCAACGGCACCACCGAAGCCGCGATCAAGACCTTCCAGGCCGGCGGTTTTGCCGCACTGGTCGAAAACGCACTGACCGCCGCCGCGACGCGCTCGGTCGAGCTGGCCAACGAATTGGGAAACTGAGGAAACCACCATGACCGGACTGAACACTGCCGCCATTTATGTGCTGCAAACACTCGGCAGCCTGTACCTGCTGATCGTGCTGCTGCGTTTCATCCTGCAACTGGTGCGCGCGGACTTTTACAATCCGCTCAGCCAGTTTGTGGTGCGCGCCACCCAACCACTGTTGCTGCCGTTGCGCAAAGTCATCCCCAGCCTCTTCGGCCTGGACACGGCTTCCCTGGTACTGGCCATCCTGGTTCAGTTACTGCTGATGATGATCACGCTGATCCTCATGGGTTATGGGATTGGCGGCTATGTGCTGCAATTACTGGTCTGGTCGATGATTGGCGTGACCTCGCTGTTCCTCAAGGTGTTCTATTTCGCCATGATTGTCAGCGTGATCCTGTCCTGGGTCGCCCCCGGCAGCTACAACCCTGGCGCGCAGCTGGTCAATCAGATCTGCGAACCGCTGCTGGCACCCTTCCGCAAAATCATGCCCAACCTTGGCGGTCTGGATATTTCACCGATTTTTGCCTTCATTGCGTTGAATCTGGTCGACATGCTGGTGATCGGCAACCTCGCCGCCATGAGCGGACTGCCACAGCAACTCAGCCCCTTCCTGTAATGGGCTGCAGTTAATGGCCTACTTTCACTGGGCTGGCGATGACCTGATTCTCGACATTCATCTCCAGCCCAAGGCCAGCAAAGACGAATTTGCCGGTTTGCACGGCGAACGCCTGAAAATCCGCCTGACCGCACCTCCGGTTGAAGGCAAGGCCAATGCCCACCTGATGGCCTTTCTGGGTCAGGCATTCGGCGTCGCCAAAAGCCATGTCCAGCTGCTCAGCGGCGAGTTGAACCGACAAAAGCGGGTACGCATCCAGTCCCCACTCAAATTGCCCGAACTGCCGTGCCTGCAGCGCCCCGGTAGCTGATAGACTGGCTTTCGCCGCCGGGCAGGCGCCGATTGACTCGACTACGGCGCACCGCATAATGACGGCCATCACGACCGTATCGAACGGCACACTGACCCACTAACCGACTGCGCTTGCAGCGAGGTGTCGCAATGAGCATGGAGCGACTGAGCCATCAGGTCGACAGTTATGTTGCCTGGAAGCGCGAACTGGTCCGCGAGATAACCCGCTACCGCAGCTGGCTGGAACGCAACCGGCTGAACTCGCCGACGGTTGACGCCAGACTCGAGCGTTCGCTCAAACTGTTGCGCACCGATCACATCACCCTGGCCTTTGTTGGCGAATTCTCGCGCGGCAAGAGTGAGCTGATCAACAGCCTGTTCTTCTCCGGCTACGGTCAGCGCATGCTGCCCTCCACCGCCGGACGCACCACCATGTGCCCGACAGAGCTGTTCTTCGACCCCGCCTCCGAGCGCTCCTATATTCGCCTGCTGCCGATCGAAACCCGCATGGCACAGGCCAGCGTGGCGCAATTCAAGCGGGTTCCGCGGCATTGGGTGAACATCCCGCTGGTGCTGGATGACACGGAGAACATGGCGCAAGCCTTTGCCCAGGTCGCCCGCACCAAGCCGATGCCGATCGAGAAAGCGATCGCTCTGGGTTTTCATCCGGATATGCTCGAGGACGCCGGCAAGTCCGGCATGGTCATGGTGCCAGCCTGGCGACATGCACTGATCAACATGGATCATCCGCTGCTGCGTCAGGGCCTGCGCATACTCGACACGCCGGGGCTGAATGCCCTGGGCAGCGAACCGGAACTGACCCTGTCGATGCTGCCCAGCGCCCAGGCCATCATTTATCTGCTGGCCGCCGATACTGGGGTAACGGCCAGCGACATGAGCATCTGGCAACAGCATATTCGCCAGCTCGACGATGAAACCCAGCACAACCTGTTTGCCGTGCTGAACAAGATTGACGTGCTGTGGGACGACCTGGCCGGCGAAAGCTTTGTGCAGAACGCGATCCGGCGGATTCAGGAATCCACCGCCCTGCAGCTGGGCCTGGCCATCAGCGACGTGCTGCCACTGTCAGCCAAGCAGGGCATGCTGGCCAAGGTGCGCAAGGACAATCTGCTGCTGGCGCGCAGTCAGCTGGGCGGGCTCGAACAGCTGCTCAGCGAAAGGATTGTGGGGCAGAAGGAGCAGTTGCTGGAGTCGCGCATCGTCAGCCCGATACTCAGCATGCTCAACAGCAGTCAGCAGGTGCTGAGCCAGCGACTGACCAAGGTGCGCGAACAGCAGGAGCAACTGGCCGGACACCAGCAGGACAATGGCCAGATGCTGCATGAACTGACCAGCAAGACCAAAGAAGACCACGCCCAGCACCACAAGCGCTTGCTGGGGCTCAAGAGCAATCAGCGGCTGCTGACCCGCCAGGGTGACTTGCTGCGCGCCGCGACCCGCTCGCAGCGGCTGGATACGCACATCGAAGATGTACACAACAGCATGCGCGAAAGCTGGACCAGTATTGGCATCAACCGCGCGATCAGAACCTTCTTCGACACCGTGGCGGCTGACCTTGAAACCCTTGGCCACGAGGCCGATACGGCGAACCGGATGGTTGAGGCCATTTACCAGCGGCATAACGCAGAAAACCCGCTCAACGGCATGGACGCACCGCTGTTCAACGTCAAACGTTACCAGCGTGAACTTAACCAGTTGCGCGGGCAATCCGATCAGTTCCGTCTGCAACTCAAAACCCTGCTGACGGATCAATCCAGCCTGAGCCAGCGCTTCTTCGCCACACTGGTCCGTGAAGTGATCGCGCTGCATGAACGCATCCGCAGCGATGCCGAGCATTGGGCCAGCGATGCCCTGATGCCACTGATGCAGCACACCATGGAACACAAGCAACTGCTGGAAACCCACATGCTGCGGCTGCGCGCGCTGGCGCAGGAAACCCAGCAGACCCAGAAGCGCTCGCAGCAAATGGAGCGCTACGGCAACGAGCTGGAACAGCAACTGGCTGAGGCCAGCGATATCCTGCGCATCCTGCGCCGCCCCGCGCCCATCCAGCGCCAGTCGAAAGTGGTCAGCCTGCCTCTCGCGGCTCGCCAGCGGGATGCCGGCGAATCCGCCTGAGGCCGCAACATCCGGCAGCAACCCGCCGCCCGGCGCGCTTGCCGGGCGCAGCGGTGCTATTTAGACTGCTGACCTTTCCAAACCGAGAGCAGGGTCGATGCCCACCGCGTTCCCCGAAAATTCCGTCGGCCTGGTTATCCCGCAGCAACTGCATTTCAGCCAAGCGCTGGAACTGACCTGTGGCCGCAGCCTGTCTGATTACACGCTGGTCTATGAAACCTATGGCGAACTGAATCCGGCCCGCAGCAATGCCGTGCTGATCTGTCACGCCCTCTCCGGCCATCACCATGCCGCCGGTTATCACAGCCCGCAGGACCGCAAGCCGGGCTGGTGGGACAGCTGCATCGGGCCTGGCAAGGCGGTGGACACCAATAAGTTCTTTGTCGTCAGCCTGAATAATCTGGGCGGCTGCAACGGTTCGACCGGCCCGGCCAGTCATAACCCGCAAACCGGTCAGCCTTTTGGTGCCGATTTCCCGGTAGTGACGGTCGAGGACTGGGTCAACAGTCAGGCGCGGCTCGCCGATGCCCTGGGAATCCAGCAATGGGCCGCAGTGATTGGCGGCAGTCTGGGTGGCATGCAGGCCTTGCAATGGACCATCAGCTACCCCGAGCGCGTCCGCCATTGCCTGGCCATCGCCTCGGCGCCGGCACTCTCGGCGCAGAACATCGCCTTCAACGAAGTCGCGCGGCAGGCCATTCTCACCGATCCGCAATTTCACGGCGGTCACTTCAAGGCACAGGGCGTGATTCCCAAGCGCGGCCTGATGCTGGCGCGCATGGTCGGTCACATCACCTACCTGTCGGATGACGCCATGGGCGAAAAATTTGGCCATCGGCGGAAAAACGAGCAACTGAATTTCGACGTGCACAGCGTCGAATTCCAGGTCGAAAGTTATCTGCGCTATCAGGGCGAGGAGTTCTCCGAGCGGTTTGACGCCAATACCTACCTGCTGATGACCAAGGCCCTCGACTACTTTGATCCAGCCGGCAAGCATGACGGTGACCTCGCGCGCACCCTGGCGCAGGTGCAGGCGGATTTCTGCGTGATTTCCTTTACCACCGACTGGCGGTTTTCCCCGGCCCGTTCGCGCGAAATCACCGACGCCCTGATCGCCGCGAAGAAGAATGTCTGCTACCTGGAAATCGATGCCCCGCAGGGCCACGACGCCTTCCTCATGCCGATTCCCCGCTACATTCAGGCCTTCGGTGGCTACATGAAGCGCATTACCCTGTGAGACAGCCATGAGAGCCGACCTCGAGATCATTCAAGAATGGATTCCTGCCGGCAGCCGCGTGCTTGACCTGGGCTGTGGTGACGGCGACCTGCTGGACTGGCTGCGCACCCACAAACAGGTCAGCGGCTACGGACTGGAAATCGATCCCGCGCACATTGCCAACTGCCTGGACAAAGGCGTCAACGTGATCGAACAGGACCTCGACCAGGGCCTGAGCAACTTTGCCAGCAACAGTTTTGACGTGGTGGTCATGACCCAGTCGCTGCAAGCGCTGCGCTATCCCGACAAGGTACTGCGCGAGATGCTGCGCGTCGGCCGCACCTGCATCATCACCTTCCCCAACTTTGCCCACTGGCGTTGCCGCTGGTATCTGACCACCAAGGGCCGCATGCCGGTTTCCGAGTTCCTGCCCTACACCTGGTACAACACACCGAATATCCATTTCTGCACCTTCAAGGATTTCGAGGCACTGTGCCGCGAGATGAAGGTCAGTGTGCTGGACCATCTGGCCGTCGATCACCAGCATCGCGACAGTACCGCCAGCCGCATATGGCCTAATCTGCTGGGAGAAATCGGTATCTACCGGGTCAGCGGCCCGGCCTGCGCAGACTGATCCGCGCCCCCCATCACCCGCCTCAAGGAGTCCGCCATGCGTCAACTCATGCTTTGCCTGCTCAGCCTGTGCCTGGCGATGCCCGCTTTTGCCGAACGCAAACAGACCTTCGGCGAGGTCGAAGTGCATTACAGCGTATTCAATTCCAGCTTCCTGCAGCCAGACACGGCCGCGGCCAGTGGCCTGATCAGAAGCAAGAGCAAAGGCGTGGTGAACGTTTCGGTGCTGAAAAACGGTACACCCCAGAATGCCGTGGTTGATGGTTCGATCAAGTACCTGAGCGGACAGGTTTTCCCACTGGAATTCAGGCAGGTCAACGAACAGGGCGCGATTTACCATCTGGCACAGTTCGAAATGGAACAGCGCGAGATGCTGGTTTTCACCCTCAACGTGAAAGACAGTGACGGCCACAGCAACAGCTTTACCTTTCACCAAGAAGTGTTTCCCGAGCCATGAGCAAGCTGATCAAAGAGCTGGTACTGGCCAGCCATAACCCCGGCAAGCTGAAAGAACTGCAGGCCATGCTCGGCGCACAGATCAAGGTGCGCCCGGTCAGCGATTTCAGCCAGATCGAACCCGAAGAAACCGGGTTGTCGTTTGTCGAGAATGCGATCCTCAAAGCCCGCCATGCCGCACGGGTGTCCGGCTTGCCGGCACTGGCCGACGATTCCGGGCTGGCAGTGGATGCGCTGGGCGGTGCGCCCGGTATCTATTCGGCCCGCTACGCAGACGGTCAGGGCGACGCGGCGAACAACGCCAAGCTGCTGGAAGCGCTGCGCGAGATACCCGATGCCGAGCGTGGCGCGCAGTTCGTCTGTGCCCTGGCGCTGCTGCGACATGCCGATGACCCGCTGCCGATGCTCTGCGAAGGGCTCTGGCACGGCAGCATCCTGCATCAGGCACAGGGCACCGAAGGCTTTGGCTATGACCCGCTGTTCTGGGTGGCAGAACACCAGTGCTCCAGCGCGCAACTGCCGCCGGCACAGAAGAACCAGATCAGTCACCGCGCCCGTGCCATGGCCCTGCTCAAGCAGAAACTGGACCTGACATGAGTGCTCAGCCGGTTGCGGCACCCTTCGAGCTGCCCCCGCTGGCGCTGTATATCCATATCCCCTGGTGCGTGCGCAAATGCCCGTACTGCGATTTCAACTCCCATGCCGCCGGCCCCGATCTGCCGGAAGACGCCTACATCGATGCGCTGCTCAGCGACCTGCAGCAGGACCTTACGCATGTGCACGGGCGCTCGCTGACCTCGATTTTCTTTGGCGGCGGCACACCCAGTCTGTTCTCCGCCAGCGCACTGGGGCGTCTGCTGGATGGCGTTGAACAGCTGATCCGCTTCAACAGCGATATCGAAATAACCCTGGAAGCCAACCCCGGCACATTCGAGCAGGCCAAGTTCCGCGACTACCGCAGCCTGGGCATCAACCGCCTGTCGATTGGCGTGCAGAGCTTCGAGGCCAGCAAGCTGAAGGCACTGGGGCGTATCCATGACGGCGCCGAAGCCATCCGTGCCGCCGACATGGCGCGTGCCGCCGGCTTCGACAATTTTAACCTTGACCTGATGCACGGCCTGCCCGGGCAGAGCATTGAAGATGCCCTGCAAGACCTGCGCACCGCCATTTCCCAGGGGCCAACGCATCTGTCGTGGTATCAGCTGACCATGGAACCGAACACGGTGTTCTGGAACCAACCGCCAGTCCTGCCCGAAGACGATACCCTCTGGGACATTCAGGAGGCCGGTCAGGCCCTGCTGGCAGCCGAAGGCTATGCGCAGTATGAGGTGTCCGCCTACGCGCAACCCGGCCTGCAGGCGCGGCATAACCTCAACTACTGGCAGTTTGGTGATTTCCTCGGGATCGGAGCCGGCGCCCACGCCAAACTGAGCCACCCACAAGGGCAGATCCAGCGCAGCTGGAAAACCCGCCTGCCGAAAGATTACCTGGCCGCCGGCAAGGACTTTCGCGCCGGCCTGCGCCAGCTGAGCGCCGACGAGTTGCCCTTCGAGTTTCTGATGAACGTGTTGCGACTCAATGCCGGCGTCCCTGCCGAGCTTTTCAGCCGGCGCACCGGCCTGCCGCTGGAAACGCTCAGTGCCGCGCGCAGCGAAGCCGAAAGTCGCGGGCTGCTGGAAAGCCATCCACTGCAACTGCGCGCCACGCCTGCCGGCCAGCTCTTTCTCAACGACCTGCTGCAACACTTCCTGCCCTGAGCAGGGGAATCTGCGGGATAGCAGGCTATCCTGATACCAGAACACCACGTCGGCAGTGCAAACGGATTGGGATGTGCGTCAGCCAATGAGCCTGAAATCATCACTGCTGGGCCTTATATTGCTGTGCATGGCCAGCAGCGCGACCGCCAATCAAGTGGTCCGGCTGTCGGCTGATGACCGATCCGCGGCCAACCCCGCCGCCGCGCTCGGTTTCTGGGAGGATATCGGCCAACAAGCCCGCTGGTCGCAATTCGACACCATCGCCCGCACCGGGGAGCTGCAGCCATTACGGGCAGGCGCGCAAGAGGCCAACTTCGGCGCCAGCCGCAGTGCCTTCTGGTTGCGATTCAAGGCACGCGCCAACGGCAGTGAAGCGCTACCGGCGGTTCTTGAAGTGAACTTCAACCCTCTGGATTCGGTAATTTTTCATATCGACGGCAAGGAAGTTGCCCGGACCGGCTTCCGCACTGATTTCAGCAATCGCCCCCTGGCCTACCGTGCACATGCCATCCCCCTGGTGCTGCCTGCCGACCGTGAGCTGACCATCGACATCCGCATTCAGACTTCGGGCACCGCCTCCGCCCCTCTGCGCCTGTGGACCGAACCGGCCTTCAGAGAACACATCAAAACCAGTTACAGCCTGCTCGCGCTGTACTTCGGCGGGCTGATAGCGCTGGCGCTTTACAGTCTGCTGCTGTTTCTGTCGCTACAGGAGCGCAGCTACCTGTTCTACGTGTTGTATATCGCCGGCATAGGCCTGGGACAACTCGATCTGTATGGCTTTGGCAGCGAGTTCATCTGGACGCCAGGCACCCTGCTGGCGGCCGAGGCGGGCTTGCTGGGATGGAATCTGGCCGGTCTGTTCGGCACCCTGTTCGGCATGGTGTTTCTCAACACCCGGCTCAATTTGCCCAGACTGCACCCCTGGCTGTTCGGACTGGCTTTGCTGTATCTACTCAACGCGGTGCTCGGGCTGACGGCCCACTGGTTGGCCGTGCGGGTACAGATCTATCTGGGGTTGTTTGGCGGCCTCCTGCAACTGGCCGGCGTCTGGCTCGCCTGGCGCCGTCATGTACCGGCAGCCGGGGTATTTCTGCTGTCACTGAGTTGCGTGATTCTCGGTGTGCTGACGATCAGCCTGCGAAATCTGCAGTGGCTACCCGCCAATGGTGTGACCACCAACGCCATGCTGATTGGTTCAGCGCTGCAGATCGTGTTGCTGGCGTTTGCCCAGGCACACTGCATTCAGCATGAACGGCTGATCCGGGAAACGGCGCAGGCCGAAACCCTCAAGGCTCGCCAGTCGCTGGTGGATATGCTGCAGGAAAAGGAGCGCGAGCTGGAAAACAAGGTACAGGAACGCACCCGATCGCTGCAGGACGCCCACGACCGCCTCACTGCCAGCGAGCAGGCCATGCGCGAAATGGCGCATCACGATGCCCTCACTGGCCTGGCCAACCGGATCCTGCTGGATGACCGGCTGAACCAGGCATTACTGAATGCGCAACGGCGGCAGCGTGAAGTCGCGGTGCTGTTGATCGACCTGGATGACTTCAAACCGATCAACGACACCTTCGGCCATCAGGCGGGAGATGTGTTGCTGGTCGAGCTCGCCCGGCGCATGCAAGGCAGTCTGCGGCAGAGCGATACGCTGTCGCGGCTGGGTGGCGATGAATTCGTCATCATTCTCCAGGACCTTGAACCCGGGGCTCAGCTGGTGCGCATCTTCGGTGACCTGAAGAGCCTGCTGGCGACGCCTTGCCAGTGGCAGGGACATACCCTGCAAGTGTCCGGCAGCATCGGCGTGGCGCGCTATCCGGCAGACGGGCATACCGCGCAGGAACTGATGCGTTGCGCAGATGAACGCATGTACGAGATCAAGCGCGCGTTCAAGGCCGGTCGCTAAGGGGCTTTTGCATTCGCCGGCCATCTGCGCTGCAATAGGCGCCCGTGCTTTGCCTCACCCCTCAAGGACACTCAATGGACCTGCTGCTCGACCTCCTGACCACCCTTTCCCGCTGGAGCCGTGGCTACCTGCATGAATTCGCTCTGGCGATCATGGCCACCCTGCTGGTGCTGTATGGCCCGGGGATCAATGCGTGGGTCAAACGCTCGATAGGCGGCCTGAATTTCATGCTGCGCACGCTGCTGTTCATGCTGGTCTGCGTCGCCGGTTACGGCCTGGCGCTGATCTATCTCAGCCCATGGCTGGCCAGTGGCCTGGGGTATTTCAACAACTACACCCTGGCGCCGGTGTTGTTGCTGATTTTCTTCCTGATTGGCGTGCTGGCCGACCGCAGTTAAGGCCTATATATCCGATTTGCGTAGGAGCCAGCTTGCTGGCGATGCTCTTCACGTAGCGAATCGCCAGCAAGCTGGCTCCTACCATAGTCGCGATGTTTAACCCCGCCTGCACACGTGAGACGAGCCGGATCAATAAGCCTTAATCGATACGCTGGAATTTCAGATCCCACACGCCATGACCAAGCCGTTCGCCACGGCGCTCGAACTTGGTCACCGGCCTTTCCGCCGGACGCGGAACATAGCGGCCATCCTCGGCCAGATTGCGGTAACCCGGTTCGGCATTCATGACTTCCAGCATGTGTTCGGCATAGGCCTCCCAGTCGGTCGCCATGTGCAGCACGCCACCCACCTTGAGCTTCTGCCGCACCAGCTGCGCCCAGGCCGGTTGCACAATCCGCCGTTTGTGATGGCGCGCCTTGTGCCAGGGATCCGGAAAGAACAACAGCAGGCGATCCAGACTGTTATCGGCCACGCAGTCACGCAGCACCTCAATGGCATCCCAGCTGTAAACGCGGATATTGCTCAGGTTCTGCGTCAGCATGCCGTTGAGTAACGCCCCAACCCCCGGCCGGTGCACTTCCACACCGATAAAGTCTTCACCCGGTGCCGCCGCCGCCATTTCCAGCGTGGCCTGGCCCATGCCAAAGCCGATCTCGAAGGTGCGTGGTGCCTTGCGGCCGAACAGCTGATCGAAATCCTGCAGACCAGCAGCAGGCTCCAGCCCGAA
>JACCDZ011186574.1_pt1 | contig 11525 bp, 12 predicted proteins | sample 7449551 | NCBI WGS metagenome assembly JACCDZ01 (sample SAMN15323452, study PRJNA562643) | freshwater metagenome | isolation source: river surface water | place: USA:Blue River Watershed | collected 2017-08-18
CATCTCAGACTTGTAGTGTTCCAATTGTTCGTTTTTTCTTCTGTGGTCGTTTTAAGAAATAAGCGGACAGATCGTTAATCGGACGAGAATTTGTTAGAATAATAAAATTCAATGACTCAACGTCAATTTCTCCATTACATGCCGTTGAGTTTCGCACTCCATGTGACGAATAAAATTTCCACTGTGTACCATTTTGCTTCCAGTACGTACAGAAGAAACACGTTTTCGATGTCTGAATTCTCCAAAAAGAGCGTGTAGTATATCTCGTTTTCAACCAACTTTTTTAGTGACCACGTCGAAGCTCAGTTGTTTCTGTTTTCTTCATTTTTCAATCGGATTTTGGAGTCCTTTCAATTTGTTAATAAATCCCTTTGCGGTCACTTGATTGCGTTGTTTTTGAAAATTTCGATTTTTTAATGAAACTCAGTCGTACCGTACAATGATAACACTCGTTATGTTATTTAGAATCTTTCTATTTTAACCTATTTTTTTGATTCGATTTTTTTGTAATAAATTGTTAATGTGTTATTTGTGAATTTTTTGAAGCGACTTTTTTTTCCGAAATGACATAAAATCGAATTTCCATTTGTTGCTATGTTTATAAGTACTAATTTTACACCTCAATTTTATTAGTAAACGTATGTCAAGTGCTGAAGATTATCTACCCATTCTCATTTTAGGCGCCGTTGCCTTGGGATTTGTAGTAATAGTGTTGATAGTGACTCACCTGTTGGGTCCAAGTGTGCATTCTAAGAAAAAAGATTCCAACTTTGAATGTGGAATTGAATCGGAGGGTAATGCCCGATTTCCCGTATCGGTTCGCTATTTCCTGACTGCAATTTTGTTCGTTCTTTTTGACGTCGAGGTAATTTTCTTTTACCCGTATGCAGTAAATTTCAAAAATTTAGAACTAGAAGGACTTTTAGCTGTTATTCTATTCGTAGCCTTCTTCTTGACAGGCTTTATGTATGTATTGAAAAAAGGAGCATTAGAATGGGAAAAATAATTGAAGGTAAAGTAGAAACGATTGATTACCAGGGTTTTCAGTTGACTACGTTAGACAAAGCGATTGGAGCTGCGCGAGCGAATTCGATGTGGCCATTGCCTTTTGCAACTTCTTGTTGTGGAATTGAATACATGGCAACCATGGGTTCCAATTACGACTTAGCGCGTTTTGGAATGGAAAGAATGTCATTTTCACCACGTCAAGCAGATTTGCTAATTGTGGCAGGTACTATTTCTAAAAAATTAGCACCGATTTTGAAGCAGGTTTACGAACAAATGGCTGAGCCAAAGTGGGTTTTGTCGGTTGGTGCTTGTGCTTCGAGTGGAGGTGTGTTTGACACGTACAGCGTCTTGCAAGGGATTGATCGCATCATTCCTGTGGATGTATACGTACCGGGATGTCCGCCTAGACCAGAGCAAATTATTGATGGAATCATGAATATCCATGAGTTGGTGAAGCATGAATCGTTGCGAAGAAGGTATTCTGAGAAATACACTTCGATGTTGAACGACTATAATATTGAAACAAATGTCGACAAATAGTAAAATCACAAACGAATTTGCACTAGCGAGGCTGACGGCACAATTCGATGGGAAGATAATTTCGGCAGAAACTCCGTATGATTTATTGACAATTGAAGTACCTGCTGCGGATTTGCACGCAGTTATTTCTTGGTTAAAGTCTGACGACGTATTGCGTGTCGCTTACTTGACAAATATTGCAGGAATTCATTATCCAACCCAAGAAAATCGTGAGTTTGCTGTTGTTTATCATTTGCACAGCTTGGAAAATAATTTCAGAATTCGTTTGAAAGCATACATTCCATTGGCAAACCCAACGGTGAAAACGATCACAGATTTATACGCTGGAGCGAATTGGATGGAGCGTGAAACATTTGATTTTTACGGAATCATGTTTGCGGGTCATCCCAATTTGACACGTATTTTGAACGAAGAAACCATGGATTATTTCCCGATGAGAAAAGAATATCGTTTGGAAGATGATACCAGACAGGATAAAGATAACCGCTTTTTCGGAAGATAAGATTTGTAGACGATTATGGGATTACAAGATCAAATAAAGCCAGGAAACAACTTGTCGATTGAGACAATTGATGGGGATATAGCTACGCTGAACTTAGGGCCAACGCACCCAGCAACGCACGGTATTTTCCAAAACATCTTGAAAGTAGATGGTGAAAAAATTCTTTCATCTGAACAAACGGTTGGGTACATTCACCGTGCTTTTGAGAAAATTGCGGAACACAGACCGTACAATCAAATTACGCCATTGACGGATCGATTGAATTATTGTTCGTCGCCAATCAACAACATGGGTTGGCACATGACAGTTGAAAAATTGATTCAGGCTGAAATTCCAAAACGCGTTGATTACATGCGTGTGATCGTGATGGAATTAGCGCGTATCGCAGATCACTTGGTGTGTAACTCGGTGATTGGTGTGGATACGGGAGCCTTGACAGGATTTACGTACGTATTTCAAGAGCGTGAGAAAATTTACGAATTGTACGAGGAAATTTGCGGTGCACGTTTGACCACAAATGTCGGAAGAGTTGGTGGATTTGAGCGCGATTTTTCTCCTACTTTCCACAAAAAATTGAAGGACTTCTTGAAAACATTTCCAAAGGTGTTTACTGAATTTGACAACCTCCTTTCCAGAAACCGAATTTTTATGGATCGTACCATCAATTCAGGTCCGATTTCAGCGCAAAGAGCACTCGATTACTCGTTTTCAGGTCCTAATTTGCGTGCGGCAGGAATCGACTACGATGTACGTGCAATGAATCCATATTCTTCTTACGAAGATTTCGATTTCATTGTTCCAGTTGGTACGCAGGGCGATACATACGATCGTTTTCAAGTACGTCAAGAAGAAATCCGCCAAAGTCTTTCGATTATCAAACAAGCTTACGAAGGCATGCCTGAAGGAAAATACTACGGCGATGTTCCAGAGTTTTACCTTCCTCCGAAAGAAGATGTATACAACAAAATGGAAGCGTTAATTTATCACTTCAAAATTGTGATGGGTGAAACGGCTGTACCTGCAGGTGAAGTATACCACAGTGTGGAAGGTGGAAACGGAGAATTAGGATTTTATTTGGTCAGCGATGGAAGCAGAGCTCCGTACCGTTTGCAATTCCGTAGACCTTGTTTTATTTATTACCAAGCGTATCCAGAAATGATTACCGGTCAAAGTATCAGTGATGCTGTATTGACCTTGAGTAGCATGAATGTGATTGCTGGAGAATTGGACGCTTAGATTATGAAAATAGAAGTTACTCAACAAAGTAGACCCGTTCTCAGTCCTGAAAAAATGGCTGAAATTCAGGGTGTAATTAGTCAGTTTCCAGCTGGAAAACAAAAAAGTGCTATCATCCGCATCTTACACATTGTGGAAGAAGTGGCGGGTGGATGGTTGAGCCCAGACACCATGGACATGGTAGCCGAAATTTTAGATATTCAACCGATAGAGGTGTACGAAGTAGCAACTTTCTACACGATGTTCAATTTGCAGCCTGTTGGTAAATATGTCTTCGAAGTATGTCGTACGGGCCCATGTATGCTCGTTGGTAGTGACAATATCATCGAATACATCGAAAACAAATTGGATATCAAAGTTGGCGGTACTTCTGCTGACGGTATGTTTACGCTAAAAACAGCAGAGTGCTTGGGAGCTTGTGGATACGGTCCGATGCTTCAATGTGGAAAACATTATCACGAACATTTGACTCCAGCAAAAGTAGATGAACTCATTGAGGCTTGTCGAAAAGGGGAGATTAAAGCTAATTTTTAATACAGATGGGAAGAAAATTACTCTTAGAACATGCAGATGTTCCAGGCATCGAGACATTTGATGTGTATCGTAAACACGGAGGTTACCGTTCTGTTGAAAAAGCATTGAAAACCATGTCTCCTGAAGATGTGGTGGAGGAAGTAAAGAAAGCCAATTTGAAAGGACGTGGTGGAGCAGGTTTCCCGACGGGTTTGAAGTGGTCGTTTCTCGCGAAGCCGGAAGGTGTTCCGAGATATTTGCTTTGCAATGCGGATGAGTCAGAACCAGGAACTTTCAAAGACCGTTATTTGATGGAACACATCCCTCACTTGTTGATTGAGGGAATGATCGTTTCGAGTTACGCATTGGGTTCAAACTTGTCGTTCATCTACATCCGAGGCGAGTACTTGTGGATTTTAGAGATTCTTGAAAAAGCAATTGCCGAAGCATACGCGAAAGGTTTCTTGGGGAAAAATATTTTGGGTTCAGGTTTTGATCTGGATTTGCGTGTCGCTCCAGGTGGAGGTGCATACATTTGCGGTGAAGAAACAGCGTTGATTGAATCCTTGGAAGGAAAACGTGGAAATCCGCGTATCAAGCCACCGTTCCCAGCTGTAAAGGGATTGTGGGGTTGTCCAACTGTGGTAAATAACGTAGAAAGTTTGGCTACTGTTGTCCCAATTATTAACGACGGTGCTGAAGAATATACCAAATTAGGAACGGAAGCAAGTAACGGAACTAAATTAATCTCTGCGTGCGGAAACGTGACACGTGGAGGAGTTTACGAAATCGAACTTGGTCTTTCTGTAGAAGAATTTATCTACGGTGACGAATGGTGTCGAGGAATAGCAAACAATAAAAAGATCAAAGCGTTGGTTCCGGGTGGTTCATCTGTTCCGATTTTGCCTGCACATTTGATTACCAAAACGGCCGCTGGAGAAAACCGGTTGATGAGCTACGAAAGTTTAGCTGACGGTGGTTTTGCTTCTGGTTCGATGCTCGGATCTGGTGGATTCATCGTTTTTGATGAAGACCAGTGTATTGTCCGAAACACGTGGAATTTTGCTCGTTTTTATGCACACGAATCGTGCGGTCAGTGTTCTCCTTGCCGCGAAGGTACGGGCTGGATGGAAAAAGTATTGCACCGTCTTGAAATTGGTAAAGGAAACATGCGCGACATCGAATTGTTGGCAGATATCAATAAAAAAATCGAAGGAAATACGATTTGTCCGTTGGGTGATGCTGCTGCATGGCCTGTCGCTGCCGCAATTCGTCACTTCCGTGAGGAGTTTGAATGGCACGTTACGCATCCAGAAGATGCGGTGAAAGGAAACTACGGTTTGTTAAAAGGAGTAACAGTTTAATATTCGCTTGACGACTCGTCAAGAAGAAAATAAAATAAGAACTATGGTCAAAGTAACCATTGATGGCATTGAAGTAGAGGTTGAAGCAGGTACAACTGTTTTAAATGCTGCTCGCAAAATAGGCGGTGATGTTGTTCCCCCTGCGATGTGCTATTACAGTAAATTAGAAGGTAGCGGTGGAAAATGCCGTACGTGTTTGGTGGAAGTAGCAGCTGGTTCTGCAAACGATCCAAGACCAATGCCTAAATTAGTAGCTTCTTGTTCAACACCTGTCCAAGACGGTATGGTAATCAAAAACAAAACGAGCGAAAAAGTACACGTGAATCGTGGTGCTGTAACGGAGTTTTTGTTGATTAATCACCCATTAGATTGTCCAATTTGTGATCAAGCGGGTGAGTGTCACTTGCAAGATTTAGGCTACGAACACGGAGCTTCAGGAACGCGTTACGAAGAAGAACGACGAAGATTTGATCCAATTGATATTGGAAACAAAATCAAACTTCACATGAATCGTTGCATTCTGTGTTACCGATGTGTGATGGTCGCAAATCAACTTACTGACAAACGTGTTCACGGTGTGTTGGGTCGTGGAGATCATGCTGAAATTAGTACGTACATCCACAACGCAATCGAAAATGATTTCTCTGGAAACATGATTGACGTGTGTCCAGTTGGAGCATTGACCGACAAAACATTCCGTTTCAAAAGTCGTGTTTGGTTTTTGAAACCAATGGAAGCAACATGTGAGTGCACGAAGTGTTCCGGTAAAGCCGTAGTTTGGATGTTTGGCGACGAAATCTATCGCGTAACCGCTCGCAAAGACAAGTACGGTGAAGTAGAAGATAACGATGGTAAGCCAGCTTGGATTTGTAACGATTGTCGTTTTGAGAAAAAAGATCCTGCGAAATGGAACATCCTTGGTCCACGCAAGATAAATCGTCATTCTGTAATTTCTGCCAATCACTACGAATTAGCAGACCCGAATAACAATTCTAAAAAAGTGAAGTAATGGATACAGGATTATTACTTGAAAAAACAATACTCGTACTCATCGTTTTTGCAGTTACGTTATTTGCAGCTGCATATCAAACGTATATGGAGCGAAAAGTAGCGGCGTGGATACAAGATCGCGTCGGTCCAGATCGAGCAGGACCGTTTGGTATTTTACAACCAATCGCCGATGCTGGGAAACTGTTCTTTAAAGAAGACTTCATTCCTGCGAATGCAGACAAGTGGTTGTTTATTATGGGGCCAGGAATCGCCATGTTTACTGCAGCGATTACGGGGGCAGTTATTCCGTGGGGACCACCACTCGAGATTATGGGAAGAACCGTTTCATTGCAAATTGCAGACATCAACATCGGTGTTCTTTTTGTAATGGGAATCGCATCTATTGGAGTGTATGGAATTATGATTGGAGGTTGGGCTTCCAACAATAAGTTCTCGCTTTTTTCCGCTATCCGCGCTTCATCACAGATGATTTCGTATGAGTTGGCAATGGGGGTTTCAGTAATTACTGTTGTTTTGATGTCGGGAAGTTTGAGTTTGAACGAAATCGTAGCGCAACAACATGGAATGAATTGGAACGTATGGTACCAACCGTTGTGTTTCTTAGTGTTCTTTATTTGTTCCGTGGCGGAATGTAACCGAGCTCCGTTTGACATGGCGGAATGTGAAAGTGAATTGATTGGAGGATACCATACAGAATACGGTTCGATGAAAATGGGATTCTATTTGTTTGCCGAGTATGTGAATTTATTCGTGTCCTCTGCAATCATTGCTGCTTTGTTTTTCGGTGGTTACAACTTCCCGGGAATGGATAATTTTTCAGGAAATACGTTAGCTATTATCGGAACATTGGTTTTCCTATTCAAAATTCTTTTCTTCATCTTCGTGTTTATGTGGATTCGTTGGACACTTCCTCGTTTCCGCTACGATCAATTGATGCACTTGGGTTGGAAAAAACTGATACCGATCTCTTTGATCAACTTGGTGATTTCGGCGCTAGTAATTGCATTCTCGTATGGTTGGTTTAACAGTAAATCAGCAAATGCGGTCAAATCTTCGGAAGTAGAAGATGTTGCGGTTGTGTCCGTGGCGCAGCCAGACAATAGCTTCAAGACGAATTTTAATAATTAATTAGAACAACTCATTTCTAGAGATATGGAGAGTTTATCAAATCGCAGAAAAGTGGTTTCCAACAAAAAGATGTCTTTTGTTGAAAGCTTGTATTTGCCTGCTGTTGTTTCCGGAATGTGGATCACATTTAAGCACATTTTCAAAAAGAGAACAACAATCAAATATCCGGAGGAGCAACGTCCGTTTGCACCTGTTTATCGCGGAATGCACGTTTTAAAACGAGACGAGCAAGGAAGAGAGAACTGCACTGCTTGCGGATTGTGTGCTGTGGCTTGTCCAGCAGAAGCAATAACAATGGTTGCTGCTGAACGTGAAGTGGGACAGGAAAATTTGTACAGAGAAGAAAAATATGCAGAGACGTATGAAATCAATATGTTACGCTGTATTTTTTGCGGATTGTGTGAAGAAGCATGTCCGAAAGAAGCAATTTTCTTGACGGATAGAATTGTACCAACTAACTTTGACCGCGATGATTTTGTATACGGAAAAGACCGATTAGTTGAAACGTTGGATCACCGAATTGATGTCACAAATAGACAACATACGGGTAAAAGAGGAACAAAATGAGCAATTTAGAAATAATTACCTTCGCTTTGGGTGGGCTGACAATTGGTTCGGCGCTGATGGTAATTTTAAGTCAACACCCTGTTAGAAGTGTGATGTACTTGATCTTAACCTTCTTTATGATTTCAGCAAACTACATTCTAATGAATGCACAGTTTATTGCGATCGTAAATATCATCGTATATGCTGGTGCAATCATGGTTTTACTGTTGTTTGTACTCATGTTATTGAATTTGAGCAAAGACAACGAGCCAAAATCTACGTTATCAATGAAACTAGCAGCTATTTTGGCGGGTGGATCGTTGATGACGGTGTTAGTTGCTGCTGTAAAAGACGCTGTCGTTGCACCGATTACAGAAGTTTCAGCGAACCAACAAGGATTAGTTGAAAGTTTAGGACAATTGCTTTTTACAAAGTATGTTTTGCCGTTCGAAATATCCTCTATTTTATTCATCTCAGCAATGGTAGGTGCCGTTTTGCTAGCTAAAAGAGAAAAACAAATAATCGATTAAAATGATACTAGCTTCCATTTTTGAATCCGGGGTATCGATCCAGTTCTATATGATTCTGGCGTCCATACTTTTCGGCATTGGTGTTTTAGGCGTTATGCTTCGACGAAATGCAATCATCTTGCTGATGTGCATTGAATTGATGCTGAATGCTGTTAACTTATTACTCGTTGCGTTTTCAACCTATTTTGGTACGGGCGATGCACAAGTATTTGTTTTCTTTATTATGGTCGTTGCTGCTGCGGAAGCTACGGTGGGTCTTTCCATCATCGTACTTTTATTCAGAAACAATAGATCGGTAGATATCGGATTGTTTAACAAATTAAAAGGATAATCAGATGTCTATACAACAACTCGTACCCTTAATTTTATTGTTTCCACTAATCGGTGGGATCATCAACGGTATTGCTGGTAAAAAGTTACCAAAAGTGTTGGTCGGTTCGTTGGCAACGATCGCGTCCACGCTGTCGTTTGTTACGGCGCTGGTGGTTTTCTTTCAGTTGAATGAACCGGTTAAAATTCACTTATTTCGAATGATCGACCTCGCTGATTTGCGTTTGAGTGCAAGTTTGCTAGCTGATAATTTATCGCTGTGGATGGTCTTGATCATCACGGGAATTGGATCATTAATTCATTTATTCTCGATGGGATACATGAAGCATGATGCGGGATATTCAAAATTCTTTACCTACCTGAATCTCTTCATTTTTGCCATGCTCATTTTGGTGTTGGGAAGCAATTACTTCATGTTGTTCTTCGGTTGGGAAGGTGTAGGTATCTGTTCGTACTTTTTGATCGGTTTCCATTACAGTGACGTTGAAAAAGGTATGTTGAACGGGATCGCAGCTCGCAAAGCGTTTATTATGAACCGAATCGGTGATTTGGGTCTGTTGATCGGATTGTTTTTGATTCTTTCGCAATTTGGGACCTTGGAATACCAAGAATTAGCGAAGATCGTGACGGTGGATTCAATCATCGGCACTCCATGGATGATGTTTGGAATTACGATGTGTTTGTTTATCGGTGCAACGGGTAAAAGTGCGCAAATTCCATTGTTTACTTGGTTGCCGGACGCTATGGCGGGACCAACGCCAGTTTCCGCTTTGATTCACGCAGCTACCATGGTAACGGCAGGTATCTTTTTGGTGGTTCGTTCCAACTTTTTGTTTGAACACGCCCCGATGACACAAGAAATCATGTTGTATATTGGTTTAGCAACTTCGCTAGTTGCTGCATTTATTGCCATGCGTCAGAATGATATCAAGAAAGTTTTGGCATATTCAACCGTTTCTCAATTGGGATTGCTTTTTGTCGCATTGGGTATGGGTGCATACACCGCTGCTATTTTTCACGTTACTACACACGCATTCTTTAAAGCATTGTTGTTTTTAGGATCGGGTAGCGTTATTCATGCGATGTCTGACGAACAAGATATTCGTAAAATGGGTGGTCTACGGAAGAAGATTCCATTGACACATCTGACGTTCCTAATCGGAACCTTGGCCATTACTGGTTTTCCGTTGTTGTCTGGTTTCTTTTCGAAAGACGAAATCGTTGGTCATGCATTTCATCACAATGTGGTTATTTATGGAGTTTTGATGTTCAGTATTTTATTGACAGCAATCTATATGTTTAGAATGTACTTCGTTGTGTTCTTTGGAACGTTTAGAGGAACACACGAACAAGAGCACCACGTGCACGAAGGTCCTATGTCTATGGGATTGCCACTAGTAGTTTTGGCGATACTTTCGGTAGTAGGAGGATTGTTAAATTTACCAGGAATCTGGCTAAAAGGGCAAGCACACTGGTTGTCACATCACTTAGAGCACAATGTTGCTGGACTTAATTTGATCAAAACTGAACACATGGATGCATCCGTTACCCTTGTGTTGATGATCATTGCAGTTGCAGTGTGTTTGGGAGCATTGGTTGTTTGCTATCTTGTTTATGGTAAGAAAGGAAGCGTGCCTGTCGCTGATTCAGCATTGAGTGGATGGGAGAAACTGTCGTCCAATAAGTTGTATTTCGATGAAGTCTACAATTTCTTGTTTGTTCGCCCAACGGAGTGGCTTTCAATCGTGGGGCACAAATTCATTGAAATTATGTTCTTGAATGGAATCATTCTGGGATTTGCAAAGGGAATCGGTGCTTCCGGTGAATTGGTTAAAAAATGGCAAACAGGACGAGTTAACTGGTACATCATTTGGATGGTTGCTGGTATCGTTGGTTTGATCTTGTATTATCTTGTCAAAATTTAAAAGCTTTGGAACTTCTTATAATACCTTGTTTATTCGCGCTAATTGCGCTGGTGATTCCACGAAATGCGATGCGTTATTACGCATTGATAGGTGGAGTTGTGTCTACTGTCGTTGCGTTGGTACATGCCATGTATTTTATCCCAACAACAGCGTATGTATCGCTTGTTGATCCGCAATGGACAACTACGTTTGGATTGACCTATAAAATGGGTTATGATGGGATTAGTTTGTTGATGGTTGTTTTGACAAACGTAATTACGTTACTGATTTTACTAAGTAATTTCAACAAAGAATTGGCATCCAACCGCATGTTTACAATCATGGTCTTTTTCATGCAGCTTGCATTGTTGGGGGTTTTCCTTTCCATGGATGGACTTTTGTTCTACATCTTTTGGGAAATTACGCTTATACCGGTGTTTTTAATTGCGTTGTGGTTTGGTAATCCAGGTAGAAAGCCTGCGTTGATCAAGTTCTTCATTTATACATTTGTAGGTTCTCTTGCCATGTTGTTGGCATTGATGGCGATCAAAATGGGTATCGGTGGTCAGGCTGAAGCTGTAAGCTTCGCGTGGGCGGATTTGATGGCTGTTCAGTTGACTAGTTGCTCTGCGTGCTGGATCTTTGGAGGTTTTCTTTTTGCATTCGCAGTTAAAATCCCGTTGTTTCCTTTCCACACATGGCAACCGGATACATATACGAAATCGCCGATGGCTGGTACGATGTTGCTTTCGGCTCTGATGTTGAAAATGGCATTGTATGGAATGATTCGATGGATGATTCCATTGGCGCCTGAGGCGTTGGAGAGTATGGAATTACCGATCATCATCTTGGCTACAATTGGCGTAGTTTATGCAGCGATTTTAGCAATCAAACAAAACGACATCAAACGAAC
>JACCDZ010070940.1_pt1 | contig 11519 bp, 6 predicted proteins | sample 7449551 | NCBI WGS metagenome assembly JACCDZ01 (sample SAMN15323452, study PRJNA562643) | freshwater metagenome | isolation source: river surface water | place: USA:Blue River Watershed | collected 2017-08-18
ATCAGGTTCTCGGCCGCCAGCGCCGTGGACTTCACTGCCCACAGGCGCATGTCGGCGTGGCTGTTGGGCTTGCGCATCAGCGGCTTGCGCAGCGCCAGCAGGCGCACCAACTGGCGCTTGAACAGGCCGAGCAGGCCGAGCGGGCCCTGGTTGTACTGGAAGGGCGCGGTCTTGGCGTAGAAGTGCCGGATGCGCCCCGGCACCTCGGGTTCCGGCCAGTACTCGACCATGTTGGCGCAGGCCTGTTTCCAGGTATCCGGGCGCGCCAGCACGGCGATGATCAGCGGTGCCTTGGCCGCATTCTGGCTCATGCACACCGGGTGCAGCCGCGCCAGCAACGCCGGGTCGCGCACCACCTGGAAGCTCCAGGGCTGCAGGTTGCAGGAGTTGGGCGCCAGCACGGCCAGCTCCAGGCAGTCGCGGATCACCGCATCGGGCACCGCCTCGGGGAGGAAACGGCGCACCGCGCGGCGGCTCTCGATCAGTGCGCGCAGCGCCTGCGGCGAGGCGCCGAGGCTGAGGTCATCGGGGGAGAAGCTGGTCATCGGGGGCCTCCTCGGCAGATGCCCCGATTAGGCTATCGGGACGCCGAGGGGGCAATACTGCGCCGGGAAATCGGCCGAAAAATGGCCGAATCAGCCGAGGGCTTTGTCGATTGCCTGGAGCAGCGCCGGATCGTCCGGCGTGGTGCGTGGCGAGAAGCGCGCCAGCACGCGGCCGTCGCGGCCGACCAGGAATTTCTCGAAGTTCCAGGTGATGTCACCGGGGAACTCGGCGCCCTCCCCGGCCAACAGGCGATACAGCGGGTGGCGATTGGGACCGTTGACCTCGAGCTTGCTGCCCAGTGGAAAGGTCACGCCGTAGTTGAGGCTGCAGAACTCGCGAATCTCGTCCTCGCTGCCCGGCTCCTGGGCGGCGAACTGGTTGCACGGCAGGCCGAGCACGGTAAAACCACGCTCGCGATAGGCCTGATGCAGCTTTTCCAGGCCGGCATATTGCGGGGTCAGGCCGCACTTGGAGGCGACGTTGACCACCAGCACTATCTGGCCCTTGTAGGGCGCCAGCGGCAGGTCCTGGCCGTCCAGCGCGCGCAGATTGAGATCGTGAAAGGCACTCATGGCGGACTCCTCGAGGGACAAAAAAGGCGCCCCGGGGGCGCCTTTTCGGTTAGCTCAGCTTAGCAGCCGGAGTCGAGTCTGAAACGACCACAAGTCGTATTGCTCGCCCCGTCACCGATCAGTGGTGGTGACCGCCTTCGCCGTGGATGTGGCCGTGGGCGAGCTCTTCGGCATGGGCGTCACGCACGTTGACGACCTTGACCTGGAAGTTCAGGCGCTGGCCGGCCAGCGGGTGGTTGCCGTCGACAATCACGTCATCGCCTTCGATGTCGCGGATGGTGACGATCTGCATACCGCCGTCCGGACCGGAAGCGTGGAACTGCATGCCCACTTCCAGCTCGTCGACGCCTTCGAACATGCTGCGGTTGAGGGTGGCAACCAGCTCGGCGCTGTACTCGCCGTAGGCTTCGCCCGGCTCGATGGCCACGCTCAGCTCGTCACCGGCCTGCTTGCCTTCCAGAGCCTTTTCCAGACCGACGATGATGTTGCCGGCACCGTGCAGGTACACCAGCGGGGCACCGCCGGCAGAGCTGTCGATCACCTCACCGGCATCGTTGGTCAGGGTATAGTCGATGGACACAGCCTTGTTGGCGGCGATCTGCATGGAGGAGAAACCTTTTGCAAGAGAATGGAAAGGTGCCAAGTCTAACCGCCAAAACGGCCGAAAGCGACCGCGGGCCAGACGGACGGGGCACGCGGCTGCTGGGCTTCCACCAGGACGAAGACGGCCACTGGGTGGCCGAGCTGTCCTGCGGCCATACGCAGCACCTGCGTCATCAGCCACCATGGCAGAATCGCGCCTGGGTCACGGACCCGCAGGCACGCCAGCGTCATCTGGGCCAGCCGTTCAGCTGTGGCTGGTGCGCCGGCGAACCGGCAAAGCAAGCGGATAAGGAGTAGTCATGCCGTCACGCAACATCCTGGTCATCAACTGTGGCAGCTCGTCGATCAAGTTCGCCCTGGTCAACGAGGAGCAGCCCGACTTCATCCTCAGCGGCCTGGCCGAGCGCCTGGCCAGCCCGGAGGCGGTGCTGCACTGGCAGCACAACGGCGAGAAGGACAGTCTGCTGTTGCAGGGTGGTGACCATCGGACAGCCCTGCAGCACCTGCTGCCGCTGGTGCAGAACGCCACCGGCGGCCAGCTGCATGGCATCGGCCACCGCGTGGTGCACGGCGGCGAGCACTTCACCGCGGCCTGCCGCATCGACACCGTCAGCCTGCTGGCGATCCGCGCCACCTCGCCGCTGGCACCGCTGCACAACCCGGCCAACCTGCAGGGCATCGAGGCGGCGCTCAAGCTGTTCCCCGAGCTGCCGCAGGTCGCGGTATTCGACACCGCCTTCCACCAGAGCCTGCCCGAGCACGCCTATCGCTACGCGGTGCCGGAACAGCTATACCGCGAGCACGGCGTGCGCCGCTACGGCTTCCATGGCACCAGCCACCGCTACGTCAGCCAGCGCGCCGCGGAGATGGCTGGGGTGCCCTATGCCGCCAGCAGCTGGCTCTCGGCGCACCTGGGCAACGGCTGCTCCACCTGCGCCATCGTCGACGGCCAGAGCCGCGACACCAGCATGGGCCTGACCCCGCTGGAAGGCCTGGTGATGGGCACCCGCAGCGGCGATGTCGACCCCAACCTGCATGGCCACCTGGCGCGCACCCTGGGCTGGAGCCTGGAGCAGATCGACGCCATGCTCAACAAGGACAGCGGCCTGCTCGGCCTGTCCGGCCTGTCCAACGACATGCGCAGCCTGGAACAGGCGCGCGAGCAGGGCCACGCCGGCGCCACCCTGGCCATCGAAGTATTCTGCTACCGCCTGGCCAAGTCGCTGGCCGCGATGAGCTGCGCCCTGCCGCAGCTGGACGGCCTGATCTTCACCGGCGGCATCGGCGAGAACTCGCCGTTGATCCGCAGCAAGACGGTGGAGCACCTGAAACTGTTCAATCTGACCCTCGATGCGCAGGCCAATGCCCGCTGCATCCGCGGCGTCGCCGGCGCCATCGGTGCCGAAGGCCACCCGCGGGTGCTGGTGGTGCCGACCAACGAGGAACGGCAGATCGCCCTCGACACCCTGGCCCTGCTCACCGCCTGACCGCCCAAGGAATACCCATGCATACCTTCTTCATCGCCCCCACCGGTTTCGGCGTCGGCCTCACCTCCATCAGCCTCGGCCTGATCCGCGCCCTGCAACGCGCCGGGCTGAAGGTCGGCTTCTTCAAGCCGATCGCCCAGCCGCACCCCGGCGATGCCGGGCCCGAACGCTCCAGCGAGCTGGTCGCACGCACCCACGGCCTGCTGCCGCCGCAATCGCTGCCGCTGGCCCAGGTCGAGCGGATGCTCGGCGACGGCCAGCTGGACGAGCTGCTGGAAGAGATCGTGCGCCTGCACCAGCAGGTCGCCGAGGGCATGGACGTGCTGATCGTCGAGGGCATGGTGCCAACCCGCCACGCCAGCTATGCGGCGCGGGTCAACGTGCACCTGGCCAGGAGCCTGGATGCCGAGATCATCCTGGTGTCGGCGCCCGAGGGCGAAGAGCCGGAAAGCCTGACCGAACTGTCCGACCGCATCGAGATCCAGGCCCAGCTGTTCGGCGGCCCCAAGGACCCCAAGGTGCTCGGCGTGATCCTCAACAAGGTCCGCCACCCGCAGGGTATCGAGACCTTCACCGAGCAGCTCGGCCAGCTCTCGCCGCTGCTGCGCGGCGAGGACTTCCGCCTGCTCGGCTGCATCCCCTGGCAGGACGAACTGAACGCACCACGTACCCGCGACGTCGCCGAACTGCTCGGCGCGCAGATCCTCAACGCCGGCGACTACGACCAGCGCCGCGTACAGAAGATCGTGCTGTGCGCGCGCGCCGTGCCCAACAGCGTCCACCTGCTCAAGCCCGGTGTGCTGGTGGTCACCCCCGGCGACCGCGACGACATCATCCTCGCCGCCAGCCTGGCGGCCATGAACGGTGTGCCGCTGGCCGGCCTGCTGCTGTGCAGCGACTTCCCGCCGGACGAGCGCATCCTCGAACTGTGCCAGGGCGCCCTGCAGGGCGGCCTGCCGGTGCTGACGGTAAGCACCGGCTCCTACGACACGGCGACCAACCTCAACCGCATGAACAAGGAAATCCCGGTGGACGACCGCGAGCGCGCGGAGAAGGTCACCGAGTTCGTCGCCGGACATATCGACCTGGACTGGCTGACCCAGCGCTGCGGCACGCCGCGCGAACTGCGCCTGTCGCCGCCGGCCTTCCGTTACCAGCTGGTGCGCCGTGCCCAGGCGGCCAACAAGCGCATCGTCCTGCCCGAGGGCAGCGAGCCGCGCACCGTGCAGGCCGCCGCCATCTGCCAGGCCCGCGGCATCGCCCGCTGCGTGCTGCTGGCCAAGCCTGAGGACGTGCACAACGTGGCCAAGGCCCTGGGCATCGAGCTGCCACCGGGCCTGGAGATTCTCGACCCCGAGCAGGTGCGCGAGCGCTATGTCGAGCCGATGGTCGAGCTGCGCAAGGGCAAGGGCCTCAACGCGCCGATGGCCCTGGCCCAGCTGGAGGACAGCGTGGTGCTGGGCACCATGATGCTGGCCCTGGACGAAGTCGACGGCCTGGTCTCCGGCGCCATCCACACCACCGCCAACACCATTCGCCCGGCCCTGCAGCTGATCAAGACGGCGCCGGGCTACAACCTGGTGTCCTCGGTGTTCTTCATGCTCCTGCCGGACCAGGTACTGGTCTACGGCGACTGCGCGGTGAACCCCGACCCGAATGCCGCCGAGCTGGCCGAGATCGCCCTGCAGAGCGCCGCCTCGGCCGAGGCCTTCGGCGTGCCGGCGCGGGTGGCGATGATCAGCTACTCCACCGGCGACTCCGGCAGCGGCGCCGAGGTGGAGAAGGTGCGCGAGGCCACCCGCCTGGCCCGCGAGCAGAACCCGCAGCTGCTGATCGACGGCCCGCTGCAGTACGACGCCGCCGCCATCGCCAGCGTCGGCCGGCAGAAGGCCCCGAACAGCCAGGTCGCCGGCCGCGCCACGGTGTTCGTGTTCCCCGACCTGAACACCGGCAACACCACCTACAAGGCCGTGCAGCGCAGCGCCGACTGCGTCAGCGTCGGCCCGATGCTGCAGGGCCTGCGCAAGCCGGTGAACGACCTGTCGCGCGGCGCGCTGGTGGACGACATCGTCTTCACCATCGCCCTCACCGCGATCCAGGCGGCGTCCCGGGAGGTCTGAGCGGACTCTGCGCCGCAGCGCGGCCGAAGGCCCTGGCCGCGCCTGCCTGCGCAGCACGGCTTGGGCTAGAATCGGACGCGCCGCCGCAGATGCACCGCCCCGGCAAACCGACCAAGCGGTCAAAGACAGCACTTGCCGTTCAGTGTACAAGCGTTAACCTTGGCGCCGGACCGACTTGCCGCAGGGAGTGCTGCAGGTATCTCGACCCGAACGGGGCGCACAGAACGCCCCCTGACCAGGAGCCTTCCGAGCCCATGCTGCATTTCCTGCCCGCCCCGCTGCGCGGAGTCATCAGCGCCCTGCTGCTGGCCCTCAACACCCTGATCTGCTGTTGGCCGCTGTTCACCGTGGCCCTGCTCAAGCTGTTGCTGCCCTTCCCCGCCGCACAGCGCGTGCTGCGCACGGTGATGCATGGCATCGCGGAGTTCTGGATCGGCGTGAACAAATTCTGGATGAACCTGGTGCGCGACACCCGCTGGGACGTCGAGGGCATCCAGGGCCTGGATACACGCCACTCCTACCTGGTCACCAGCAACCACCAGAGCTGGGTGGATATCCTGGTGCTGCAATACCTGCTCAACCGGCGCATGCCGCTGCTGAAATTCTTCCTCAAGCAGGAGCTGATCTGGGTGCCGGTGATCGGGCTGTGCTGGTGGGCACTCGAGTTCCCGTTCATGAAGCGCTACAGCAAGGAGTTCCTGGCCAAGCATCCGGAAAAACGCGGCCAGGACCTGGCCACCACACGCAAGGCCTGCGAGCGCTACAAGAGCAACCCGGTATCGGTCTTCAATTTCCTCGAAGGCACCCGCCTCACGCCGCAGAAGCATGCCCAGCAGAACTCGCCGTTCCAGTACCTGCTCAAGCCCAAGGCCGGCGGCATCGCCTTCGTGCTGGACGCGATGGGTGAGCAGCTGGATGCCATCGTCAACGTCACCATCCACTACCCGGGCGGCAATCCCGGTTTCTGGGACCTGCTGTGCGGCAACGTCGGCGAAGTGGTGGTGCGCTTCGCCAAGCTGGATGTGCCTGCCGAGTTCGTCGGCCACAACTACGACCAGGACGAGGAATACCGCCTGCAGTTCCAGCAGTGGGTCAACCAGCTGTGGCAGGCCAAGGACGCCCAGCTGGCCGAGCTGCACCGGCAGTTCCCCGGCCGCGACTGAACTCAGCTGGAGTGCGGCGGCTCGTCAGGCCGCCAGCTGCTCCAGTCCAGGCGCGTCGGGAAGGCGCTGGCGCGCGCCACCGGCAACCCCGGCGCCACCAGGAAGCCCTGCATGGTGGTGCAGTGATGCGCGATCAACCAGTCGCGCTGTTCGAGGGTCTCCACGCCTTCGGCGATCACTTCCAGGCCCAGGTGATGACCGAGATCGATGATGGTGCTGACGATCGCCGCGTCCTTCGGCGAGTCCAGCATGTTGGCGATGAACAGCCGGTCGATCTTCAGGGTATCCAGCTCGAAGTGACGCAGATAGGCCAGCGACGAATAGCCGGTGCCGAAGTCGTCGATGGCGATGCGCACGCCCAGCTGGCGCAGCTGACGCAGCTGCTCGCGGGTGGTGTCGAGATCCTGCATCAGCGCACTCTCGGTCACCTCCACCTCCAGCTGCGAGGCCTGCAGGCCGTGTACCTCCAGCACCCTGCGCAGGTCGGCCACCAGCTGCGGCATGCCGAACTGCACCGGGCTGACGTTGAGGCTGAGCAGTAGCTGTTCGCCGAAACGCTCGCGCCAGGCCTGACACTGGCGCACGCCCTGGTCGAATATCCATTCGCCCAGACGGTTGATCAGACGGGTCTCCTCCAGCAGCGGGATGAACACGCCCGGCGAGATGGTGCCGGCCACCCGATGCTCCCAGCGCAGCAGCGCCTCGAAACCACGCAGGCGACCTGTGGCAAGCTCGATCTGTGGCTGATAGACCAGCACGAAGTCGTCCTGCTCGATGGCGTTGCGCAGGCTCTCCTCCAGCATCAGCCGCGAACGCGCGCGCCCGTTCATCTCCGGCGAGAAGAAGCGGTACTGCTGGCGCCCCGCACGCTTGGCCTCGTACATGGCCATGTCGGCCGAGCGCAGCAGGCCGTCCACGGTCTGCCCGCATTCGGGATAGCAGGCGATGCCGACACTTGCGCCCAGGGTGAATTTGACGCCATCCACCTTGTGCCGCACCGACACCAGCTCGATCAGCTTCTCCGCCACCCGCGCGGCATCCTCGGGATGATCGAGGGAGTCGAGCAAGGCGGTGAACTCGTCACCGCCCATGCGCGCCACGCAATCGTAGGGGCGCAGGCTGGTCTTCAACTGCTCGGCGACCTTGCGCAGAACCTGGTCACCGGCGGCGTGGCCGAGCGAGTCGTTGACTCGCTTGAAGCCGTCCAGATCGAGGTAGAGCACGGCCATGCGCTTGCCGCTGCGGTCGATGCGCGACAGCGTGGACTCCAGTATCTGGTGGAAGCCGCGCCGGTTGTACAGGCCGGTCAGGGCATCGGTGATCGCCTGCGACTCCAGCTGGGCGTGCAGGTTGCGCACCACCGACATGTCCAGGGCGATCAGCACCATGGAATTCTGGTACTGCGGCAGCGGCGAGCAGGACAGCGCCACCGGCAGGTAGTCGCCACTCAGGGTCGCCAGCACCGCATCGTGCGCCCGGTAGGTCTGGCCGGCGCGCCAGTGCTGGTAGAACTCGCTGTCCTTCCAGTCGGCCGGCATCTGTGGCGCCTTGAGATAGGACAGCAACGCACTCCCGGTCAGATCGGCCACCTCGCCGTGGAGCATCTGCGCGATGGCCGGGTTGGCGAAGCGGATGACGCCCTCCTTGTCGATTACCAGGATGCCTTCCGAGGCGTTGTTCAGCACCGAGGCATTGAAGGCACGCTCGCTGTCCAGTTGCTGGGTCAGCTGCAGCAGCTCGTGACGATGGCGCTCCTGCTCCAGCAGGGCGCCGATCTTGTGCTTGAGCACCTTGGGGTCGAAGGGTTTGAGGATGAAATCCACCGCGCCGATGGCATAGCCCTGCAGCACCGAATCCTCGGTGTGGGCAATGGCAGACAGGAAAATGATCGGTGTGTGGCGCGTGTGCGGGCTGCCACGCATCAGCCTGGCCACCTCGAAGCCATCCATCTTCGGCATCTGCACGTCGAGCAGCACCAGGCCGACATCCTCCTCCATCAGGCAGCGCAGGGCCGCCTCGCCGGAGTCGACGGTCCGCACGTTCCACTGCCCGTCGCCGAGCAGTGCCTCCATGGCCACCAGGTTTTCCTCGCGGTCATCCACCACCAGCAGCACCTGCTGCTCGGTGCTGGCCTCCAGTTGCATCTGTGCCATGCCGACCTCCTCTCAACCCTGTGCCTGGCGCCGCGGCGCCTGCGCGACGGCCAGCCAGCGATGCAGCATTTCCAGCAGTTCCTGGCGCCCCACCGGCTTGGCCAGGTAATCGTCACAGCCCGCGGTAATGCACTTCTCCCGGTCGCCCTTCATCGCGTGAGCAGTCAGGGCGATGACCGGAATGGCACAGGCGCGCTCACCCTTGAGCAAGCGAGTGGCGGTGTAGCCATCCATGTTGGGCATGGCCATGTCCATCAGCACCAGGTCGAAGGGCTCGCGATCGAATGCCTGCAGCGCCTCCACGCCGTCCTTAGCCGCCACCACCACCAGCCCCAGCTCGTCGAGCAGCGCGCTCATGGCGTAGATATTGCGGATATCGTCATCCACCAGCAGCACACGCTTGCCGCTCAGTTCCAGGCTATCGGTCTGCGGTTCGCGCAGGGTGGAGAGGAACCCCTGCAGGGCCTCGCTGAGCGGTCCGAGATCGTCCCCCGTCTTGCGCACCACCACTGCCGAATAGCGTCGCAGGCGCTGCAGATCCTGACGTGTGACATCCACCCCGGTGTTGATCACCACCAAGGTGCCCTGCAGCGGACGCTTCCGGTGCAAGGTTTCCAGCAGGTCGAAGCCATCCTGATCGGGCAGATCGAGGTCGATCACCAGCGCCTCGAAGGCCTTGCCGGAATAGGCCTGGCGAGCCCGCTCGGCACTGCCCTCGGCGACCACCTGGAAGCCCATCTGGGTCAGGTGCTCGCGGTAATGCTCGCGCTCCACCTCGACATCCTCGACCAGCAACAGGCTGCGTGCAGGGGCGTCGGGCAGGACGATGTCCTGGAACACCTGCTCGAGGTCCTCGCGGGCGATCGGCTTGACCAGGTAGCGCGTGCCTTCGCTGTGCCAGTCCTGCGGCTGCGGCACGCAGGAGACGATATGCACCGGCACATCGCGATGCTGCAGCAGGCCACGCAGGCGCCGGTAGATCTGCCAGCCGCTGATATCCGGCAGGAGGATGTCGAGGATCACCGCGACGAAACGCTCGTTCTGCAACAGGGCGATGGCCTGCTTGCCGGTGCGGCAGTGCACGCTGGAGAAACCATGGGCCTGGGCCTCCTCGGCGATCACCGCGGCAAAGTTGGGGTCGTCCTCGACGATCAGCATGGCCGGGCCACTGCCCGCACGCAGCGGCGCGGCATCGGGCGCATCGTCCTCGCGCCCGGCCGTCTGCAAGGCCAGCACCGGCAGACGCACGATGAAGCGCGAGCCCTGCCCCGGAGTACTCTCCAGGCTGATCTGCCCGCCCAGTACCTCGACCAGCTGGCGAGTGATGGCCAGCCCCAGCCCCGTACCACCGAAGCGCCGGCTGGTGGAACCGTCGATCTGCTGGAAGGCCTGGAAGATGCGTTGATGCTGCGCAGGGTCGATGCCGATGCCGCTGTCGCGAACGACGAACTGCAGGGTCTCGCGCTCCTCGTCCAGCGACACCGGCGAGTGGCCGATGGACAGCTCCACCTCGCCATGCTCGGTGAACTTGAGGGCGTTGGACAGCAGGTTGCGCAGGATCTGCTGCAGGCGCCCACGGTCACTGTGGATCATCTTCGGCACGCCCGGCTCCAGATGGGTCAGCAGGCGCAGGCCCTTGATCTCGGCCATCGGGCGCAGGCTGGAGTCCAGCTCCACCAGCAGGTCATGGATATTCAGCGGCTCCAGCTTGAGCTGCACGCGGCCGGCCTCGATCTTGGCCAGGTCGAGCACGTCGTTGATCAGTTGCAGCAGGTCGTTGCCGGCCTTGTAGACGATGTCCGCATGCTTGACCTGCTTCTCGCTGAGGTTGCCGGCGACGTTGTGACGCAGCTGCTCGCTGAGGATCAGGATGCTGTTGAGCGGCGTGCGCAGCTCGTGCGACATGTTGGCGAGGAACTCCGATTTGTAGCGGTTGGCCAGCGCCAGCTGTTCGGCCTGTTCGCGCAAACGCTGCTCTGCAGCCTTGCGCTCGCTGATATCGATGATCACCGCCTGTACCAGGCGATCGTCACCGCTGCGCAATGGCGACAGACCGACCTCCAGCGGAATCAGCCGGCCATCGCGATGCTGGCCGAACAGCTCGCGGTTACCGCCCATGCGCCGCGGCGAGGGGTTGCTGAGAAAACCATCGCGCAGCGCCGGATGCATGGCCCGGGCCGACTCGGGCAGGAGTATCTCCACCGGTTTGCCGAGCAACTCGTCGCGGGCGTAGCCGAACATCTGCTCGACCTGGCGATTGACCATGCTCAGCCGGCCCTTGCCATCGATCAGCACTATCGCGTTGGGCGAGGCTTCCACCACCAGCCGGAAGCGCTCCTCGGCAGCCTTGCGCTCGCTGATGTCGATGATCACCGCCTGCACCAGCATTTCACTGCCGGCGCGGATCGGCGCCAGCCCGACTTCGAGCGGAATCAGGCGGCCGTCACGGTGCTGGCCGAACAGCTCGCGATTGCCGCCCATGCGCCGCTGCTCCGGCGCCTGATGAAAGGCCTGGCGCTGAGCCACATGACCGTGACGCAGGCTCTCCGGCAACAGGCGCTCCACCGGCTGCCCGAGCAGCTCCTCACGCTCGTAGCCGAACAGCATCTCGACCTGGCGATTGACCATGGTCACCTTGCCATCGGCGTTGACCAGCACGATGGCATTGGGCGAGGCCTCCACCACCAGACGGAAGCGCCCTTCACTCTCGTGCAGGCGGCGACGTTGCAACTCGCTTTCGCCCAGCGTGCGCTCGCGCAGAAAGAGAAAGCCACCGACCAGCAGCGATAGGAGCAGCACGGCGAGCAGCCCGCTGCCCAGCCCGACCGGCAAGCCGCTGTTGACCACTGCAGCCTCGTAAGCGGCGGTACTGCTC
>JACCDZ012019897.1_pt1 | contig 11518 bp, 9 predicted proteins | sample 7449551 | NCBI WGS metagenome assembly JACCDZ01 (sample SAMN15323452, study PRJNA562643) | freshwater metagenome | isolation source: river surface water | place: USA:Blue River Watershed | collected 2017-08-18
AAGCCTTGTTCAACCGTTCCTGAACCGATGCTGGCGTGCCAGCCGGCGCAGCAATGCCCAGCCAGGATTCGAACACCATGCCTGGATAAAAATCTGCCACCGCAGGCACACCTGGCAATGGACTGCCACCTCTGGGCGAGGTCACGGCCAGGGCACGCACACGCTGGTCTTTGAGCAAAGAAGCGGTGAGGGTCATGGTATCGACCATCAGATCGACCCGCCCGGCCAGCAATTCGGTGAGTGGTCCCGTGCCGCCTTTGAAAGGAATATGGTTGAGCTGCACACCTGATTCGGCCTGAAGCCATTCGGCCGCCAGGTGCATCGCAGTCCCCACCCCCACCGAGGAATAGCTCAGTCCGCCCGGCTCGGCTTTGGCACGCTGCATGAACTCCTGGAAAGAACGAATCGGCGATTGCGGTGCCACTGTCAACGCCAGGGGGTAAGTTGTGATCGTGCTGATCCAGGCGAAATCTTTCACTGCATCGAAGGGCAATGTTTTCTTCATGGCGGCATTGCTCGCATGGCCACTGGGCACCAGCAGCAAGGTGTATCCATCGGGCACGGCGCGCGTCAGCATTTCAGCCGCGATGTTGCCACCGGCACCAGGCTTGTTGTCCACCACCACGCTCTGCCCCAGCCGCTCGCCCAGAGGTTTGGCCACCAGGCGTGCCACCAAATCAGAGCCGCCACCGGGCGGAAAGCCCAGCAGCAAACGAATCGGCTTTTGCGGCCAGGCCTCTTGCGCCCCGACCGAGCCCACAAGTGCGCCCCAGGCCAGCAAACCTGCGCCGATCCAGCGATAGCCAGATCGGAAGAACCGCTTATTCATCACGGATGGTGTTGCGCAAAATGCCAATGGCATCAACCTCAATCTCGGCCACATCGCCAGGCTTCATGAAGACCTGGGGATTACGCTTATTGCCCACACCACCGGGCGTTCCGGTCACGATCACGTCACCCGCTTCCAATGGAATGAATGTGGAGATGTAGGCGATCTGGCGCGGAATGGTGTGAATCATCATGTCCGTGGTGGCGCGCTGCATTTCCACGCCATTGAGACGGGTCACCAGTGTCATTTTTTGGTTCGGCTGGATTTCATCGGCCGTCACCATCCAGGGGCCGAAGCCGCCAGTGCGATAGAAATTTTTGCCAGCGGTCCATTGCGTGGTACTGACCTGCCAGTCGCGCACACTGCCATCGTTGAAACAGCTGTAACCGACAATGTGCTTCCACGCATCGGCTTCGGCGATGCGGCGACCACCCTCGCCGATCACGATGGCAATCTCGCCCTCATAGTCCAGGCGGGCAGACTCGGGCGGGCGCACGATGTCCTGGCCATGTGCCACCATGGACTCGCTCAGCCGCAAGAACAAGGCCGGACTTTCCGTGACTTCGCGCCCTGTTTCACGCACATGCTCGGCATAGTTCAGGCCCACGCACACCACTTTGTTCGGATTGGGAATCACCGGCAGCAAGGTCAACTCAGCCAAGGCCAGCGTGGGGGTGTGATTCTGGAGGGCAGCTGCCGCCTCCCCCAGCATCTGACGGGCAATCAAGGCTTTCAAATCCGGCGCTTTGGCCCCCAGAATGGGTGTGAGGTCGAGCACACGGTCACCTTGTACAGCACCGTAAGAGGCCACGCCCTGGTTCAAAAAGCTGATGAGTTTCATGGAGTTCCTTTCAAAAAAATCAGGGGATACGCGAGACAATGTCCTGCGCAGTTCGTTTCACCAAGTCTGTGAGTTTTCGGCGGTCCACCATGGCCATGCGAGGCACCGTGGTCACCAGAGAAAGCGCACCTAGCACGCGGCCATCGTCTTTTTGCAAGGGCACAGCCACCGCTGCCAGCGTGGGCTCCAATTCGCCTTCGGAAAAATAGTAGCCCGCTTTGCGAATGCTTGCATAGTAGCGACGAAAAGCGGTCCACTCGGTTGGCAAGCCTGCCGCGGCGATGTCAGCCGTGTGTTGTTGAAACAAACGGCGCAAAGCCACCGACCCCAGACAGGCCACGATGACCTTGGGGGCCGCGCCCAGGAACAAGGGGCGTGGCCGACCACGGCCATAACTCAGCGATGCCGGGGCCTTGCTGTACTCCCGGTGGGTGTCGACCAGTTGTGCACCGTACAAGGCCGAGATCACACACTCGAATCCGGTTTTCTCAACCAGCTCTGCCATAAAGGGCACGCCTTGTTGCAGCACCGGATCGCCCAGGCGGATGAAGTGATCCAGCACAATGATGCGCGCACCCAGCGTGTACTGAGAATCGGTGCCACGCTGCAGCAAGCCTGCATCCACCAGCATCTTCACATAGCGATAGCCCGTAGGCGCAGACACTTGCAAAGCCTCGGTGATGGCTTCGGCCGTCCATAAAGGCGCCTGCTCGGTGAACAGATCCAGCACACTGAGCATGCGGGCCAGGCTGGAGCCCGGTTTTTCTTTCATGCCCAGGGCCACCGCAGCGCCATCAAGTCATTGGCATTGTTCGCCACCGCCTGGATGTAGCGGTCGGGCCGCAGGACAATCGCTTGCAATTGCTGCGCTTGCAGCCAGTCACGCAAAGCCTGATCACGCGCGGGCAGGACCTGGATGCCTGCGGCTTTCCAGGCGTTTTGCGATGCGGTGTCCACCTGGTTCAGCAACTCGGGCAAACCGATGATGGCGAACGCCTGAGGCAGCACTTCGTCCAGCAATTTTCCTGAGTCCAGTCGCGGTTGCGTCATGGGCTGCCCCACCAGCGGATGGTCACCTGTCAGCACACCCGGCCCCAGGCGCGGCGAAGGGAAAGCAAAAATCTCCGGTTGTCCCGCCTTGAACTTGCGATCGCGCTCCTGCGCCAATTCCGGGTCGGTGGTCTGGATGATGTCGCCCAAACGCACAGCCAGGGCGATGAACGCATCCACATGCGGTGAGCGCTCAGACTCGTAAGTGTCCAGCAAATCAGGCGATGCGCGCCCGCGAATGACAGCATCGAGTTTCCATGCCAGATTGAACACATCACGAATGCCTGCGCACATGCCTTGCCCCAAAAACGGTGGCGTCTGGTGGGCAGAATCGCCGGCCAGCAGCAGGCGCCCCTTGCGCCAGCCTTGCGCAATGATGGAGTGAAAGGTGTAGATCACCGCGCGCTCGATCTCGGCATGCTCGGGACGAATCCAGCGTGACAACAATGGCCACAGGTTTTCCGGCCTCACCATGTCTTCATGGACATCGCCGGGCATCAGCATGATTTCCCAGCGACGCCGGTTGCCCGTGACATTGCAGTACGTCATGGGACGTGCAGGGTCACAATGCTGGACGGTGTAACTGGGCAAATCAGGTGCGCCAGGCTTGAGCAAGGCGTCAAACACAAGCCAGGGCTGGTGCAGGCCCAGGTCTTTCATCTGCACATTCAACACCTTGCGGATCAGCGAGCGGGCACCATCACAGCCCACCACATACCGGGCATGGACTGTCTCATGGTTTTGCAGCACCCGATCTGTCACCGACAGTTGCACCTGGTCCCCCCACTCTTGCACATCGGTGACTTCGGTACTCAGCCGCACCTGAACCGACGCAAACCGTGACAGTCCGCGGCGCAGCACCGCCTCCAGATCGGGTTGATGGAAATAATGGTTGTTGGCGCAACCGTGCGGACCGTGTTCGGCCGTCCCGGCACGAATCAGCATGGTGTCACCTGCTGCGTTCACAAAATGCATGCCCTTGAGGCCTGGACGGGTGATGGCTTCGACTTCGGCACGCAAACCTGCATTTTGAAAAATGCGCATCACCTCGCCATCGAAATGAATCGCACGTGGCAAGGGATAGATGTCGGCCTCTCGTTCCAGCACCACCACCGACAGACCACGCTGACCCAACAGGTTGGCCAGGCACGCGCCTGCGGGGCCCAGACCGATGATTGCAACGTCAAACACCACGCTCAAGCTCCCTGGGCATAGCCCATGCGGCGAACCATCTCGGCGCGCCATTCCGCGCGCGACTGAAAGCGCGGCCGGCTGCGCGCAATGGCTTCGGCCCGCGCCAGAATCACATCATCTGGAAGACTCAGATCGATGGGCTCACGCAACGGTTGCTCGCAGTACCACGGCGTGTCCATGAACACTTCCAGGCGATTGCCTTCCGGATCCCGAAAATAGATGGATACCGCGTTGCCATGGGTGGCGCACAGCAACTCGGTCACATCCGGGTCGGCTTTGACGCGGTCATGCACCACTTTGAGTGTGGCCAGATCGGGCACCCGAAACGACATCTGGTTGATCACGCTGAACGATACGTCCGTGGGACGTCCGGTGGCCAGCACCACCTGATGATGTTCCGAAGGGTCACGGCTGAGAAACACCAGTTGAACCACACCCAGGTCGCCCCGATCGGTTTCGGTGAAACACATGACATCTTTGTAGAACCGGGCCATGTGCTCCAGATCGCGCACATAAAAACCCATGTGGCTGAACACCAGGGAGTTCGGCTGCCGCAACGCGGCGGGAATGGACTGCATGCAGGGCTCCTGATGATTGATAAAACCAGAAATAATCTCTTATTTTCAAGCTTGAAAATTATTTTTTTCTCATATTTTGACAAAAAACAATTTTTAGTCAAGAATTTACCCATCGCCATGCAAGGCGATTGATCACCATCCAACCACCGGAGACACACGGCATGACATTCATTCAACGACGCCACAGCCTCGCAACCCTGGTGCTTTGCGCCCTCGGCATCTTCAGCGCGCAAGCCCAACAAGACTATCCGAACAAAGCCATTCGCATCATTGCCCCCTTCCCAACCGGAACCGGACCGGATGCGAACACCCGGGAAATTGCGGCAGAGTTGACCAAGGTGCTGGGTCAGACCGTGGTGGTGGAAAACCGCCCCGGTGCCGCCACCATGATCGGCATGGAAGCAGGCGCCAAGGCCGCACCGGACGGTTACACCCTGGTGATGGGCTCCACCACTTCGCTCTCAGTGGTGCCGCATCTGTATTCCAAGGTGCCTTACACCGAGAAGGATTACGCAGCGGTCAGTTTGGTGGGTTTGCTCAATACCGCTCTGACAGCCAATGCCAACGTGACACAAAAAAATGCGACCGAGTTGATCGCGCACCTCAAGACCAAGCCCGACAACATCGTGGCCGCCACATCCGGCGTTGGCAGCTACTCGCACCTGGCAGGTGAATGGTTTGCCGCAGGTGCGGGCGTCCCCATCAAGTTTGTGCCCTACAACACCACCAGTCCGTACAGCGATCTGGTGGCAGGCCAGGTGCAACTGATGTTTGATGCGCTGCCCGCAGCCATCGGCAACGTGCGTGCTGGCAAACTCAAGATCCTGGCGCTCACAGGCAAAACCCGCCACCCCAACTTTCCGGACGTGCCCACCTTTGAGGAAGCCGGCCTGAAGGACTACACACCCACGGCCTGGATCGGTCTGCTGGCCCCGGCTGGCACGCCCCAATCGATTCTGGACAAGTTGGGTGCGGCCATGCAAAAGGCCACCACCCAGAACCCTGCTTTGATCGAAAAATGGCGTTCCTATGGTGGCGAGCTCAAGGCCATGACACCCGCTGAATTCAGCGCCTTCCTGAAGTCCGACAACGCCAAGTGGGGCGCTGCCATCCGACAAGCAGGCATCAAGCTGGACTGATCAGCCCAGCGCGGCTTCCGCTGCCGCCAGCGCGGTCATGTTGACCACGCGGCGGACAGTGGAAGAAGGCGTGAGAATATGCACGGACTTGGCTGCACCCAACAACATCGGGCCCACAGTCACACCCTGACCGCCTGTCACCTTCAAAACATTGAAGAGGATATTGGCAGCATCCAGGTTCGGACAAATCAACAGATTCGCCTCACCTGACAACGACGTTTCCATCAGGCTGCCCTGACGCACGCTCTCGGACAACGCGGAGTCACCTTGCATTTCCCCATCGCACTCCACATCAGGGGCCATTTGCCTGAAAAGATCGCGCGCCACGCGCATCTTGTGTGCAGAAGCGCGACTGGATGAGCCATAGTTGCTGTGCGACAAGAAGGCCAGTTTGGGTGGCAGACCGAAACGGCGCACCTCCTCCGCAGCCATCATGGCTATGCTGGCCAGCAGCTCGGCACTGGGATCTTCGTTCACATAGGTATCGGCAATGAACAGCGTACGCTCTTGCAGCATCAGCGCATTCAATGTCGCAAACCCAGGTGCCCCCCGGGACAAGCCAATGATGTCATTGACCTGCTTGAGGTGGGCATCAAACTGCCCAACCAGTCCGCACAACATGGCATCGGCATCGCCCAGACGAACCGCCAGTGCACCGATGAGTGTGTTGGATCGGCGCACCGCTGCCTTGGCCGCTTCGGGTGTCACGCCTCGACGTCCCATGACCTGGTGATAAGTCTCCCAGTATTGACGGAATCGGGCATCGCTTTCGGGATTGACACATTCCACATCGACCCCCAGCTTCATGCGCAAGCCCGCCTTGGCGATGCGTGCCTCTATCACGGCCGGGCGACCGATCAAAATAGGATGTGCAATGCCTTCTTCGATGGCCATTTGCGCAGCCCGCAGCACGCGCTCGTCTTCGCCCTCGGCATAGGCCACGCGCTTGCCCTTGGCAGACTTGGCCGCCTGAAACACGGGCCGCATGATCATGCCGGTCTGGTACACAAAACGTGAAAGGCTTTGCTGATAAGCCTCGAAGTCAGTGATGGGACGCGTTGCCACACCGGACTCTGCGGCTGCCCTGGCCACAGCCGGTGCAATGCGCAGAATCAGCCGCGAATCAAAAGGCGTGGGAATAAGGTAATCCGACCCAAAGGACAGCTCCTTGCCGGCGTAAGCGGTGGCCACTTCCTCACTGATGTCGGCCTTGGCCAGATCGGCGATCTGACGCACGCAGGCCAGCTTCATGGCCTCGGTGATCTTGGTCGCGCCGCAATCGAGTGCGCCACGGAAAATATAGGGAAAGCACAGCACGTTGTTGACCTGGTTCGGGTAATCCGAACGGCCGGTGGCGATGATGCAGTCCGGACGCACGGCTTTGGCCAGCTCGGGGCGAATCTCCGGCTCGGGATTAGCCAGTGCCAGGATGATGGGCTGTGTGCCCATGCTTTTGACCATGTCCTGCGTCAACACACCGGGAGCGGAACATCCCAGAAACACATCGGCGTCCTTCACTGCATCGGCCAGAGTGCGCGCATCGGTCTTTTGCGCATACCTGGCCTTGCTTTCATCGTAGCCCCCCGGTCGGCCTTGGTAGATGACACCTTTGGAGTCGCACACAAAAATATTCTCCAGCCGCACCCCGAGCCCCACCATCACGTCCAGACAGGCAATGGCTGCGGCTCCGGCACCCGAGACCGCAATTTTCACTTGGTCAATTTTTTTATTGACCAGCTCCAGGCCATTGAGCAAAGCCGCCGCTGAAATGATGGCGGTGCCATGCTGATCGTCATGGAAGACGGGGATGTTCATGCGCTCGCGCAACTTGCGCTCGATGTAAAAGCATTCGGGGGCCTTGATGTCTTCCAGGTTGATCCCGCCCAAGGTGGGCTCCAGCGCAGCAATGATCTCCACCAGTTTGTCGGGATCTTTTTCGGCCAGCTCAATGTCAAAGACATCGACACCTGCAAATTTCTTGAACAGGCAGCCCTTGCCTTCCATCACTGGCTTACCCGCCAGCGGACCAATATCACCCAGGCCCAGCACCGCCGTGCCATTGGTGATCACGCCCACCAGATTGCCGCGCGATGTGAACTCCGCCGCCAGCGATGGATCGGCTTGAATGTCCAGACAGGGATAGGCGACGCCCGGTGAATACGCGAGCGACAAGTCGCGTTGATTGGACAGGGGTTTGGTGGGTGTGACCGAAATCTTGCCACGCGTGGGCAAGCGGTGGTACTCGCGTGCAGCATCACGCAATGCCATCTCGGCCTGAGACAGTGGTTTGGACATGCTTCTCTCCTCGTTCTGAATGCACACAAGACTACCCGATTTAACCCATCCGCCGACTGCGTGAAAACACCTGCACGCACCAAAGTGCGTCACAACGCCTGCTTTTGGCGCCAATGACCGGGCACTGGCCTGGGCCTTTGTGCGTCAAAGGTATGCCTTTTGTGCCAAGACAGTGCATCACACAACTTCAGTGCAACCTGACAAACTGGCGCGCCCCTTGCGTAAGCCTTTGCAATCTGAATTCAAGGAGGTGTTTCATGTCTGAGTTTTTTTCGCCCTACGATGCCGATCGGCCTTTGCAACTCAAATGCACATGCGGTCGCGACCATGCTGTCACGGATCACGACACTGCCATGAATGCCGAAAGCGCCGCACAAGTGTTGCGCACACGCAGCCTGAGCGCTGAGTTCGAGGCTTACAGCAACGCGTTCGTCGAGGCCAGCCTGGTGAAAGCGCTGTTCCCACAAGATGCCGTGCGCCGCAGCTTTCTCCGCGCTGTGGGCAAAGGTACAGCCATGGCTGCTATCGCCAGCGTGTTGCCCATCACCAGCTTGCAAGCCATGGCTCAGGAAAAGGGCGCGCTGGAGAAAAAAGACCTCAAGGTGGGCTTCATCCCCATCACCTGTGCAACACCGTTGATCATGGCGCATCCCTTGGGTTTTTATCGCCAGCAAGGTTTGAACGTCGAGGTCACCAAGACAGCTGGCTGGGCACTGATTCGCGACAAGATGCTGAACAAGGAATACGACGCCACTCATTTTCTATCGCCCATGCCCTTGGCCATCAGCTTGGGGCTGGGGACACAACCCACCCCCATGAATGTCGCGACCATTCAAAACGTCAACGGGCAGGCGATCACCCTGGCGATGAAGCACAAAGACAACCGCGATCCGAAGAACTGGAAAGGCTTCAAACTGGCCGTGCCTTTTGATTACTCGATGCACAACTTTCTGCTGCGCTACTACCTTGCAGAGGCCGGCCTGAATCCAGACACGGATGTGCAAATCCGTGTGGTGCCTCCCCCCGAAATGGTGGCCAACCTGCGCGCAGGCAACATCGATGGTTACCTCGGCCCCGACCCCTTCAATCAGCGCGCCGTGTATGACGAGGTTGGTTTCATTCACCTGCTCACCAAGGACCTGTGGGAAGGTCACCCCTGCTGCGCATTCGGCACGAGCACGGAATTCATTCAAAAGAATCCCAATACTTTCGCAGCGCTGTACCGCTCGGTGCTGACTGCCGCCGCCATGGCCCGTGATCCGAAAAACCGCGAGTTGATTGCCAAAGTCATCGGGCCTCAGGCCTATCTGAATCAACCCGAAATTGTGCTCAGTCAGGTCCTGACCGGCAAGTTCGCCGATGGCCTGGGCAACATCAAAACGGTCCCCGATCGCGCCGATTTCGACCCCATGCCCTGGCAAAGCATGGCTGTCTGGATGCTCACGCAAATGCAACGCTGGGGGTATATCAAGGGCGATGTGAACTACAAACAGATCGCGGAGAAGGTCTTCCTGCTCACCGATGCGAAGAAGCGCATGAAAGAGCTCGACCAAAAGGTTCCCGATGGCGCCTACCCCAAGTTCAAGATCATGGGACGCGAATTCGATCCGTCCAAGGCTGCCGAATACGCCAAGAGTTTCCCCATTCGAAAGGCCGCCTGACATGATGAATTTTCGCAGCCTTGCATTTCGATCCGCTGTCCTCTCGGTGTTGATCCTGGTCAGTATGCTGGGTGTTTGGTATGCGGCCACGGCGAGTATGGGTGCCAGCACGCCCCTCTCCGGCCTGAGTGCCGAACAAATGGAGTACGCCAGGATGATGGGGCAGACTCCGGGAGCCGCCAAGTCAGGTGGGTTCCCGACCCTGGGGCAAATGGGCCAGACCGTGTGGGGGCATCTGGCCAACCCGTTCTATGACAACGGCCCCAATGACAAAGGCATCGCCATCCAATTGGCGCATTCACTGGGGCGCGTGGCCCTGGGATTTGGACTGGCTTGCCTCGCGGCGATTCCCTTGGGATTTCTGATTGGCATGTCACCACTGCTGCGCCGTGCCCTGGACCCATTCATTCAGGTGCTCAAACCCATTTCACCGCTGGCCTGGATGCCTCTGGCGCTCTACACCATCAAGGACTCCACCATCTCGGGCATCTTCGTGATTTTCATATGCTCGATCTGGCCTATGCTGGTGAACACAGCCTTTGGCGTCGCCTCCGTTAAAAAAGACTGGTTGAATGTGGCCGCCACATTGGAAGTGAATCCCTTGCGCAAAGCCTTTCTGGTGATTCTGCCCGCAGCGGCCCCCACCATCCTGACGGGCATGCGCATCAGCATGGGGATCGCCTGGTTGGTGATCGTGGCCGCCGAGATGCTGGTTGGCGGGACAGGCATTGGCTATTTTGTGTGGAATGAGTGGAACAACCTGTCACTCACCAATGTCATCTTCGCCATTCTGGTGATTGGTGTGGTCGGCATGCTGCTGGACCTGATGTTTGGTCAACTTCAAAAAGCGGTGACTTATGTGGAATGACACCCGACTTCAATCCAATCACATCCTCGCCCCCAAGGAGTCACGCGCCATGTCAGGTTTTTTAAAAATCGAACAGCTCGGCAAGTCTTACACCGCAGCACGCCCCGTCTTTCACGATGTCTCTTTCACGCTGGACCGGGGTGAGTTCGTCTGCATCATCGGCCATTCAGGCTGTGGCAAAACCACGATCCTGAATGTGTTGGCCGGGCTCGATGAAGCCTCCTGCGGCCACGTGTTCATGGACGGCCGCGAAGTACGCGGCCCCAGTCTTGAGCGCGGGGTGGTGTTCCAGGGACATGCACTCATGCCCTGGCTGAGTGTGCGTCAGAACATCGCCTTTGCCGTCAAGTCACGCTGGCCTGACATGCCCGCATCACAAGTGAATGTCCATGTAGAGAAGTTTGTGGGCATGGTGGGGCTTGGTCATGCCATTGACAAGAAGCCCAACCAACTGTCAGGCGGCATGAAGCAGCGCGTAGGCATTGCCCGCGCTTTCTCCATTCAACCCAAAATGCTGTTGCTGGATGAGCCCTTTGGAGCCCTGGACGCCCTCACTCGAGGCACCATCCAAGACGAACTGATGCAGATCGTGCGCGAGACACAGCAAACCGTTTTCATGATCACGCACGATGTGGACGAGGCCATTCTTCTGGCCGATCGCATTCTGTTGATGAACAACGGCGCAGATACACCTCAAGGCTACAAACCTGGTGGCATTGCCGAGGAGGTTTGCAACCCCTTGCCGCGGGATCGGACCCGCTCGGGTTTGCATCACCTGGAGGGCTACTACCCCCTGCGCAATCACATCGTGGACTTTCTGGTCACCCGTGCCACGGCGCATTGACTCTTTCACTTCACTCAACCTCACTCAAAGGAAATCATATGAACCGCATGGACGTGACCGAAAAAATCATCAGCACCAAAGTTTCCAAAGGCATCCGCTGGGAAGACGTCGAAAGCAAAGTCGGCGCCTCCAAAGAATGGACAGCAGCGGCGTGCCTGGGTCAAATGACACTGGATTCTAAGCAAGCCAAAATTCTGGGCAAAATTTTTGGATTGGCTG
>JACCDZ010662255.1_pt1 | contig 11516 bp, 4 predicted proteins | sample 7449551 | NCBI WGS metagenome assembly JACCDZ01 (sample SAMN15323452, study PRJNA562643) | freshwater metagenome | isolation source: river surface water | place: USA:Blue River Watershed | collected 2017-08-18
TGATATCAGCTACATCAAATAATGGATATTGTTGTAGTTCTGTTTTTTGCTGACTTTCGTTCCAATTAATACCGTCATACCACCATTGGCTACCTTTAAAATTACCGTTTTTTACTACTACAGTATCATAGGCTAAACTTTCACCGTCATCAGCAATACGTAAGTCAATATGATAATCACCAGTTGGTGTGTTTAATACAGTATCGTATCCATATTGAACTAAATTTACTACATAAATTTTATTTTTAACTAACGGGTCAACAGCATTAGCAAACAGCACACGTAGACCATCAGTTAAGGTTATACCAAATGCTTCAGCTAAAGTTTTGCCTTGTAATTCTGTAAACGGATCAATGGTAGTTACATCTAAGATATCAATAGCCTGCTTACCGATACGTCCTTCATTAATCAACTGTAAGTCTGATTCAAACTGTATAATAGGTCTACGTGCTCGATGATTTTGATCAAACACTGGTGTGGTATCGTTATATTCTGATGTGGCTAATATTACGTCTCTATGAAACCAACGATTATTTCTAGACCAAGCATTTAAATCCAATGAGTCTCGTTTGATTGTAATGTATTCTGCGTTGGCTAGGTTTTCTCCTATGCCTGTAGGATAGTTAAGTTCTAGCTCTTCACGATATCGTTCAGGCGTAGCTAGTAACTCTGTCCAGACTAATCTTATACTATCGCCAACATTTTCAACATAATACTGTTTGTTTTGATAGCTACTAGGGACTACATCTGTGCCAAATTCTATTTTTAGTCCTGATGTAAACTGTACACCGTTAGGACTAGTATAAAACTTTTTACCTAAGATATCTTTTTGTACATCTATAGACCAGTCAGTATAGTCAATGATTTTTAATGATTTATAGATAGTGCCAGACACACCGTCTTGCGCCCATAGTTCATCAAGTATACTGGTTATCAATGGCACTTCGCGGAAGAGGCCATCTATCTCTTTGTAGAATTCTTTATTGGCGTATCTAAGTCCTGATTTAATGTAGACTTTTTCATTTACGTTGACCTGTTGTATTGGTATTAGTCTTACAAGTTTTTCTGTAACATTTGGAACAGATACTAATTTTACCTGCCAGACACCATATCGGTCAGCAGTTGGCACTACATATCCTACATCATATCCTGCGATCACATTATTAGTAACCGGATCTATAACTGTTGGATTAGTGAATGCTTCTTCACCGTAGTTTTCTGCACCTTCAGGAATGATAAAGATTAGATACTTGCCATCTAACTGTCCAGTAATACCAGCGTATTGTGGAAAGTTTGCTAGAAATTGACTTAAGAATTGATTTTGTAAATCACTGTATTTTAAAGGTGCTGCGTAGTCTACATTGTAGACATTAGGCATAGCAATGAATCGATCTTGAGCAGTTGATAGCGGAACTTTGAACGTTACCGTTCCCACATCTGTACCGTTGTTTTCTACGCCTAGTACATCGCGTGAACTTACTGTGGGAGTAGCGTTTATCAACCCGTCAGTGCCTAGTTCACTTTGAATCCAAAACGGGAATCCAGGTTGGTTAATTATAAATTTATAAGTACCGCCTCTGGCCAAGGTCACACTGTGGTCTACTCGTCCTTCACTAGTAAACACATATTCGCCTGTGGCTGTGTTTCTAGTAACGATGTAAGTTTGTCTTAGGTTGATACCTTCAGTGTTAACCTGTACTGCATCAGGACCGTTAGGTAACCAGTAGTACTGACTAAAGTTAACTAGTTTATCGTAACTTATCTGCGGATCAAAACTATAATATTCACTGTCAAATAGTCGACTATGGTTGTCAATTTTGCCGCCATAGTATCTAATTTTATTCAACAAATCAGGATAGCTACTAAAAAAAGTAACATCGCCTGATTTGTTTTTTACTTCTACGCCGGGCTCAAGTTGATAGTTTTGTCTAGCACCAGATTCTTCTTGAATATAACTGTCACCTGTTTTATAAGTAGGAGCAAATCTACGTCCTATATATCCATAAAGTTTTACTAGGTTAGGTTCTTCAACAAGTTGATCCATTGTTGCTGATAGAAACTTGGAGTTTACATCAGATCTGAATATCGTTGGAAGAAAATTTATTGTCTTTTTAACAGCCATTTATTGTACCATTCTCAAGTGTTATATAGTATTTAACCCAGCGCAAGTTGGTTGATTTGCGCGGCAGTGATAGCACTGATAATCTGAACATTGTCCACAGTAGCAGCACTAACAATAATTTCATTTACATCGGCATTAATCTGCATCAAACTACCAAAAGGACTGTTTGCACTAGCAGGAACAATCAATATACTAGATATATTTGGTGCTAGTATCTGATGCAGGTATGCACTTAATTCGCTGAAGTAAAAAGTTTCACCAAAATCCCAGTTAGCCACAGCAAAATAATTGTTAATGGCAGCAATCACTGATGTTTGTACATCATAATCACTGATCACTACATTAGGATTTTTAATTACCTTAAAGGTAGCCTGCAGAGTAGGATCTGCCTTGGCGCCAAATATTGGTTTAAACTTAGCTGGATTGTAGATAATAGTGTCTGAAATACTCTTATAGTTTTCTAAATTACCATAGCTAAGACCAAGTTCTTCACTGGTTGGCGCTGTTGGTTGTACTAGTGAATTGCTAGTATCCTGTACCCAAGCCATATAATCTGTAGCGTATTGTTTAGTTAATACATACAAATCTACAATATTGTTAGGACTAGGATCTATACGTCGATAGTTAGGACTGTTGTGTCTATATTGGAAATATAATTTTTGTCGACCAATCTTAGCCACGTAGTTAGTAACTTGATTAAGATTGTACACAGAATCATTTACAATTGATAGTTGATAGAACTCATTGGAGCCTGGGAAATAAAATAATTGTCCGTTTCTATACAATGTAGCTGCCACTTGTGCTTCTTGAAGAGTGTTGTATATGCTTAACACATCGTCACTATCTACAGGAGTCTGTACCACAAAGTTATCATATCCTGATTCATTACGGAAGTACACATACTTGCTGTCTGTGTTGATCTCAGGTGCAACTAGTAACTCAAACAATTCTGGATTGTCTGGCATACCATCGTTATCACTGTCAGGGAACGTTACTAAGATCTTACTGCCGTTTTCGTATCCGTCAGATTCAATAATATTTTTATATACATACCAAGTGTAGTCTAAAGACAATGGTTGCGCACTGTCAGGTTGATTATTAGTTTTTAATATTTTAATTTGATCGTAGACTGTTTGCCCTGTAGCTGCATCAAAGATTTTGACAGTATCATCAAAATAGAAATCAGTTTCTAACACACTCTCAAATACATAATTAAGTCCTCGATAGTGTACTGTGTAGGTTTGACCTACTGCTTGGAAACGGATCAACCAACTAGAATCTCTAGCACTGCCGGACACAATACCGCTAAAGGTCAAATCAAATGTTTCCGACGGGTCTAGATCGTTAGGTAGAATGATTTTCCATTCCCCTGTGTTAACGTCATAACGTAGACCAAAATCCTCGTAGGCCTGAATGTAACTTACCATATTAGCTACCAGTGCTTCACTGAATGCGGTATTGAATACTGCAAAAACTCGATCAGCTATAGCGCCTTGCGGAACTACTTGGTTAATAATCACTGGGCCAGTACCATTGTCAAGATTACCTTGACCAGCATTAGTACCATCACCTATCAGTTGTTCTACCGCAGCATATACATAAAACTTGTCACCAGGTTTACTAGGTGTGCCTGTTTGTATAATATTTCGTGAGTCAAAATAATTGCCTGCACCTGCACTGAATCTAACAATGGCTCCTTGTCTAATGTACTTGTAGTTGCTGGCTACTATAGAACCAACTTGAAGTATTTTGCCTTGGCTATCGTAAAAATACCCTGTGCTTCCGTTGGCGATAGTACTGCTGCGATTCCAGTAAATATCGCTGACTGTGATCAGAGGAAAGTTTGCATAATAATACTGTACGGTTTCTTTAGCACTGGTCAAAGGATTGACTTGATTATAGATAACTTTATAGATATCATTTACAGTGTTGTAGTCAAAGTTAAAAGTACTGATAAACGGATCTCTGTATAATCTACCATCTTCACAGAAAATGTTTGTGCTAGAATATTTTCCAGTTACATCAATAACATCTAAGTAACGACTAATACCAGAGCTAGTGCGGTTGACCGCTTTGATTTTTAGGATGTCGTTAAACAACGTATAGGGTAAGATATTGTAATCTTCGCCAGTTACCATACGATTTTGTGTGTAAAATTGCTGTGGTGCTTTTTGTCTAATGTCGTCTATAGTGTCACGACTGGTAGCATTAGTTACTGTATATTGTAGACTCGCACGAACTGTTAGAGTTTCTATTCGACCACTGCGACTAATATAATTAATTGGTACTACAACACCCTGCATTTCGCTTGGGGTAACTTTATAGTCTAGACCGTTGCTGACACGGTAGTATACACGGAAGTTGCCTTGGGGAATGTCGCTGAATGCGCCATCGCCAAATACTATGTCAATTTGGTCACCGGCACGTGTTACCACTTGATAAATTTTACGATCGCTGCTTTGATTGTAGATAACGTTAGTGTTGTTTACTGATGGTACCGCAGTCCACAGTTCAACAGGATTTCCCTGTGCATCTAGTTTGTATACCCAAACGTCTGTGTTGTTAATATTATCAATTGGCAGACTGTACACACGATTTGGTAATGCTTCTGTAAAAGCAACGTCTGCAGACTTTAAATTACCTTGTTTAAAATACAAGAAGAATCCAGTGTTAGAACTGCTGTTACCTAAATTGTCATTTTTATATAGGACGTTAAAAGGTAAGTTAGGTCTCGGTGGTACTTCATAAACATAGCTTTCGCCTGAACTAGTAGGACTTACCATTTCAAAAGATACATCAGTGCCACCCACTATTGCGCTAAACGCATAGGTAGGAACAATACTAGGTACTAAACGAACTTGATATTCGTCATTAATAATTCCGTTGATAATTTGACTGTTACTAGGTTTACCAATAATTTGATTGCTAACTAGACTAGCATTCAGTACTGCGGTAAATTGTTCTAACCAATTGTCGTTACCTGAATCTGCCCATGTAATCACAAGACCGCCTAGATTGATACCGTTACTGTCAAAAATTGCTTCAGTAGTACTTACACTATCAACTTTTAGTAGACCCTGGCTGGAATATTACGTTTAGGATTATAACTAATCAATCGTGCTAGTTTTAATATGCTGTCACGACGCTGTGCAGTGTCAATAAAGTTTTCGCGTGCGTTTAAATCACCGCGGAATGCTATACTTTGCCCTAGGAAAGCAATAAGATCAATTAATGCAACAAACTCACTAGAGTCAATATAGTCATTGAAATCTTCAGGGTAGTATAATCGCAAATAACTGATCATACTAGCACGTAGAGTTTCAAAATCATAGCTTTGAAAGTCCGCGTTACGGAAAGTTTGATACAGTCTGGTCCAGTCTTCTGCGACCAATAAACTAGTTTGTCTTGTAGTGATAGCCATACGTGATTCCTATTATAATGTATTTATTTTAGGAATAAACAGCGTATTTTATTAGTTGGCTAAAAGTTGTCGACTTTCGTTGTCAAACTGTAAACTCATGGTTGAGCTTTCGTTCGTTTGTAGATAGCGTAGACTAATTACGATCTGTAGCCCTTGCTCGTACTCTGTGACTACAATATTTTCAAAAGCCACGCGAGGATCGTATTTGGCAATGGCTTTAACGTCCTCAGTGATCACTGATTTTAATTCCTCAGTAAATGGCTCGTGTAAAACGTTCCAGATAATAGTGCCAAAGTTAGGATTCATTAACTTTTCCCCCTTGCGGATATTGAAATGGTTAATGATATCCTGTTTAATAAGTTGCATGTCTGTGAGACGAAACTTCTTATTAGGAACTAGTGTACTAAAACCTTTGTAAAATGTAGCCATAAAAATATTTATCCTATGCAGTCTTAGGTTGGTCTAACGTAGCAACTTTAGGTGCCAGGGCTGCTACAGCATATTTGCCGTTTTGGAAATATTTGTCTCCCGTAGTACCATAAGCATCTGCACCACCTTTACCGTTACGCCAATTTTTAGCACCGCCTGGGCCTAACAAGTGACTAACTGCTAGAACACCCGCAACATCTTCTGGTGGCATGTTTTTATCTACTGCGCCTATTTTACACAAGGTATTGTAGTTACGACGGGTATAGTCGCATATAGCTGTTTCCTGTTCTGCTTTGCCCGCAGCTGATTTTAAGAATGTGTCTAGACTATCCATACCATTTTTTCCAGTCCACATGTTAGGATTTCTCATCTGTGCATTACTGTTACAGTTACTGGTTAGGTATCCAAGATCTTTTAGTGCCATGTAACCAAATTGATACTTGCCTACATAGCCAATGGTATTAACCACTTCGTACTCGCTGGCATATCGTTTCTTGTCAAACCCCAACGGTCCGCCACTTTCAGTTTTGGCAATTTGCGCATAATACGCTGTCATTTGTTCTGGACCCAATGGACCTATCTGGCAAGATGAGCTAGGCTGTGCTCGCAGATCGTTTTCGTTCGCTCCATTAGGCTTAGTTCCAGAGGCATTTTTTGTGTTGTCCACAGACTCTTTGTAAGACGGCGCTGGTTGTATTCCTGCACTAGCGGGTTCAGCAAAAGGTGTTTGTTGTCCTCTAGCATAAGGTTCGTGGGTTGGTGCAACTTTAACTATTGAACTCAATTGACTAGATGCTAACCATTGACCCGTTGCGGCACGTGCAGTGTCTGTTAACGTATTAACCTGTATTGGGTTTGGTGCTTTAACTGCACGAGTGCCTCCACTGTTTTGAAGTATGTCAGTACCTTCCATAGTAATCTTACCGCCTGCACGCAAGGATATAGGTCCAGAGTCTACATCAAATGTACCTCCAGCTTTGAATCCTATTTTACCACCTGCACCTACAGTGATTGTAGAATCACTTAGTACATTGATCAATCCTGCATCTAGCTGGAAGCCTGCCACAGCCTTCATATTAATTTTTCCGCCAGCGTGCATATTAATGTCGTTGTCAGCATGTAGGTTCATACTGCCTTCGGTGCGCACGTTAAATCCGTTGTTAGTATATACGTTAATAGCGCCGGTATTAGTTAGTTCGATCCAGCTGGTCCCGTCACCGTGACAAATATACAAGGTATTTTCTGAATCATGCATCATGATCTGATGACCCTGACTGCTTCGGAAACGCATTAGAATATCTTTGCCAACAATGTTACCATCATCAAGTACTATACTATGTCCACCAGCACGTGTAGTATAAGCATAGTCTGCTTCTGTAATAAGGCCTTTGGCCACACGATCTGCGAATGTCTCTGGGTTTCTAACACCTGGATCAGGGAAAGGTCTACCTGGTGTACTAAGACCAAATACACTACTAGGTGTTTCTCGTTGACTGCTACTGCCAACAGTTCCTCGTACTGGGTCACTGTCTAAACCTTGGTTGATCAAAGCTCTGTATTGTGGTTCGTGTATAGGTTTAGGATTGTTGTAAAAATCTGCTTTTAAAAACGTGTTAGGATTATTTTCGTTAAACTCTGCTACCGGAGCCGGAGTCCCTGGACGATAAATTGCTTTAATGTCTGCACTAGCATGTGTTAGATCTACGTTGGTGCTACTGGCAATACCAGGAATCATTGAACCACTTAGTCCATTATTAACACAGGCAAACCAATATCCTCGTAAAGGATCCCCAGCAATGAATAAAACAATTACCTGCACACCAATGTCAGGCGGAACTGCCCAAAAGCCATAGGTATTAGGAACATTAGTAAATTTATTATCTACGTTTTGACTACCAGCGGCTTTTTGTTGAATATTAGTAGTACCCATAAACGGACTAGCATATCCCACTGTACGCCAGTTCTTACTGTCGTTTTCGTTACCACCTAGATCAGGAATCCATACTTGTAGTCTACCCGAACGTGTAGGGTCAAGATTGTTTTTTACAATACCTATATAGGGATGGGGGTCAACACGAGTACCTGGTGAGTCTTCTCTACGTTCTTGTTTAAGAACTTTATTACCTTGTCGATGATCTATTGCCATTGATAATTACCTTAATGTTTATAATGTTCTTACATACGCGGCTTTTGCATCTGCAAAGTCCGAGCTTGCTTTTAAGTTAAGCGGACGAAGACGTCGTTCCTCTGCTTCAGCCGCTGGAAGTTGTGCTTGAAGTGCTGAAATTTGATTTTTCACTGTAGCTAAGTTATTTTGTGCTTCTTCTTTACGTATTGCACTTGCATTAGGGTCTGATATGCTTGACTCATATCGTTCAAGACGAATCTGCAGGCTGTCAATTTGTGTAGATATTTCTGCCACTCGATCACTGGCAGCGTTGTATTCTCTGTTTGTATCATTTTTAATAACTTCGAGAGCGTCTGCTCGTTCTTTCAGTGCTAATTTTTCTGGGCTTGGGCTTGCTGGGATTGGAGTAGCCGCTGGTTCATTATTAGCCGTAATAGGTTGAGTTTCTGACGTTGCAACTACTTTAGCCAAATCTTTTTGTTCTGCGCTTGTTGTAGGAGCTGCCTCTTCTGTCGTCTGTGGGTTGTTTCCGGGAGCTGGAACAGCTTCAGTTGAATTAACTGTTGCATTATTTGTTGTAGTTGTCGCCGGAGCTTCAGTAATTTGAGATAGAGTGTTGGTTTGCGGAGTGTCTACTCGTTCAGTGGTTTGATTATCTCTAGTGTAGTCTAAACTAGTTTGTCTAGGAAGTCTCACAAGATCTAATGTTTGCTCAAACTTTCCTCCGTTAAACTTATTTTTTACAGTTAGTACACGGTACATACCACTAAACATACTAGTCTGTTGAAACTCTGCACCAAAGTCAACAAGACCAGTGGTTTCATTTACGTCTATAGGAGTTTTGAAAGTTACTTCTACGTAAACTTCTTTGTTGTCCATACGCAGGCTGCCATCTGCAATCAATCTAGCATCTGATGTTTGAGGTTCCACTGCTGTCTTGCCTGTTATACTATCAATAACATTGTAGGGCGGGTAAAAGACATCATCTTGTTTAATGAACTGAGGATCACCAATGATATGAAGACTTCCTTGTAACATGTCTCCGCCAGCAGTTACGTACAAACTTTGTTGTACATCCACTGCTGCTGCACTAGATGGTGTATAGTTGCCACCTGTGGCTCTGGCCTGCGAATCTAAAACCATTGGTGTTTCTTTCATTGGCTGTACTGCGTTGTTAGGATCTGCTACACCTTCATATTTGTCTGGATTTAATTCTCTATCGTCGTAGTCTGTTAGTCCATATACTGATGCCATGTGTCGCTTATAAGCTGTCACAGCGGTATAATATAGTGCATTAAATTCTATGTTAAAGTCTAATACGTCAGTATTTTTGCCTGTATAAAAATAATTGTATTTTTTAACTGGGTATTTCCAAGTGCCTTGTGGTGCGGCAGCAATCTTTGTGTTCCACACTTCATAGGGAATCACATTATAGGTAATTTCACGGCCCCACACTTTTCTAACACTATCGTATTCTGTTAACACAACCTGCGGAACAATTTTAAACCATCTCAATGGTAGATTTTTAGTACTATTCTTTTTTTCAAAATAAGCATTAGAATCTGCGCCGTAGTCTGCTGATACAGTTAATTGATTTTGAATATAATCACTGTTACGTATTACATAATTAATAACTGCTTCAATACTAGTACCTCGATTAATGTTAAAGATTGCTGTTTTATAATCTAACCCTGCATTGGCTGCATCTGTTTTACCTGCTCGCACTGATAATTCTTGGCTAGCTTCTGACATTGGTACATTTTGATAACTTAGATTTTTTCCTAGTTTAAATTTTGCCTCTGCTAGTTCAGGAGCAAATTTAAAATATATTTTATCCGCAACTTTAATTTTTTTGATTTTTAATAAATCGTTGTAGTAGGCATTATATGCACTGCCATAACTTTTTACTTTATATACAGGGTCAGCACTGATAATATTCTGTGTTCGTTGATCTACTGCTGTTAGCGGTACAACTTCGCCGGTACTGCCGCGTGCAAGTCCGTCTGGCCCAATGGTAATACCACGTTTTGACAGATCTTCACGTTGAGATTTAGCTTCTGCAATAAAAGATTCTGCTTCAGTGCTTTGGAAAAAACTGGCTACGGTTCCTGCAACAACTTCAAAGTGTGCCGGTGTTGATAATGTTGCAACATTGTACGCACTGTGATTATATGGGCAGGCTTCTATTCTATACTCTGCACCCTTGTTGCTGGCTTTGATGTCCATTTTTAATAGCTTAATAGGTATGCGTTTTGTTTGATTTGGTATAGCCCCTATAATAATACCTGCGTCATTTATACCAAAAAAATCTATTTGTAGTAGATATGGTTGTTCTAAATAGTTTCTGGCCTTTACTTCGTCACTTGATGCTAGTTTAATAATTCTATCTACTAGGCTCATACCATAAGGTTCAATGATACTAAAATTTAAATCAATAGCATTAGTGGCACGACTACGCTCGTTCAATCCAACAATAGTAGTGATTTCTAAATCGTCAAAATAAAAGTCTTCAGAAAAATATTTTGCTCGCACGAATTGATTAGGGTCGTCTGCACTTTTTGCATCTGCATGTCGCCCAGCACTGGATATTAGTACACGTTTAGGTACATACTTTTGTTCTTTGACTATTTGATTATATTCATCAATGGTCAGCATAGCTAAACTTATGCTATAGGTATAGCTAGCGTAGCTGTGCAAGGGATTCATTATTGGAGGCTTTGCTAACTCAGGCGGCACTACAGATATTTCTGATACTGGCTCTCGTGATGTTGATGTTTCTCTGCCCTCTGTAGCAGCCGAAGGACGCGAAGTTGTTGGCTCACCTGACTGCGGAAGTGCATTACCACTGTTTGCTGTACTTGCTGCGCCGGTTGATGCTGGTGGTGTACTACCTGGAGGATATTTTGAAGGATCAACTGGTGTAATTGTACCAACTTTAAACCCTTCAAATCTTGAGATTGCAGACAACACTGCATCTTGTTGACTAGATGACAATGAAGACCATTTAGCACTGGTAGGGACACCTGCTGCTTTGGCTACGGATTTAGCATAATTGCTGATGTCAATTGTATGATTTTTAGGATCGCCTGCATATCTTTCTATAGCATCCCATATACTTAAAGGCAAGTATTTAGACCCTGACCCAAAAAGCAGTGCTTTTTTAGCGGCTTGTCCTGCTTCTAATGTAGGAAATACTGCCATTGTTGGCACTGTGGTGCCTTGAGAATCTCTACCTCCACTGGTGTCTTTACCTATGGCACCATATTTGGTAGCAAAACTACCTGCTACGATGTTCCCTGGATTGTTGTTGCGCCAGTTTTTAACACCAGATCGTTTGACTACAGCACCGGTTGAATCTTCTACTACGATATAACCGGGACCGCTTTCAACGACTCTGACAATAGAATTTTCTGCCA
>JACCDZ011437039.1_pt1 | contig 11514 bp, 13 predicted proteins | sample 7449551 | NCBI WGS metagenome assembly JACCDZ01 (sample SAMN15323452, study PRJNA562643) | freshwater metagenome | isolation source: river surface water | place: USA:Blue River Watershed | collected 2017-08-18
ATTTATTTTACGCTTTCTTTGAATCGATTTAATGGGAATGAAAGTATTCAGTTAATGGTTGATCGAATTTCATATTAAAAAAAAGCCCCGAATTAATCGGGGCTTTTTTTTTATCTTCTAATCGTTAATTTCTTGATTACAACATCATCAACCGGTCTATCACCTGGCATAGTTGGCATTTTTCCAATCTTTGAAACGATTTCCATTCCCTTAGAAACTTTACCAAATACTGTATGTCTTCCATCTAAATGTGGAGTTGGAGCTAATGTGATGAAGAATTGAGATCCGTTTGTTCCAGGTCCTGCGTTTGCCATTGAAAGCACACCTGGGCCATCGTGACGAAGTTCTCTATTGAATTCATCAGCAAATCTATATCCTGGTCCACCACGTCCTGATTTCTCAGGGCATCCACCTTGGATCATAAATCTATCAATAACTCTGTGGAAAATTAATCCATCATAAAATGGACCTTTTTTTGAAGTTTCTTGTCTTCCTTCTGCAAGGTTAACAAAGTTCCAAACTGTCTCTGGACACTCTTTTGCAAAAAGTTCGATTTCAAAGTTTCCTTCAGATGTTTCAAACACTGCTGTTAATCTGTCTACGTTTTCTTTGTAATCACTTTTTTTTACGCTGCCTAATCCAAACATATCTTTCTCCTTATTAATAAGTTTTTACTTCTATTTTTCCAATGATTTGGTCATTTGTGGTCTTTTTATCTTGTCGATATAAGATAAGCTTTTGATCAGGCTTAAACAATGCTTTTAAATCTAATACGAGCTGTTGATGATTTTTTAATTCGCTATCATAAAGAGAGAACATCCCTAAAGTGATGGCCTTATTCACTGTTTGATTTAAATAAGCTTCTACCATTTTTTTAGTAAAGCAGCTGCTGACTAAAACAGGAACACCATTATCATGCACTCCTGAGTTTAAAAAGTTTTTTAACTTTTTTGTTTTTGCTTCAGAGCCAATCACTTCATCAAACCAAATTAAATGAATGCGTTTAAACTCTGGGGCATAGAAAAAATAGATTTCATTTCTTGTTCTATCGACTGCACGATAAAACATCGCTTCTTCATCTTTGTGAGGAAGAGGCATCTTGATTTGTTCTTTTATGGCCAGATACTCTAAGTTAAAAGAAGCCTGCACTTGTAAGCTTTGTTGAAAGTTAATTTTGTAATCTTCAACCAGCTTATCAAGAGCGAAGTAACGAAAGTCATCTATTCGCTTACAGCTTTGAGTGTTCTGGGCTTTTTGAATTTGATCGATATTTGAAATGAAATATTTCTCTACTCCTGAGCCTTGATAAAATTCTTCCACATCTCGAACTGCGGGAGTTTGAGAACAGGCAACAAGAAAGCTAAGAGTGAGAAATAAAATCGTATTAATTATTTTCATTGGGTGCTTTGCTAAAATATTTTAATATGTCGTTTTGAACTTCTAAGATTTTTTCTTCTACAGAATTCAAATCATTAAGCTCTATTTTATAATAACCAGCTTCCTTATCTAGTAAAGATCCTTGAGCTAAATTAAGTTTCTGATGACCTCTACAAACTAATACATTATCACTAGCAAGTGTAATAATATCGTTTCCTTTTAGTGCATGAGTTCTGTAATCAGGTGATTCAATAGTAATATACAGCTCTTCTCTATCTAGAAGCTTATCAATAGACGTTACATCATACCCTTCATGAATCGTGATTTGCGCTTTAGGCTCCACAGGTTTAGGAACTTTCACTTTTTCATAGTCTTCTAAGTCACGCCACTTTCTAATATTGGCCTCAAAGACTTCTTTTGATTTTTCAAATTCTGTCTTAATCGTTGAAAAAAAAGCGCCTACTTCTTCTTTAAATTGTCCAAGTGAGTTTTCATTAGTTTCTTTATAAGTCACCCAATGAAGCTCGCGAGTTTTATCAGCAAGAAGCCAGTCTTTTAATTTTAATAAACTCAAAAAAGCACTTTCATTTTCACCAATTAAAGTGATTGATTTTTGTTTTTCTAAATTTAGTTTTTCAAAGATTTCTTTTTCGTAAAAAATTAATCCACAGTCTTTTAAATTATTTTCATTAAGAGCAAGTGATAATCCTGCTCCCATTGGATTTGGAATTGATCCTTTCCCAGAAGCCTCGATGATAATATCGAAGTCTGCAAAACTCTCCACTGGTTTATGAAGAGACTCGATGACATCCTTTCCTAGTTTTTCAAACATCTCTGGATTTTCTTCCAGCTGTTTTAAAATACTTTCTTTTGGATTCGTCGAATAAATCACGCGAAACAGATCGTGCATGCGTGAGCGATTAGGAATATTTTCATCTGGATGTAAAAAGCGCTTATGCACTCTTAATACATCGCCATGCTTAGTAAGATTATATTTCTCTAATTCCAATCCTTGAGCGACTAGAACTTCTTTATAGAATTTCTCTAGTTCCCACGATTGATTTTGATATTGAATTTTGTATTGAGGATAAGCTGACTTTAATACATTAAGACTTCCACCAAGCGGTGAGCGTTGAAATAAAACGACATCTGCTCCTAATTGGTCAAAATGAAAGGCAGTTAAAATTGCGACTGGCCCTGAGCCAATGATGGCGATTTTCATAGATAAAAAGCTCCCCAAAACAAGTGAGCTTTTTATCTATCATGAATGATTAAAATTGAATATGAATTAAGAGATGAATGACACGGTGAGCGCTCTGGTTTTTAACGGAAATAAACCTTTGTGTCCCCTTTATCAATCGCTGAATGCTCTGCAAATTTATAAATAAAATCTATAAAGCTTTGCATTGCTTCAAAAGATGAGTGCGTCTTATCGAATTCACAACCATATTGCATATATGTTAGCCCATCAGTTCCACGCACTTCTTTTCCATGACGAATATTCATGATCACTGGAATATATGAGCTGTCTGTGAAGTACATTCTCATGTTTACTTCTGTCCCAGAGGCCATTGTTTTATCGCCTTTCTTAAATGGAACTTGGAAAGCACATCCATCCCCTGCAATGTCTACCATTGTCACTGGATAAATAGCTCCGTTATCACTAATTACTGAATAAGCACCCAGGAAGTTTTGAAAAACAACTCTATTAAAAGCTCTGCGCTTTTGTTCTACTGTTTCTGCTTTTTTCTTGTTGAAATCTAATACTTTAAAATCAGACATGAGCTTATCTCCATGTTGTTGTCTTCCAATCTATTCATCTATCGGAGATAAGCTCTGGTTGTGTTAATTATTTTTTTAAGTAGTCCGGGATTTGGGAAATTTCTTCACTCATGCGTTTGTAAGCGTCCAATCTACTTAAAATTAGTTGAGTATCTGGATTGTTTTGATCAAGTTTAGAGAAGAAATAACAGCCGTTACTCCCCTCATCGTGCTTACAATTTGAGAATTTACAGTTAACGGCCAAATGTTCAACGTCTGGAAAATAACTTAATAGGTCCTCTTCTAAAAGATCTTCTACTCCAAAAGAGCGAATACCTGGAGAATCAATTAATGTTAGACTCTTTGACTCAACAATCTCACTCCAAGTTGTCGTATGAGTCCCTTTTCCAACCTTTCCAACATCACGTGAAAGAAGCTCAATTTCCCCCTCACTTACAGTTGTGATGAGACGACTTTTACCGACACCTGATTGACCTAAAAAGATCGATGTCTTTCCCATTAAGGCTTCTTTTAGTTCTTTTAAGCCTAAATTTAAAATTGTTGGTTGGTAGTCTTCAGCTTTTGCAGAAATTTCAAAACACTCAACACCTAAAAACTTTAAGCGATCTTCTTCAAATTTTAGATCGAAGTCATTATTGAATTCATCCATTTTGTTAAAAACCACAATCGGATGAATTCCCCATTGATGAGCACGTACCAGAAAGCGATCAACAATCCCTCTTTTATATTCAGGACGAGATACAGAAGAGACAATCACTAAGACATCGCAATTGGCCGCTGTAACTTTCTTTTTTTGCTCACGAATAATAAGTCTAAAGATTTCACTCTTGCGATCAAGAACTTCCATGATGGTGTTTTTCTCATCGATCATGACATAATCACCGACAACGATTGAATTATCATCACCTTTTAATAAATTCCCTAGAGCCGTGGCCATCAGGATTTCTCCAGAATCAACAAGCTTACATTCAAACTCTCTTTTTCCAGACTTATGAACTCTTGCTTTTCTTAACATGACATAAATCCTTCTGGGAAAAACTGCCCTTTAGGATCATAAGTTGCCTTTAGTTTTTTAAAGATTTCTTTTTGATGTTCAGAATAAAAAGGTTCGATGAACTTGCGCTTAATCACTCCAATTCCATGTTCAGCAAAAGGTGATCCTTTCCACTCTAGGACTTTCACATATAACGTCTCTAATAGCTCGTTACAGTAGTCGTTTTTGTCTGGTGTTGGCATGAAGTTAAAATGTAAGTGAGCGTCTCCAAAATGGCCAAAGAGATTGTAGGCCACTCCTTTTTCAGAAAGGATGCGATAGTAATCAAGAAGCTTTTTGAAGTCCTCTCCTCTTACCTGTACATCTGTTCCTTTTTTTGTCACTCCCATTCTTGTGTTGGCTTCAAAGATTGCTCTTGGAACACTCACGCGAAGATCGCGACATTTTGAAGCTTCCATTTCGAAAATATTTTCTTCTTTAATTAAAGTCAGTTTTGAGAGAAGTTCTTCATAAATAAATTCAAAATCTTTTTTTCTAATTTCTAAGAAAATAATATCCTGATCTTTTCCTGGATTTTTCTCACTTGGAAGATAAGAAAGTGAATTTGAATCAATGAACTCACAAGCTGCCACTTTGTTTCTGAAAGATTGAACAGCATTGAAAACTTCTAAATGAGGCTTATAGTCTGCTTCCCACTTTGGAAGAAGGATAAATAAATAAGTTTCTGGAAGATGCTCAACTGTGTTTAAGACACATCCAGTGATAATTCCTAGTTGCCCTTCTGTTCCTGTCATTAAGTCGGTTTCAACTTCTAGACGAGGATAAGGAGCATTTTTAAAATCGCGGTAATGATCAAAATCTGATTGATATTCAGATAAATCAAAACCTAGATTTAATTTTTTATTGGCGTGAAGAACTTTTGCCTGACCTTGATAGTCTAGATAAGTAATCTCTCTAATCTGTGAGCGTAAATTCTTAAATCCGAAAGAGCGCTCGCCAGTGGCACTTGTAGCAATCCCAGCTAAAACACCTGCTAACTCCTCTGTCGGAGAAGTCATAATCTCACGACCTTTACTTAGGCAAAACTCTTTTGCTTCTTTCCAAGTCACAAAGCCTTCTACTCGCAAGCCTCCATCGGCCTCTAGAGACATTGTCCCTTTTAAAGTAGAAAGATTTCCAAGGAATGTCCCCTCATTGAGCATACTTCCTAGCTTCTCAAACGGAATCACCGTAGAAGTTTGGGAAGAGTGATAAAGAGTTGGGGCCCCCATCGAAAGGTGAGCTTTGAGTTCATCAAGGGTGTAAAAGTTTTTTGTTTTCATAGGGCTTATTTTAAGGAATATTACGGGAAATCAAAAGGTTTATTTCTAATTCTATATAGTTAGATTTTTCAAAAATTGAATCTTTTCCTTGACAATACTCAAATAAACCATTAATTTTCTTATCACTTTGAATCAATGTCCAATCACGCACCCGTAGCTCAGCTGGATAGAGCAACCGCCTTCTAAGCGGTAGGTCTCAGGTTCGAATCCTGACGGGTGCGCCATTTAAAATCTTATATTTACAACAATTCTTAATTTTCGATATACACTATTTCTCATGAGTGAATTTCAATTAAATATTAAATTTGATGATGAATCAAAAGAGACTGCTGAAGTATGGGTTAATGGAACACTTAATTCTAATTCAACAAGTTTCTTATTCGATACAGGGTGCGCGCAAACCTCAATACCATTTAATGAATTCACATCAAATTTAAAATCTCTAGGATCTCAAGAATCTTCTGGAGCGCTTGGAAAAGCTACTTATGAATTAGTTTCAATTGATAATCTTGAAATAGGTCCTATTCAAAAAACCAATTGGCAAGTGTCTAGAGCAAAGCCTAATGAACTTGATCGTAACCTTTTGGGCATGGATATTTTAAAAGAATACTGCCTTCAATTTCACTTCACACAAAATAAAGTCAAAATCATTTCTCACGCTGATGAATCATTAAAAGAAGATTTGATATTAGACAAAGGATCTATTCCTTATGTTGAAATCACATGCGGAAAGAATAAAGCAAAAGCTGTCTGGGATTCCGGTGCAGGGATAACTCTAGTAGATCTCGCATTTTTAAAGCAAAATTCTTCATTGTTCAAAAAGCTTGGATCCACAACAGGAACTGACTCAACAGGATCAACTCAAGAGACTCCTCTTTATGAAATGCAACCAGTGCAAATTGGCGGCAGACTATTTCCTGCTCATCCCGTAGTGGCCGTTAACCTTTCCCATATAAATTCGAAGGCAGAAATTCCAATGGATTTTATTCTTGGATATAGCACTTTGAGTAAAGCGTCTTGGAGTCTTGATTTCCCAAGAAGAAAATGGGGATTTTTAGATACTTAGCTGTTCCCAGCTCTAGGGAAGTTCGAAAGTCATCAAGACGGGTGCGCCATTTTAATCCATATATTTTAATTACTTCCAAAACGACCTATTAGGATGTCTCTAACTTTAGTTATCCTTAGATTGACACCGACACTTCATAATGAGATGTAGCTCATTATTGGAGAATTTATGAATTACACAAATCTAAAAATAGTATTTTTAAGTACAATAATTTTATTTTCAAGTAGAGCATTCTCAATGATTGAAACAACAAAAATCAATACTCCTCGTGGAAGTGAAGTTGAAATCACAATTCATTCATCTTCAAATACTAAAAAACCTACAATAATAGTCGCTCCTGGACAAAGCTGTAATTCAAAAGGACCTCTCTTTGAAACATTGGGAACAAAAGGTTCTCTAGAAAATTTCACAGTTGTTCGTTTCGAATGGGCCTATTGCTTGAAAGATCCAAGTAAACCAATTCCTTCTGAGAATTTGGCCAATGAGATTGAAGATTTTAAAGCCGTTATGAGTTATGCTCTCTCACAAGACTCTGTAGATGAAAAGCAAATCTTTATTGCAGGAAAATCTCTTGGAAGTGTTGTCGCGCACGAGGTTTTTCAATCAACTCCGCAGGCTTTAGGATTAGTTCTCCTGACACCACTTTGCAGCTATACAACTGATGATAATGGAAATCCTCTTCCTGCTCCAATCCAAGTTTGCGAAGAGAACTACCCTTTACTGAAACAAGATCTACGCCCTATCTATATGGCAATGGGAGATCATGATAGCGCATGTGTAATTAATGTTCTTTTTGATTATTTAAAGGACTCAAAAGGAAATATATTAGTTAATGTTGCCGGTGGAGACCATGGATTTAGAATTAAGAATTCAAGTGGTAAACTCGATGAAGTTAAAACTCAACGTAACATAGATTCTGTGATTTCGGGTGTGTTAAACTGGGCAAACTTGAAACTCTAGGCCAGAGGTTCGAAACTCCTCCACTCGGGTGCGCCATAAAAAAATCCTTTTAATTCAATTGTTTCTAAAGCCACCTACTCAGCGTGTCTCTAACTAATCGCAAATGACATTTTAATCAAATTTTGCTTACATCAATCTATGAAAAAAATAGTTTTTATAATCTGTAACGTTATCTTACTTAACATCATTTCATTTTCGGCGATCTCAAAAGAGATCACAATTTTAAATCAACTTTTAAGAGTAGAAGCAAATCCCAAAAAAGGATTTAATTATCCATTTTACATCTATATTCCCAATATAAAATCTAAAGACAAAAGCCGACTTCTTTTAATACCGAACAACCCAGGAACTTCAGATGATTCATTATTATTTCATGATGAAGCAGCAATGAAAGAAAGCTTAAAGTGGCGTGACTTTGCAGAAGCCACATCATCTATTTTACTTATGCCTGCTTTCCCAAGACCAACATACCAAGCAGATAAGAAAACACAAGCACTAGAATATACTCATGCTTTAGACAGAGATACTTTGCTAGTCAAGGATGGTCCTTTAAAGAGACTTGATCTTCAACTTATAAAAATGTCAGATGAAGCAAGACGAATTGTAAAAAATAAAACATCTCGCATTCTCCCTAAGAAATTTTTTCTATTTGGATTTTCAGCATCAGCAATGTTTGTGAACCGATTTACCTTTATGCATCCTGAATATGTATCAGCAATAGCATTTGGTGCTCCTGGTGGATGGCCGATAGCACCGGTTTTAAAATTTCAAGAAAAAGATTTGAGGTATCCAATAGGGATTTTTGATCTTGAAAAACTTGCTGGGAAAAAAGTTGATTTTGAATCTTTAAGAAAGGTTCCATTCTACATTTTCTTAGGATCAAAAGATGAGAATGACTCTGTCGTTTATCGTGATGGATATGAAGTTGAAGATGAAGAACTAATTTTCTCATTGTTTGGAAAAAAGCCTGTAGATCGTTGGGCAATTGCCGAAAAGCTCTACAAAGAAGCTGGATTAAATGCTATCTATCGCCTTTATGAAGGAATCGGTCATGACACAAATAAAGCAATCAATAATGATGTTGTGAAATTTTTTAATGAAATTAAAGAGTAGAAATCAATAATTTAGGTAGTGGAGTTCAACACTTTCCCATCTTTAGGGCGCCATTTTAATCCATATATTTAGAATAAACTAAATTCGCTTACTCTCGAATTTTTCATACTTTTCATGTATAAAGGACATATGTCGAAACATCTTATTCTCTCTAGAGCAACAATTGATTCATACCTTGAAGTGCAATCTATTTTAGATTCTGCTGAGTACTATTATATGAAAGTGGAAGGCGTTCCCAAGATGGATAATACTGCCAAAAAAGTTTTCGAATCACTTCCTCCAAACTGTACTTATGATGATAAATTTGTTTTCTTTGTCGAGCTAAATGGCCAACGGATTGGTGTTGTCGATTTAGTTTTTGGCTTCCCAACTAAAGATGTGGCCTTTATTGGTCTATTACTCTTAGATCAAAAATATTACGGGCAAGGTCTAGGAAGAAAAAGCTGTGAACTCATCGAAGAATTTTCTAGAAATCACGGAGCCATCACAATTCAGTTAGGGGTTAATGATACAAACGAAAATGGCATTAAATTTTGGTCTAAGCTTGGATATAAGCCGAATGGTCGCACGCGACCTAACGAAGGGCTTAAAGTGAATAGTATAGTTCATGTACTCGAAAAATCATTAATTTAGACAAGTAGTTCGAACTTTTTTTATTTTTTGAAAAAAGTTTCACGCTCTTACAAGAGTTTTAAACTTCCCAACTGTAAACCTCTTCATATCAAAAGGCATCGAAGTGAAATTTTCCGGCTTCATACGTGGATCTTTATAAACTTTCTTATTCACCTGAGCTGCATGGGCCTTCGATTTATAGATAATAAAGGCAAAGATCACTGTTTCGTCAGGCTTTAATTTACATAATTTAGGAAAAGGTACTCCGTAAGGAGACTCTAAGCTATCACCCACGCATTCATAATAATCAAGAGCTCCGTGCTCCATCCAGATTTTACAACCAACCGTTGCCATCTTTTTATAGGCCTTCAAATCTTTCTTTTTAATTGGAATAACGTAACCATCAATATATCGTGCCATATTCTATCCCTGATTTATATTTTTCTTAAAACTAATTATGGCAAGAAGTTCGAAGCACATCAACTAAAGGAACATAATTTTCATCTAGATAATTATTCAACACTTTAAATTTTACTTATTTAAAGTCATACTTAAGAGAACTTACAGAGGAAAAATATGATTCATTATAAATTTATCTCAAAAGAAGAATTTCTCCCTTTATTCAAGCAATATCGTCCTGAGCTTTTTCAAGAAGACAACACGATTGATACCTATTCTCTTTTTAATGAATCGGAAAAAGAGAAAATCTCAAATCTTAACAAAATGTGCTCTACTGAGTATCGTCTTTACCTTACAGCTTGGGAAAATGAAAAACTTGTTGGTTGGTCTTGGGGATTTCAAGTTGATGGTCTGGAATTCTATATGTGTAACAGTGCTGTCTTTCCAGAATATCGCAGAAAAGGTGTCTATACTGAAATGATGAATAAGATTATTCAAAAGGCCCAAGAAGATGGCTTTCAGGAAATTACATCTAAGCATCATGCAGATAACAATTCCGTTATTATTCCAAAATTAAAAGCAGGTTTTGTGATAAAGGGTTTTGAAGTCAATACTCGTTTTGGTTTACTTCTTAACTTAGTTTGTTACAAATCAGATAAAATATTAAACGTTCATCATCAGAGAACTGGGTTCAAAAAATAAAACAATGAAAGCTTTATCTATTGTTTATCCTCATGGAACTAACATTGCACTTGGAAAGAAAACTATTGAAGTTCGCTCATGGCTTCCGCCTGAAGGCTTTAATGAGGATTTATTGATTGTTGAAAACCATCACTATCTTCATAACACTGAAGACATCGATCCTAATGGAAAAGCTGTTGCTATTGTGAAAATAAAACGAACTCGAGAATATCTAGAATCAGACATTCCTCTGGCCATGGCCACAAAATGGGAGCCTGGTTATTATTCCTGGGAACTAATCGAAGTTAGGCCCATTGATTCTCATATCGTAGTTGAGGCCAAACGAGGTCTTTATGATATTGAATTTATACCTGAATAATTAAAAACTTTTGAATCTGCTTTTCATTAAAACGTAAATTTGCTATACCAACAAAATCAATCTTAAACAAAAGGAGTCGCCTATGAAAAATTCATTCAATCAAAGCAAACGACTACCTTCTGCTTTATCCTAATCAAACAACCAGGTTTCATAGAAGTAGTCATTAACTCATTTTAATTGGAGATTTTAGTGATTACTAAAAAACATTTAGATGCATTAATTGCATCGCGATTTAATTTACTTAAATCAAAAGACATTTTTAAAAATAATTTAGAAGGACTTAAAGAAAGTATCGAGACTGACTTAAGTTCGCTTGCAGAGCTGTCCTTAATTGAAGTAGCGACAAAAAGGTTTCATTTTTTTAATCTGGATGATACGCGCCCAGAAGACTTTCAAGAAAGGATTATTGAAATTGACCATGATAAATTCATCATGGCCGGCATAAGGTTTAGAGGGTTAAATAAAGAAAGACCGTTTATTTCTGTCTACGCTAATTTTGAAATAAAAGATAATCATCTCTCAGAAATTGCTACTTTAATAAATAAAGAGTTTTCTCTTTTTAAACCTCAAGCTTTTCAATTTCATTCAACTTCAGAGAAAAAATTTGAGAGAGAGGAATTAGAAGTAGATCACTACATTCTCGTTGGTCAGATACATGACATAGTAAAAGAAGAATTACCAGAGCGTAAAGAAACTATAGAGCTAAAAGAAGTTCACTCTTTGGAATTTTATAATGAATACTTGGAAGAATATAAACTATTTCACAGTAAGAATCCGGATTTTATTGATGAAGTAAATCCTGAGAGTCTGGAAGATTTGAAAGAAGCAA
>JACCDZ011061443.1_pt1 | contig 11510 bp, 7 predicted proteins | sample 7449551 | NCBI WGS metagenome assembly JACCDZ01 (sample SAMN15323452, study PRJNA562643) | freshwater metagenome | isolation source: river surface water | place: USA:Blue River Watershed | collected 2017-08-18
AAAAGCAGGAGACTACATATACATAAACGATAATCTACGCAGATTAGAAGGGCTGCTAAAAGTAAGATCTTGTGAACACTATTTGAATGAAAAAGTAGGTTACATAACAAAGATAACACCTGGACTTTACGTGGAGCCTCGAAATTTCATATTCTCCGTACTATTCTTAAGGTTATCTTTTGTTGCAAAAATAGCACTAGCAACTGCAACACTAAGTGCAAGTATTGCTAGTAACGATGAAGCAGATTTCAATGTTTATAAGGAATACTTAGAAAATTTAAGTTTGTACTCTTACAATGAACATCCTAAACTATTAACTTTAAAAGGATTATCTAACCCTGCTAATATTTCATTTATATATGAAGGTGGTTACTTAGGAGTTGGAGCTGCAGCATTAGCAACTCTCGGTCCTTTAAGTATGTATTGGTTTTTAGGTGGTAAGACAGCTACACTAGGTAGGCTAGGAATTAAAGCTGCCAGTTTTGCTGGAGAGTTTCTTGGTGCATACTATGGTTACAGAGCTGCTCAAGTTCTTACAGGGGCCAATACTGCTATAAGAGCTGGTAGAATGGCTGCTATACTAGCAGCAACCAAGGTGGCGTTATCAGGAGGATATGTAGCTGCTGTATGGAGAACTACTACCGCTATTGTAGGAAGTGTTACTAGGGGGGTATGGAATGTGACTAGTAGATCACTATCTATGGCAACTAGTTTATTCAGTGGCTTACTTGCTACTAATCCGATTGGTTGGATAGTAAGAATCTTTATATCTCTAGCGGTATCATTTGTACAAGCTAAGGTACAAGAGAATGAATTGACTAGGCAACCTTTAATGCTGTTTCCATTAGCCTACAATGGTAAATCTTATGTAGCTGGACTATCTGGGTATGAGTATGATAGTTATTTTGAAGCCAAAATGAAAATTTTTGAGAGAAACTTAAAAGAGGTTAGTAAGGCTTCGTATTTGACTAATGTTATGTCTCATAGTACTTTGTTTAAGTCTTTGAGAGGTTGGTTATCAAAAGGGTATGAAAAGGATATAATAGAGGATATCAACAGGTCTTTCCAGTCTGTAAGAGATGCACGAATCAAAGAAGCAGAGGCTAATAAAAAATAATAAAAGAGAGGCAATATGGAAATAAATAAGTGGGTTAAGGACGCTAACGCAAGATTAGAAAAAATCAATAAGATGTACAAGGATAGTACATCTTATGGGTACAAATATGGACAATTTGATGGTGCTAGGAGTCAGTTTAATAAACCTAACTTTGAGTTAGGCACTATCAGAAGTGTGTTTACAGAAGGCAATACAATACTAGTATTGGCAGAGAAATTAGATAAAGACAGTGTACATGGTATTCCCCAATATTTTGGCATAGACCCTGATTTCATAGAAAATTATGGTTGGAAGGAAATGTATTTTCCTTTATCTAATTTACATTTAGGGGTAGGGTTAGTAGACCCTAGACAACTGATAGGACATACTGTTAAAGTAACGTTGATAAATAAAGTAATACAAGAGGTAGAATATGTAGGAAGTTTAACTAATTTAGCCGACACTGGTTCAGGTGTCAGTTATTTTATGTTAAGGGCTGCTAGAGCTTTAATAGGCAACTTAGTACCGTTAAATGATGAGGCTCCTACTGTTAAAGAGGCATTAAAAGCGTTAGGAATTACACAAGAAGTTATAGATGGTTTATATAAATATAATATAAATGATTTCATAGGTAAGGTCGTTAATGTAGATACAGATGCTAAGATGTATCAAGAAACTGCTACGCCTCCAGAAGGTGTGGTAACGGTAAAAGAGCCTACACCTTCTTGGGTAAGCAATAAAGAAGCAGGTGAGATGAAAACTAAGAATTGTCATATACCAGTAAAAATGTTTTCAGCAAAAGGATAAATTATGAAAATTATAAAAGCCACAGCTGCGTCATCGTCGATGATAATAGCTAAAGAAGACTACACGCAAATAACGTCTGGGCCAATGAGTGTAACAGCTGATAAAGAAGATGGTATCTTCTTAAATGGTCCAGTAGCATTTACTTCTGGAGTTGAATCTATAAAATTTGCAGGCATATTTAAATTTAACCCTATGATTATGACAGGTATGCCGTCTACAATTATGACTCCTATCCCAACATTAACGATGGACATGCCAGTTTCAGGTCTTAAATTTGCTGCAGATTTTGCAGCAATACTAGGAGGCATGGCAGTATAATGTTGACGATGTTGAGTGTTAGATCTACTTTAGCTTTTGATCCGTTTGGGGATATAGAAATCCATAGAGGGGATTTAAAAGTTAATACAGATTTATCTGCTACTATGCAAATACTAGTAGATTTTTTAAAAACAAATAAAAGAGATTATGTATTCTTCCCAGACTATGGTGCAGATTATGACAGATATATTGGAAAATCTATAACTAGTGAGCTAGTTAATGATATTGTTCGTAGAATTAGAATAGATATAAATAACTTAGAAATACTTCCAAAAGGTTCTTATGAAGTTTACGGAAGTCAAACGAGTGAGAATTCTATTCAAATTAGAATAATATTACAAGAAGATGATGATTACACTATATACTTAGATATAGATAAAATTAACGGAGTTACAGTTGGCTAGAAGTAAACAATTAAAAGATCAAATTAAAACAAGCATATCCTCTTCTTTGAACATCTTAGATCCTACTCCTAATTCAAAATTGTATGGTTTAATAGATGGGTTGGTAAATGACTTAGATAATTTTGAAGAGAATGAGATAACTGTCTTAAATAATATGTACATTGAGACATGTACAGAGGATTATTTAGACTTAATTGCAGCTCAAGAAGGGATACAAAGATTTAGAACAACGTCTTTTAAATTCGATAAATCAACAAATGTGGTTAAGTTATATAGAACAGCTAACAATACTTCTGGCACTATATTAAGAAAAGGAGCTACATTTCAAGTAGGTTCTTTGTTCTATGTAGTGTTAAGAGAAAATGTAGATACAACTGTATTAACATCTGAAGAAGATCAGATACCTGTGAGTGTTGACATAAAAGTGTCAAGAGTGTCACAAGCTCCTTTTAGTATTAAGAGGGGAGATTCATATTATTTAGATGGTACGGAGGATACGTACATAACTATAACTGAGGATATTTATATCCCGATAGTAGAAGAAAGTTTAGAGGGTTATAGAAGTCGCATAGTGTATTCAAGGTTAATATCTAAATTTGGATCTGAAAATGCTTTAAGATTATGTATAGCATCTTCCTCTTTCGTAGATAATTTTAAGGTAGATTACAGTACTAATCCTATAAGCATTTTACTATTTAATAAAGATATGTTAGTGAGTGATGTATCTAGAGAGGATGTTATCCTATATAGTAAGACATTAATAGAAACAGAGTTAAACAAAAGAAAAGCCGATGGAACTGCGTATGAGCTTAAGCTACCTACTAAAGTTTCATTTATTATTGAATTAACACCTAGAGTATTAAACCCTAAGGAATTACCAAATGAAATTTATGACTTTAGTACATTTATAAAAAACAGCTATGTTTTTAATTCTAATTATGTAATAGATCTACAATTGTTAAAAATATACTTATTAGGAAATTTAATTGATTTAAGTGTGTTAGAGGATTATAATATTGTATTCAAGAACACGTTTTCTAACTTCAGTGTTCCAGCTGTTAACAACACTATATTGGTATTTCCTGGGGAATACCCGTACTTAGAATCAATATCATTAGTTCCTTAATGTATTAAAGGATTTCAGATGTATTTAAAGGTAACTGCTTTAAATGGTAGTTTAAATGTTAAGTTTATTGATATGTTAGGCAGTGAAGTAGTTCCTTATACTACTTTATTGACTAAGGTTTACAATAAATTAGGGACAGATTATTTTCAAGTGCAAGAAAGTACTCTGTCTACATTTGAATTGCAAACAGACAAAATTACAAATAGGTCAGAGATATATATAGACCTGTACTTAGATGACAACATGTACAAGAGTAAATTATTAGTTGACTTACTAACAACAGAAGTTCGTACTAGGTACAAAATATCATACACTTCTCAACTACCTGTTAGAGACACATCTAATACGTTTTTAAAACGAATTTCTATAGGTATGCCACAATGGTCATCTGCTTTTAAGAATGACATCTCTCTTTTTTCCAAATCTTTTTACCCTTTCTATCTTTTTGCCGAAAAACTATACTACAAGACTAACGAGCATTTGTACAATAATCTTACGAATACAAAACATGCTAGGAATATCATATTAAGTTTAGAACCTCTGTCACTAAAGAATATCGTTACTGACAAGTTTATTGGTAAATCGTATATAAAAGAAAAAGAAAGAATTAACAATGTGACTAAGACGTTAATAGTTACTTCTGTTCCTAATTTTACTATATCTTTTGATAATTTTTCTGAATTTCCTATAAAACTTTCAAATGTTTTTAACAGAGTGTTTATTAAAACACAAGGGAGTTGTTTAGTATTTCTAAAAGGATATGACAACAATAATAATATAATCAGTGAAGTTATAACAAGTGATGGTGCTGTTTCATCGGTATCTAAACATACTTACACTGAAATAATTTCAGTGGATTCCGATACAACATATAATGGTGTTATAGAATGTACTACTGGTTTAGCTTGTTTGGATACTAAATCTAACTATAGAACAGACTTTAAATTAGCAGGGAATGTGAGAGATAATAAAGACATTGTCGTACCGTATTATAAGTATAATAACGAAACTTGTTGTTTAAACGTGTACTATAGTAAGACACAAGTAGATATAGCAGACTATGAAGACAGTTATTACATCCCTACTATGAAAGATTGTAGAAACTATTTTGTAACAGACACAGATGATTTAGTATTCACTAACACAAGTGGTAAATTGTGTTATGGATTATTAAGAAAAGATTTAGATACTGCTATGACAATACATGCTAGCAACAATAACAACACTATTGTAAGCACGTTAAATGATAATGTAGCCTCTGAGAATACAGTTGAATTTGTAATAAGCACTCAAACGATCATGGATATGTACGGAGTATACTCTGTTTGTGTTAGTGTTGACACAGATGGAGTAGTCTACTATTTAAACGACAACAATGAATTGGTAGATGAGAAAGTTTACAAAGTAATAAACAATGTCACACCAATTTATATTGAGTTTGATACTACATCTGCAGGATATATAAGTGTAGTTACAGAAGTCAATAATATTAATTATCAGGCAAGTATTTTAAAGCACAGAATACCAACAGTTGTTACTGATCTATCAGTAACAACACTCACGCATAATGGAAGTAGTTTAATAGATTATCATAATGCTACAGAAGTATACAAAATTAGTACATTTAAAGATTATTATGAGTATATAGATGATTTAACTATAAATTATTCAGAGTATGGCAATGGAAGTGAAATCGAATTGAAGAACATAAAAGGATATAAAGATGGCAAATTTACTGTCTAAAGAAGTATCTACAACGCATTTAACACCTGTATTTTCAGTGCCTGCTATAAATGAATCTTCTCTCCAAGGAAATACACTTAGAAGTATCCCTAAAATATATGTAAGCACTGCAAGAACTCTTAGGAAAGAAGGCACTAACTTGTTCATAGATAATAATAAAATAGACTTAAATAACAAAAGTGTTTACGACTTAATTAAGATTTTAGATGACTATAGTATTGAAAACTTAGCTGTAAATAATGAAGATTATTGTAACTATCCTGCCTCTTGTCTTCTAGACTTTAGCAACAAAGAGGTACATGAAGTTCCAGTAACTTGTGTACCTTTTAATATAAAGTTTTTAAACAGGCTGAAAACAAACACATTAATACAGTTGGAAACATGTTCTTTCGAAGTTTTAAGAGTCACTGACAACTATAAAAATTCACACATCTACAATTTAAGAGAGAATTATTTATATTTAAAAGACTATGTGTACCACTGTAAATTATTGTACAGTGTTAAGTGTGAAAAGTTTATAATAAAGTTAAGTAATAAGTTTTCAACAAATAGTAAAGAAGTGTTAGGACGGTATTTAAATGGAGTTGAATGATGCTAAGAATTTCATATAATATAGGAATGTATAACCCAGTTGCAAAATATTTAAAAGCAACAGAAGTGTTAAAAACAGTATCAACATTAAAAACCACTTCCACAAAAACTGGATACGTTATACAAGGCTTAGTTAGACAAGACTCAGACATGAGTGTTGCTACTAATTATGGTTATATAGGTGAAGATTATTACGTTAAAGCAGGATTGACTTCTAAATATAGTTTAAAAGACTCTCAAACATATAGTATAGATCCAGAAGAAGTTTTAGCATTTAATGGTATGCTATATAAAGATGTTTCACCAAAATATAAAAGTTTGTTTAATAAAGCGACATTGACAGAAGATAAAAGTAAAAGAGTATATTCTACGCTTCATGTATTCACAGATATCGGAGATGCGATATTTTTTCAAATTGAAAATGAAAGGTTACAGTTTGTTAGTATTAATATTAAGCCCCCTACAAACATAGTTAGCGTAAGCGAAGACATAAATAATTTGTACTACATAGTGGTAAATAAAAGTTTAAAAATAAGCACTGACGAGTATATGTATCTTCCCTATAATGAGTTGAACTCTTTGCCAGAAGGATTCTGTAAACTTGAAACTTCTTTGTTATCAACTCCTAAAACATATCTCTCTAAGATTAAAAGTGACTCATATTTATTGCAGGTTGATAATAATTATACCGTTACTTTAAACTATCCTTTATACATTGATGGTGTAATATCAAATAAGTATTTAACAAGAAGAAATGAAATAATTCTTATACAACCTTTAAAAAACGAAGAGGTGTTTTTCGACAAAGTTGATTTAGGTGTTATAAATGATGTTATGAATTTAGATAACGTCGAATTATTTAACAACAATATTGTAGCTTTGTATGAGTTATCAGATACTAATGAACTTACTCCTTATCTTCTTTTTGCATCGAATGGAATCCTGTCAATTGAAGAAGATGATAAAATAGATGCACAAAATTTGCACAGGTTGGATATTTTAAAGGGTGATGAAGAATTTAAGAAAAAGTATGTTATAAAGCAATATAGAGTAGAAGTTATTCTTTCTAATGGAGAGGTATATGATATATTTGACACTGAGTTGTACAAACATCTAGAACAAAATATATCAACTTTTAATAAAAAAATAGTAATAAATGGAAACTAATAATGACAACTAATTTATTTGATCACAATGTAGTAGCTGTAAATTCATCTGTAAGTCCTGTAGAGAACTTAGCAAACGAAGTGTCAGATGCTTTTACAAAGTTAGAAAAGATTATACAAACAGATAATATTCTTCCTAGTTTTTCTAAGATTATAGGAGATTATTTGTTAACGTCTGTAAATTTTCATGGAATTGAAGAAGAGCTTACAGAAACATTTACACTTTTAAAAGATAGTAATAACAATGATACTGGTCACAATAAAGACTTTGTACTTGAAAGTGAAGTTGTAGATGGAGGTTTAATATCCGTATCTTATTTAAGATATGGCACTACAAATGATGTTGTGTACCTAACCATAAGAGACCCTAATCAAACTTTTACCAGTACTAATCAATGTAAAGTACTTGGTAAAGTTGTATCTGTAAGTAGTAGCTTACCTACTGAAGCTATAAAAATTGTTTATCGTGGAAAGAAAAAAGAATTTGGTGATTTAAAACTAAGACCAAATGTACTGTCAAACACAAGTGGACAGTATTTATTACCTTTAACACATATGTCAGGTTTACAGTATAGTATTGATTATTCAGTAAATTTAGCTACTAATGTTGTAAAATATTTTGGTACAACTAATTTAACAAATGGAAATACCTTTCTTCTCATCTATACTGTAGATGGGTATAAGACGATAGAATACACAGATGTAACAGTTCAAAACTCTAAGATAATATTTACGCTCAGTGAAGAATTAGATGACGACTATATGGGTGTTGTATTTGTAAATAACATTACAATTTCAGATTTTATTAATTCATTTTATAAAGAGTTTACATCTCACGCTCACTTGAATAACAGTTTAGAAGGTGTTGTAAGTCACGCAAGCTTAAAAGACAGGTTTAAAAATAACAATTTAATATACTATAAAGATGTTAATACAGTTAATTATGAGCACCCACAATTCTTAAACAGAGAGGGCTATAATGCATCTGTACCTGAAGTATTTAAAAATGCAATGCTAGGAGATTTAGTACTAAGCGCTAAGCTGACGTCTATTACAAGTGCAACAGAATATGAAAGTATAAATAAAGATAGTAACGCAATAGTATTTAATAATATCACACAAGGCTCTAGAATTTATTTTGACGAATCTAAAAAAGCATTAGTTTTGTTAAGCGGTGCAGGTTTAAACGGACTTGACATTGTCGTAGGATATGATGCTATCTCCAATACTGCTAAAAAAGCTGTTTCAATTAATCAAGATTCTTATATATCAGAGACAGATGAACTACAAATACGTGGTAAAGATAATACTGTTCATATAATTTCAAATGATCCTTTGGAAAAAAGTCTATTAAAAACAGATAAGTTTGAAAGTGAAGAATTAACCACTGAAAGTATTATTACAAATGAGTTGGAAATTGGTAACAACTTGTTTAAAAATGTTGGCCTTAACTTAGAAGTTAGTAAAATTGATACTGCTCTATCTACAAAAATACATGTTAAAGTTCCATCTCATTTTGATGTTATAAGTGCTAACAGTTTTAACACTGATAGGTTAATATTGGAAGATGGAGATCAAATCTACATTGATGATAACAACTATATTTCTAAGGGAGAAGTAGGCTTTAAAGTTTTTACAGATGCTTTTAAAATATCTTCTTCTGGCAGAAGTAGTGGACTGTTTTTAGGACTCAATAAAGATTTAATGTCTAACTTTTATACTGCTGATTATGCAGGTAACCAAGCCACTCCTAACGACAGTGAGTTGTATTTGGAATCCCCTCCTTCATCTGATTTCTATTTCTTAAAAAATACTAATGATGTGGTACTATATGGCGATAAAGAGTATGTATTTGGTAGGACTGATCAAAATACTATAAGAGTTAATAGCTTAAAAGACTGGTGGAGGGCTAAAGTATTTGCTGGAGATGTTGAAGCGGACTATCTTTCATTAAAGCCTATAGACAAAGTTAAAAAACATGGGTTGCAAATAGGAAAAACTAGAATTTCTTCTATGGGAGAAGGATTAACTTGTCCAGAAGGATTGACAATTATAGAATCTCTGGCTCCTGTGCACATTATTAATACACTCCCTGAGAATGAGTTAAGATGTAATGATTTAAGTTATCAAAGTTTAAATACTGGAGATTTACAAGTATTTGGTAATGCAAATATACAAAGTTCTCTGTATGTTGTAGAGAATGCAACTGTAGGGGATAGATTGACTACTAATTTACTAACAGTAGATGAAAGTTTGACAACAATTGACCTAACTGTGAGAGGAAACACTCTTTTAACAGGAGCAACAACTTTAAATGGTTTTGTAAATGTTAATAACAAGTTTTCTGTGACAGGAGAAGTAAATATCTCTGGCAGTATGAGCAGTTATGACTTAACGACCCAAAACTTTTTAAGAGTGAAAGGTACGTTTACAGTTGATGGACAATCTATATTTAATAATAATATTATTGTAGACGGCTCTATAAACACTGCAGGAGGGTTCAGTACAACTGGTCCAGTAGATTGTTCAAACTTAAGAACAGGTTCTATAACTTGCGAAGATATTAGATCTGTAGGTGGTATAGTTTCAGATGGTGAAGTAAGGCTGACAGGTCCATTTACTGTAAATGGAAGCTTCAACATGATGGGTAATACCTTGATTCAAGGAACATTAGAAACTTCATCTGAGTTGACAGCTAAGTCAATATACATAACTACAAATGCTGTGGTAGATGGCAGATTAACAGTTTTAAGCACAGTGTTGTTTAATAGTAGTGTAAATGCCGATGGGAAAGTTTCTGCACAAGAAGGTTTCTATACTCCAAACTTATTAGAAGCTAATCAAATTAGAAGTACAGAAATTGTAGGTACAGAAGTAAAAGCTACTGCTATGGAAGTTAATGGCAATCTTTTAGTTGCTGGTGCAGCTGAAATGAGAAGTGGTTTAAACATTAAAGGGAATACAAATATAGATGGATCTGTGACTATTATAAATGATGTTACTTTAAGATCTCTTAGTGTTAATAATAATGTAGACATCTTGAACAGGTTGACAGTTACTGGACCTGTAGTTCTAGAAAGTCCTTCTGTCACAATTGGTAGCCTTAATGCATCTGTTACTCTGAGAGGTAGTATACAAATTGAGTCAGATCTTCTAACTTTAGCTGGAAGTTTACAAGTATTTACTAATCTATCTGTAAACAATAATGTAGATATTAACGGTGTTTTAGACGTATCTGGAAACATAACTGCAACTTCTGCATCTTTTAATTCTGGTGTCGAAGTAAGAGGTAAGTTTACTGCAAGTGTAGCTGAATTTGGAAACAGAGCTGTTTTCCAAGAAGGTTTAAGATCTGCAAGAGATATAGAGACAAATTCTATAAAATCTTCAAACAGTAATCTAGGTAAGTCAATGGCAACTGAAGTTTATGTTTCTGATAAACTATCTATGGGTGCTGGTTCTGTTGCTAGTGTGGAATCTTTAGAAACATCAGGACTAACTCAAAAAGGTTCTGGGAAAAATTCAACCTTTGAAGGTACAGCTGAATTTAAAAATAATGTTACATTTAGAAAAACACTTTTAATTGGTGATGATGCAATTGCTTTTTCTTCAGATGTTAAAGGTATTTATATAAAAGATGACAGTATTCAACTTGGTGTTGAATCTAGTGTATCTGCTAGTCAAATTACAGCAAAAGCTGGTATGCTACCTGTAATAGGTGAAGGAGGGACTTCGCCAGGAGACTCTAACGCTAAAATTGGATATACTTTTGATGGATTGAGCGGTACAGGATTATATGGTACTTCAGATTCTCCTATGCATCCTAGTACAAGTTTAAATTTATTTGTTGACTCACAGTTAGCAGGATTTGTTTCAAATGAAACTGTTAAAATACCAGCTAAAAACCCTGTCACAGGGGATATAGTGGAAGAAGGTTCAGACAGTAGGTACGATAATCATCTAATACGTTTAAAAGAACTAAAAGAATCTAGACTATCTATACTAGAAGAAACAAAACCAATACCTACAAATATGTTAAACTTAATATATCCTGTAGGGACTATTTACTCCAACGGTGAGGACGGCAGAGACCCTAAAGAAATCTTTTCATGGCCTCAGAGTAGTTGGAGACGATATGGTCCAGGAAGATCTATTATGGCTGCTACAGGAGATGGAGCTTCAGCAGATCCTTGGTTAACTGTTCCTAGTGACTTAAGAATGATTTTAGACAGAGCAGGAGAACCTTATGGAGATTACAC
>JACCDZ010824937.1_pt1 | contig 11506 bp, 5 predicted proteins | sample 7449551 | NCBI WGS metagenome assembly JACCDZ01 (sample SAMN15323452, study PRJNA562643) | freshwater metagenome | isolation source: river surface water | place: USA:Blue River Watershed | collected 2017-08-18
AGGCCCATATTCGCCAGCGTTTTGTCGCTGATGATCCTGCTGGGTGGCCTGATCGCGATGTTCAAGCTGCCGATCACGGAATATCCCGAAGTGGTGCCGCCGTCCATCGTCGTCTACGCGCAGTTTCCCGGCGCGAACCCTGCTGTGATTGCCGAGACAGTGTCCACACCCCTGGAAGAACAGATCAGCGGCGTAGAGAATCTTCTTTACATGTACTCGCAGGCCAACACCGACGGCATGATGACGTTGACGCTGACTTTTGCGATTGGCACCGACCCGGATCTCGCGCAGCAGCAAGTACAGAACCGCGTGTCGCAGGCCCTGCCGCGTCTGCCTGAGGTGACTCGGCAACTTGGCGTGACGACCATCAAGGCCTCGCCGAACATGACGATGGTGGTGCACCTGCGCTCTCCTGACGAGCGCTACGACATGCTGTGGCTGCGCAACTATGCGTTGCTCAACATCAAGGATCAGCTCGCCAGAGTTCAGGGCGTGGCAGAAGTTCAGATGTTCGGTGCGGGCGACTACGCGATGCGTCTGTGGCTGAAGCCTGATGAAATTGCAGAGCTGGGGCTGACCGCCTCCGATGTCATCAACACCGTGCGCAGCCAGAACGTGCAGGTGGCTGCAGGTCTGATCGGCAGCGCGCCGAATCCATCGCCACTGGAAGTACAGCTTCCGGTGAACACCAAAGGGCGTCTGGAGTCTGTCGAAGAATTTGAGAACATCATCATCGCCACCAGCCCGACCGGTGCTATCACTCGTCTGCGCGACGTGGCACGTATCGAACTGGGAGCATCGCAATACGCGTTGCGTTCTCTGCTGGACAACGAGCAGGCCGTTGCGTTGCCGATTCTGCAGGCCCCTGGTGCCAATGCCATCGATATTTCCGACAACGTGCGTGCCAGAATGGAAGAGTTGAAGGCGGGCTTTCCCGAGGGCGTGGATTACAGCGTGGTCTACGATCCAACGGTGTTTGTGCGCGAGTCCATTGAGGCGGTGGTGAAGACGCTGCTGGAAGCAATCGCGTTGGTCGTCGTTGTAGTGATCCTGTTTTTGCAGAACTGGCGCTCGTCACTGATCCCGCTGCTCGCCGTGCCCGTGTCGATCATCGGCACGTTCGGGCTGATGCTGGCGTTCGGATTCTCCATCAACGTGCTGTCGCTGTTCGGACTGGTGCTCGCCATCGGCATTGTGGTCGATGATGCGATCGTCGTGGTCGAGAACGTGGAGCGCAATATCGAGAATGGGCTGACGCCGCGCGAGGCGACCTATCAGGCCATGCGTGAAGTGAGCGGGCCCATCATTGCGATCTCGCTGACGTTGATCGCCGTGTTCGTACCCATCGCATTCATCAGCGGGCTGAACGGCCAGTTCTACAAACAGTTCGCGTTGACGATTGCGATCTCTACCGTGATCTCCGCGTTCAACTCGCTGACACTGAGCCCGGCGCTGTCTGCCTTGCTGCTCAAGAGTCGCGAGGAACGCGAGCACGATAAACTGAATGTTCGCGAGAATTTCCTTTCGCGTACCGTGTCTCGTTTCTTCGCACTGTTCAATCGCACCTTCTCACGCGCATCCGACAATTACAGTGTAACCGTCGGTAGTTTGCTGGGGCGTCGCACTGGCACACTGGCTGTCTATGGTCTGTTGCTGCTGTTGACTGGAGTGGGTTTGAATTCCACACCGAAGGGCTTCATTCCCACTCAGGACAAGCAGTACCTGATCGGCTTCGCACAACTGCCCACTGGCGCCACGCTGGATCGGACAGAGGCTGTCATTCGCGAGATGTCGGCACTGGCACTGGAAGAGGAGGGCGTCGAGAGTTCTGTCGCATTCCCAGGTCTTTCGATCAACGGATTCACTAACAGCGCGAGCGAGGGCATTGTCTTCGTGACACTGGATCATTTCGATGATCGTCACGATGAAGCGCTCTCCGCCAATGCGATCACTGCGCGTTTGCAGCAGAAGTTCAATGGTGTGGAAGAGGCATTCATCCAGATATTCCCGCCGCCCCCCATTTTCGGTCTCGGTGCGATTGGTGGTTTCCGTTTGCAGATTCAGGACCGCCAGGATCAGGGCTACGACGCGTTGAACGATGTCATCACCCAGGTGGTGCAGAAGGCCTGGGCTACGCCAGAGTTGTTCGGCGTGTTCTCCAGCTACCAGATCAATTCCCCGCAGTTGTTCGCCGATCTGGATCGTGACAGAGCGGTGCAGTTGGGGCTCTCTATCCCCGAAGTGTTCTCGACGATGCAGGTCTATCTCGGTTCATCCTACGTGAACGATTTCAATATGTTCGGCAGGACGTACCAGGTGGTCGCGCAGGCAGACTCCGAGTACCGTGACTCGCCCGATGACATCGCGCAGTTGCAGATTCGCAATGACGCAGGCGACATGGTGCCACTTGGCGCTGTCATGGATATTCGCGAGAGCTACGGTCCGACCACGGCGCAGCGCTACAACGGCTTCCGTGCCGGTGACATCAACGGGGGACCGGCGCCAGGCATCTCCAGTGGCGAGGCTCAGGCCATCATGGAGCGCATTCTGGACGAGACGCTGCCACCGGGCTTCACCTATGAGTGGACCGATCTCACTTATCAGGAGATTCTCGCCGGCAATACTGCACTCCTGGTGTTTCCGCTCTGTCTGCTGCTGGTCTATCTGGTGCTTGCCGCGCAGTATGAAAGTCTGACATTACCACTGGCGGTGATCATGATCGTGCCCTTGAGTGTGCTCGCCGCGCTGACCGGCGTGTGGCTGACAGGGGGGGATATCAACATCTTTACGCAGATCAGTCTCTTTGTCCTGATCGGGCTCGCGAGCAAGAACGCGATTCTGATTGTGGAGTTTGCTCGCGAATTGGAACACAAGGGCATGGCCATCCGTGAAGCAGCAGTGGAGGCATCAAGGCTGCGTCTGCGGCCGATTCTGATGACGTCACTGGCGTTCGTCATGGGGGTGCTGCCGATGGTGCTTTCCAGCGGGGCTGGTGCCGAGATGCGTAACATCATGGGTATCGCCGTGTTCGCCGGGATGATTGGTGTGACGCTGTTTGGCTTGCTGCTCACTCCGGTGTTTTACGTGGTGTTGCGCAGTGCCGAGGAACGTCGACGCCAACGCAGGGCAGATGCACGCATCGCGAGCACCGAAGCAATAACGACAGCAGCAAACTTGATGGCAGGGCACAAGCAATGAAAACGGTGGATGCAAAGATGACAGCAAGAACAGCTCGACAACTCTTCTTGTCGACCGCTCTGGTAGCGGCATTGAGCGCCTGTGCTTCAGGCGATGATTACGCCAGACTGCAGGTACCCCCCGCCGTCGATCCGGAGTTTCAGGTGCCCGCCACTTCGCACGCCGTTCCTGCAGAGGAAGTGGTCGCGCGCTGGTGGGAGACGTTGGGCGATGCGCAGTTGAGCAATCTGGTTGAAATGGCCCTTGAGCATAACAACGATGTGGGAGTCGCGCTGGCGAATCTCGAACTTGCCCGCAGCAATCTGCGCGCAGACTCGCTGAATCGCCTGCCCGATATTGGCACGTCGGCGAGTGCCACCGATCAGCGTCTTGCGGACGCAGTCGCTGCGCCGGGGGCTGACACCAGTTTCACCTCCTATCAGGCAGGCTTTGATGCGACCTGGGAGCTGGATCTGTTCGGTCGTCTGGGTCAGGCTGTCAACGTATCCCGTGCCGAGCTTGAAGCGAGCCAGGCAGATCTCGATCAGGTCTACGTCACGGTTGCTGCCGAAGTCGCACGTACCTATATTCAGCTACGCGGCGCTCAGCACCGCTTGACCGTGAGTCAGCGCAATGTGGGAAACCTGGAGCAGTCTTACGAACTGACGCGTCAGCTGATGGAAGGCGGGCTGGGTGACAGGCTCGACGTACAGCGCGCGCTGACACAGCTTGAACTTGCCCGCTCCGGTTTGCCACAACTGCAGTCGGAGGTGGATGCAAGCATCAATCGCTTGAGCGTCCTGACAGGGCAGATGCCGTCGAGCCTGCGTGGCGAGCTGGCACTGGTGCAGCCATTGCCCTCCATTCCGCCATCCGTGAGCGTGGGAGATCCGGTGGATCTGCTCAAGCGTCGACCCGATATTCGCCGCGCCGAACGCCAGCTGGCGAGTTCGATCGCGCGCTACAACATGAGCGTCGCCGATCTTTACCCGCGTGTCACCATCACTGGCAGTATAGGGTTCCTGGCGACAGCGTTTGCCGATCTTGGCACAGGTGGCACACTCACCCATTTGGTCGGTCCGCAGATCAGCTGGGACGCATTCAATCTTGGACGTGTGCAGAACCGGATCGATGCGGCAGACGCGCGCGTGCAAGGACAACTGGAGGTGTTCGAGAAGACCTTGCTGACGTCTTTCGAGGAAGTCGACAACGCCATGGCCACACTGTCGTGGGAGATGGAGCGGCGCGCCAATCTGCGTGCTGCTGCGGAAGCGAGTGCCCAATCGTCGAGCTTTGCGCTGCAGCGCTTTGAAGCGGGTTCCGACAGCTTCCTCGACGTACTGGATGCTCAGCGCACGCAGCTTGAAGCAGAGGATCTGCTCGCCCGCAGCGAGACCGACCTGGCACTTAATGTGATATCGCTCTACAAGGCGCTCGGAGGAGGCTGGCAACAGTAGGAGGCATCCACAGTTAAACTTTCCCGATCACCTCTTCCAGTAGCGTTATGTCGCTCTGCGATACGCCGTCCTCGCGGAAGTGTTCTCTCCACTCAGAAGCAATCTGCGATATTTCACGGATGATGCCGTTGGCCTGCTCGGAAGAAAGTCCAAACGCGACGGCGGCGCTTTCGACGTTGCGCATGCTGCGTCGCCTGCCTTCTGCGCCAATCCCAAGGGCGTGCTCCCGACTTTGTGAAATGGTAGGCACGATGTCGAATGCAGGCGCCAGACGCCAGCCGGGGTTGGCCGGGTCGTAGAGGCAACCATGATTGCGGCCATGATCATCGATGTTCCCGATAATCACATTGAACACCATGCGCCGGTACAACTGCTCAAGGTCTGCCGACCAGTCTCTGGCATGCGAGCGCAGGATTTTCCCAATGGCGATATAGCTGCACGGGTCGTTGAATGCATTGTCAAATAGGCGGATGCGATCGCGATTGAACAGGCTGTGAATGCTGATGTAGTGCAGCTGATGATTATTGACCCTGTCGAATCTCTTTATCAGAAAGACATCCCGCTCTCCGACGCGTCGCAATGAGACATCAGGCACGTCAATCTTGCAGTGACGTGCCAGTTGGAGCGTTGCGAACTCCACTACTGGCATGTTGACCAGATCCGCAGGCTTGCTGAACTTGGCGAGGTAATGCACGCCATTGTCCTGCAATGTCACTTTGGGTCTGGCTCCGCCCATGGTGGTCGCTGGAATCAATATCTCCAGAAGCTTCGGGTCAATGCGCTGGTTCATCGCAATGTGTTGAGACGCCTCTTCGAGATCGATGAGGAGGTCCATACTGGCAGTGGGCGTTGGTGTTTTAGGGCGCGTACGCGACAGTGAGAATTGTAGACAGCCAACGCCGTGGCCACTGGTGGCAACCAATTTCTCCAGCTCGTTGGCCGGGCTGCGGCTGTGGCCCAGGAGCAGAACCTTGGTACCCCAATCGTCTGGCCCGGCATCGCTGAATACGGGGAATACCTTATTCTCATTGCGAGTCGTGATTTGAGCGCTAGTCAGCTTGAGGTTGACCGGGTCGAGTGGATAGGCCCAGGATTCCTCAAGCCAGTGTTCGGAATAAGCAAAGGTGCCGGATGTGCGGGTAATTGCCAATTTACCGGCGAGTACAGAGCTATCGGCTGGGCCTTGTGCGAATACATAAGCCTCGGTTATCGGATTGCTCATTTCCGTATCCTCATGCTGGCCCGGAGCGCACGCCCCTCGTTGTCAAGGTGAGGGCCGGCAACGTCGCGAAGCGTATGAGTCAGTTCCAGCACGTCCAGCACAGCCAGTACCGCGCCGAAGGAGACCGTGAGGCTGGCGTTTTCGATGGCCTGATAGGTGGCAAGCGACATCAGGCAACGACTGGCCATCTCCCGCTGACTGAACTTGCGCGCCTTACGGGCTTCCACAATATTGCCTGCCAGCACCTTGTAGTCATCGGTGGCATTGACTGACACGCTGTTCAGAAACTTCTTTTCGGACATTTTTTATGCCTTCAATATGACTGGTATACCGATATTAACATCAATATTTGTATCGGTATACCATGCTATTAAGACAGCAAGCTCAGCAGCGTCTCCTTGTCCGCAGGCTGCCCGACCGAGCCAGCCTCGTTGAACAGATCATCGGCCAGTGCCTGCTTTTGCTGCTGCATCAGCTGAATACGTTCCTCCACCGTGTCGGAGGCGACCAGCTTGTACACAAACACCGGTTTGTCCTGCCCAATCCGATGCGCGCGGTCGGTGGCCTGATTTTCCACCGCCGGGTTCCACCAGGGGTCCATGTGGATGACGACGTCGGCGGCCGTAAGGTTGAGGCCGCTGCCTCCGGCCTTCAGGCTGATCAGGAAAACGCAGACCTCGCCATTCTGAAAGCGGTCGATGGCTTCCTGCCGCTTGCGAGTCTGCCCGGTGAGCTTTGCGTACTCGATCTTCAGCCGCTGCAATTCTTCCTCGATGAGCGCAAGCACTTCCGTAAACTGCGAGAAGATCAGGACATGCCGCCCCTCTTCCAGCAACTGCGGCAACTGCTCGGCGAGCCAATCCAGCTTCGCGTGTTCGCCGATGCTGGCCGCCTTTTCCAGCTTGACCAGACGAGGGTCGATGCAGGCCTGCCGCAATTTCAGCAAGGCATCCAGAAACTGGATGTGACTGCGCTGCATGCCCTGGCTGGCGACCAGATCGCGAATGCGCTTCTCCATGCTCACACGAATGCTTTCATACAACGCCCGCTGTTTGCCCTGCAATTCCACGTATTGCACGATCTCCGTCTTGGCCGGCAGCTCTTTGGCGACTTGTCCCTTGGTGCGTCTGAGCATAAAGGGGGCGACCCGGCGCGCCAGTGCTTGTTGACGATCTCGATCGCCATTCTTTTCGATCGGATTTCTGAACTGTTGTTGAAAAGTCTTGCGGCCACCCAGGAGTCCCGGCAGGACAAAATCCATCAGCGACCACAGTTCCCCGAGATGATTTTCCAGAGGAGTGCCCGTCAGACACAGGCGCGTCTGACTGTTCAACCTGTGCACGAGCTGGGTCACTTTGTTGGCCGGATTCTTGATGACTTGTGCCTCATCGAGAATCAGCACGCTGAAGGTGTGTTTCTCGTACTGCTTGCTGTCTCGCAGCAACAACGGGTAGGTGGTCAGCACGACATCGCTGTGCTGGATGTCCGCGAATGCGGCCGCACGCTCCGGGCCATGAATCAACGTGATGTTGAGTTCGGGCGCAAAGCGCGCGCTCTCATGCATCCAGTTTCCAGTGAGGCTGGTCGGGGCAATGATCAGCGCGGGCTGGGTCAGTTCACCGGCATCCTTGAGATGTTGCAGGAAGGCCAGCGCCTGCAGCGTTTTCCCCAGCCCCATGTCGTCGGCCAGGATGCCGCCGAAACTGTAGCGTCGCAAAAACGCCAGCCAGTTGAGCCCCTCGTGCTGATACGGGCGCAGCTCTGCCTTCAGCTTCGGCGACACGGTGAGCGTTTCGATGCCGCTGAAATCCTGCAGTTGCGCCATCAGCGCGCGGGTCAGCGGCGCGGCGCGGTCGTCCAGATCGGGAATGTCCTGCAATTGTGCCGCTTGAAACGCGGCCAGACGAATGGGTTTGTTGAGCTGCTTGCGAGCGTAAAGTTCGGTGAGCAGATCGCGGATCGTGGCCAGGGGACTGGTGTCGACTCGCAACCATTCGTCATCGACGGCCACCAGCATTTCTGCCGGCGCGCCCCGGTTCAACCACATCTCCACGACGTCTGCGGTATTCAATTGGCGACCATCGCTCAGCGGCAGCGTCAGGGCCAGCTCGAACCAATGATTGGGTTCGTCCTGCAGTGCAACATGGAAGGCGGCAGTGGTCACATTCAGGCTGAAGTCATCCGCCGTCCGCATTTTCCAGCCCTGACTCTCCAATTCTGGAATACGGGTGTCAATAAAGTGCTGCCAGAAGGCAATGATCGCCTCAGGTGCGGCGGGCTCTGGTGCCCAGGCGTGCGGGTGTTCTCCCAGATCATCGAACAGGTAGAGGCCAAGGTCGTGGATCTGTCCGATGTACTGCGCCTCCTTTTGAAAATCTCTGACGATCAGAAAGTGTTTGCCATCACGCTGGCGCGGTTCGTACTTCGGTTCGGACATCGGCTCCCTGCCACTCTCGTAGGCAGGCGGGCAGATTTCGTCGGCGTATTCGTAGTGCAGCAGCACGGCAGGCAGCGTCGCATCTGGATACACCTGTGCACTCACCAGCGTCAGACAGGGAACCGGCTGATTAACCTGAATAATCTCGGGAAGCTCGATCGGCACACTCAGTTGATCCGCCGTGAATGCTCTCCGGAGTGTGAGCGCCACGTCGAAGATTTTATCGACGGGCACGGGCGGCATTTTGCGCAGATGTGCAAACTGCGTCGCGGCAAGCGTCGTGCGAAGTTCACCGACCTGCGCGGCATCGATGTCCAGATAAAAGGGCGGAGTGGTTTCAATCGTTACCCAGTGGCTGCGACCTTCGATGCGGGCTTGCAGTGCAAATTGACGGTCTGTCTTTTCCCAGTGCCAATGCACTGTCTCTGGCTCTCCCTGCGTTACCAATCGCCCGCCGCACTGGAGGCGTCCACTGCTCAGCATGTGTGTGAGTGCCAGTGCGGTGGCTTCGCCGCTCAGCTCACACCCAGCGTAGCTCGATACGCGAGGCAACAACTGTAATATGGTGCTGTCGATCGGCAGCAGATGGCGCGGCTGATCCCAGCGCAGGGAATAGTAATCGGGTGTGTAATTGGCGTGCTGGCTCCACTGGCCATCTTTCTTCAGATAGGCTTTCTTCAGAACCAGCTGCACTTGACCTATGACCACGGTCAGCTCATAGAGCAGATAATGCCGTCCTGGAATGAGTTTGTCGTCTGCCTGATCGCGGGCGGCGGGCAGCGCGGCCAGCCAGATTTCCAGCGCGGAGGGTTCCGGTTTCTTGGGGGCGCTGACGACAGCAGCGGGCAATGTCCCGGCGCGATGTTCCTGCAGCCATTGCATCGCGGCCGCTACCGCGTGTTTGCAGTCGCTGCCAATCGGGCAACTGCAGTCACCAATCAACATGCCATGGTCCAGACTCAGCTCCACACGATAGGTGTTGCCACCCGAGCCATTGACGCTGGCGATGAACCGGGAGCGCTCCGGAATATCCTGCGTGATTCTGGCGCGTCCCTGCTGGTAATACTGAAGGCCGCGGTTGAATGATGCACCGGGGGCCATTTCCTTGATGTCGTTGATGGTGAACTGCATGGGTGAGGCTGGTTCTGTGTTGCGAATGGGGTGGGTATTGTATCCCGCTCAGCCCTGAAACAGACAAATGCTGCCTTTCAGATGGTGCTTCGCTTCATACATGGCTTGATCGGCGTTATGCAGTATCTTCTCTGGCTGTTCCGTTGCGGGATTGAAGATCTTGATGCCGAAGGAACCCGTGCTTTGGTGCTGAATCTGCTGCACAAGTTGTTGGTCTGCACCGAGCTTGTCGAGGGAGTAGGATTCCGCCAGACGTTTGCTGATGCACACGGCCACCGCCCGCGCGTTGGCGGCTGCAGCCTGGTAATCATTGCCGAGACTGGTCAGCAGGATGACAAACTCGTCACCCCCCAGCCGCGCCGCTGTGCCACTTGTCCCCAGCGCCTGCGTGATGCGCGTGGCCGCCTGCTGCAGCAATGCGTCCCCTACGGAATGCCCGTGACTGTCATTGAGAATCTTGAAGTTGTCCAGATCGAACAGGATCACGGCGCCAAATTCTCCCGTCATCTTTCCTTCATCAATCGCCCGCTGCATCTGCTCGTAGAAGTGGCGGCGGTTCGGCAGCCCCGTGAGCTCGTCATGGCTGGCGATCATCTTGGTCTGCCATTCCGCGAATTCTTTCTGCATCAACAGCATGCCGGTTGCCACGCAGACATGCAGAATGGTGATGGGCAGGAAGGTCAATGTCTGCACCAGGCCTTCGGTGTCGAAGCCTTCCAGCTGATATTCTCCCAGCAAAATGGCGCTCGGGCGCAGCAGGGCGACGGCAATGCCGAGGCTCATGGCGACCTTCAGAATATCATCGCCGCGACCGGCGCTCGGCAGGGGATTGGTCAGCAGCAGATACAGCAGGAAACCGTTTTGCGTCGTGTTGACGACGCCCAGCAACACCACTCGGGCATTGATGTCATCCATCAGAAACGGAAAGCTCACCAGAATGACCAGGACGGGTGTCCACACCAGCCATGGTCTGGTCCGGCGGTTCTGAAACGTCAGGATGCCTTCGGTGAACATCGCATAGGTGCAGACGATGAGTGTGTTGGCGACCACAACCGAAAGGAAGTCGGGGATTGTCCCCCGCATGCTGAGCATGCTGAACGCCACGCCGCCGATGCCAAATGCCGCGCCCCACAGCAACAGACTTTTGTCCCGGCCGTAAGCGACCATGGCGATCATCACAGCCAGCGCGAAGTTGATCGAAATTAGAAAAATCAGACTGGTGGGGATGTCGATGATCATGAGTGTTGGAGCAATGCGTCCAGGTTCGATGCAAATGGAGGTTTGACCATGGCATGGCTGTCAGTGGATAGTCAAGGCGATCCATTCGCGCCGTGGGCGTCCTGCTCCTGTCTGCGCGCGCCACCGAGAGCACCAATGATGGAATAGTTGCCTTCGTGACAGGCATATTCGTACAGCATGGTACCTGCAGGCAGCGCGCGCAGCGGCACTTCGGCGGTCCAGGGTTGCGAGAATCCCTCCGGGTCGTTCACCGTCACCCGGTAATTGATCTGCTGCGGCGATTCCAGGCTAAACCATTCCGTAGTGATCTGCGCGCCCGTGGAACCACGGAACGACTGTTGTGGATGAATCTTGTCGGTTGTCACCACCAGCGTGTCTCCCTCCCAGTGCCCGACCGAGTCGCCCATCCAGCGCACCATGCCTGCCGGCAGCGGATCATCATCGATGCGGATGATGCGGACGTCATTGACCATCTCCGTCATGATCATCAGATAGTCGGGCGTCTGCACGATCCGATAATTGCTGTTGTAGGTCATGGGCACCATGGGCGGCCCGGCGGGAGACACCACGGACAGCAGGCAGCGCTCCCCCACGGTGCGCAGCTCGGGCCCATCGAACTCGGCCACGCCCGGGCGTGCCAGCATCTGTGAACGCCAGTCCCTCGGGCCACCTTCCGGAGGTGGCGGCAGGCGACCATTGGGCGGATCGATAATCAGGGACGTGCGGGCCTCACCGTTGACGGTGACCACGTTGGTGTCGGGAAATTTCCAGTCTGCCTCCAGCCCGATGGGGGCGCCTTTTTCAGGCGGCGCGCGATCAGGGTCGATCGGTGCCGCCTCGCGC
>JACCDZ010349687.1_pt1 | contig 11505 bp, 10 predicted proteins | sample 7449551 | NCBI WGS metagenome assembly JACCDZ01 (sample SAMN15323452, study PRJNA562643) | freshwater metagenome | isolation source: river surface water | place: USA:Blue River Watershed | collected 2017-08-18
CATTGTTCCACGGCGAATGCCTCCTTCGATGACCTCCAAAATTTACCCCTGCGAGAGTATGCCCTCATGGCCTCCTTCAATTCGGCCTACGATGGCAAAAAGGTCACCGCCGACCAATTGAAAGAAGTCTTGGCCCGAGGATATCGTTTCATCGATTTCAATGTCTTTGTGGGACAAAAACCCGACGCCAAAACCGGCATGCCCGGACAAAAAAAAGTCTACGTGGGTTTCTCCGATGGGAATCGTCCCAGTTTGTCGGATGCGTCCATGTTGTTGTCGGAGGCCATGGCCGTCCTCCACGAATTCGCCTTCAAGAAATCGTTCAGCCAAAAATCCAAAGACAAAGGATCGATGCCCTTCACCGAAAAAACCTTGCCTCCTCCCAATTCCTTTGGTCATTCTCTCGGGGATGTCTATGCCTCCTATCCCTTGTTTCTTCATTTGCGTGTATTTCGCGCGGAGAACTCCGAAGTCGATGTCGTCAAAGAAATGATGGTCGATTTGGAAACCGATCCGTCGTTGTATTTGCGAGAGACCACAGCGACAACAAGTACAAACAAACAATCCAAAGCCATCGAAGTCACGGGTTGCACGCCTTTGTCTGTTCTAAAAAAGAAAATTATCATTTCGATGGACATTTTGAATTTGATTCAAATTTATACGCCGTCCTCGGATTCGTCGGCGGAAAAGATTCCCCCCGCCGTGCGCCAAAACATCAATCAATTCGTCAACATTTTGACGGGCGGACACACTTGGCAAGCCTTCTACAAATACAACGACGTCGAACACAATCCCAAGAAAACCTACTTGCGTTTAGTGGATGACACCGTACGAACCAACGTCGATAATTTCCAGATTGCCTTTCCTTTGTATGTTGATGCCAAAAATCCCCCCATTCATACGTGGATGGTCGAAGCCAGTTTGCAATGTGCCCCCATTCGGGTGTATTTGGAGGACGAACGATGCCGCGAAGCCGAGGAATTTTTCGAACATTTCAAGAAACCCATGGTTCCCCTCAGTTATGCATTGACGTATAAGAAGTCGTGATGTCTTTTCTTTTTTTGCGATGAAAATGCCATTCCGAGAACGGATAAAGATAATCAAAATATTCATTTATGCGAAGTGCATTCCTTTCGTTGGCCATATTTTCTTTCCATTCTTTGTTCATTTTTTTTTCTTTTTTTTTTGTGATGAATGACAAGAAAACAAACATAAAACATAAAATCAATACCAATGGAAAAAAAAAGTAAAAAAAAAATCGAGAGAAAAAAAGTAAAAAAAAAATCGAGAGAAAATGATTGTCGCCATCAGTGGATTACAAGGAGCGGGCAAAGACACAGTCGCCTCCTATTTGATAGAGAGACATGGATTCATCAAAGTCAGTTTCGCCGCCGTGTTGAAAGACGTCGTCGCCGTCTTGTTCGGATGGCCGAGAGACAAACTGGAAGGGATTTCACCGGAAGATCGGGCATGGAGAGAACAAGTGGATCCATGGTGGGCCGAAGCTCTCGACATGCCCTATTTGAGTCCGCGATATGTGTTGCAGTTCTTTGGCACCAATTTGTTTCGAAATCATTTCCACCCCGATATTTGGGTGCAAGCCGCCATGCGGAAAATACGCGATTTGTTGGATCAAGGTCATGACAACATTGTCATTACGGATTTGCGTTTCATCAATGAAGCCTTGCAGTTACGCAGCTTGTCTCCTTCGTTTACCATGCCTCCGTCTCCTAATATACGCATCATACATTTGTTTCGAGAGATGGAAATCCCCGCGTGGTACCAAAACACGTCCGACAAAGACAAACTCGCCCATTTGCGTCTCCATAATTTCCACGAGTCTGATCAGGAGTGGCCTCTTGTTCCCGCCGATCATGTTTGGTTAAACCATGGGTCGATGGCGGATTTGCATGCTCTGTGCGAGTCGTTGATTTCTTCACAGAAGTAAATGACGCCGGAAAATGTCAATCGTGGTTGCTCCTTCTCCTCTCACCTCACGATTCTTCACGATATAATTGTCGTCGGTGGTCGTCATGATGGCAAAGTAGATGTGGGGCACCCATCCATCGTAGTCCCGGATGACCTGGGCGAAAATCTCAGCGACATGATCCACCGGATTTCGCCAAGCCCCGCATCCCAAGGCACCCAAGACAACCGCATCGTATCCGTGGACGTGACAACCCTGCAAAATCGCGGCGATTTTCATGTACAATGTGGCCGCGTCTGCTTCCGATAGTCTCGGTTGATTGGTCGAGGGATCTTTAATCGTCGCCGGATATTTGATGCCCGGACAAGCCACAAAGGCCATCGGTTTGGGTTCGTCGTAGAGGGTCCAGTTCTCGGCCTCGCTGGCTTTGAAGACATGTACCAAAGGACTGATGACGATTTCATCCTCTCGAATGGGATAAAAATTTTGTAACAGGGTTTTGTGATAATTGGAACGACGAAAGAGTGATTCTTCTTGGGCACCTGATCCCATTTGCACGCATCCCCCGGGAAAGACGTCATCCGCCAAATTCAAGACAATGGTTTTGTAGTGGGGCGGCACGTGATGGAGAGCGCATTCGATGGAATCCACCGGGACAATTTCAATGGTGGAAGAGGAGGAGGAGGCAGGGGACGTTTTTTCACGTGTCAAAAAATCCTCGTCATACTTGTACAGAACGGATGGTTCGGGCATGACACCTAACCTCTCGGATTTTTCTAAAGTGTCTTGCCAACAATCCATTCGTTGAACAAATATGTTTTTTTCGGCAATGGGTGTATAATCCAATTTGGTGATTTGAAAAGAAGAAAAAGGGAGCATGTTGTTCTTGGAATAATTTGAGGAGAGGAGAGGAGAGGAAAGGAGTCGTCGAAAGAGAATAAAAAAAATATCAAAAAAAAAGAATGTTCTCGAAACAGGGAAAAAAGTCGAGGAGCAAATCACTGTATTTTTTCCTCGAATTTATTTTTTTTTATTTTGCTGTCAAAACGCAGCATAACAAAAGAGGTCCAATCCATCATAAAAAAATTATTTATTACGAAATTTTTTCGAGTGTTTTTAAAAAAAAAAGAAGCATGTCTATTGTTGTTCCCAACGAATTTTTCTTTCGAGACGGCAAGATTATTATTCGCTATAAGCGCCCCCGTACCGACTCGGAGTCTTCGACGGCGACCAATGATCTTCTTACACAAAAGAAACCTAAACGTGCGTATAGAAAGAGAAATAAATTGTCCCCGGAATTGTTGCAGTTGGATTCATTTGAAATATTTGATTATGAGAAATTTGGCGATCTGGATACAGGAATGTGCCTTGCTTGATATGTGATGTAATTCATATGTATATGTATATGCATATCATATCATATCATATTATATTAATGCTGTTAGTTAGTAAGTTCGTTTGTTTACACACGTATATATACATCACAAATAATAAAAAAAAATTCCAATGAAATAAAAAATTTTCTTCCCTTTTGACACACACAATTCATCCTTTTTGTTTCTTGTTTGTTAATTTATATGTCATCTTTTATTTAATTAGAACCCATTTTATTTTGTAAAGAAAGAAAAATAAAATAAAATAAAATATTTCTATTTTTTTTTTTGCTTCAAATTCAATACAAAAACATGACCTATAAAACAAAAAACAAAACACAAAAACAACGGCCGCCCATATGTGACAAATCCATGTCGTTTGAAGAATGCGAATTGTCCATCCTGCGTCAAGCCGTCGATACTACCGAAGAACAACAAAATCAGAAAGTGGCCCAATCTCCCGAAGTCAACGAAATCATCAAAATCGTCGAAGAGTTTCTCAAAAAAAAGAAATGCATCTGTTATGGCGGCACGGCCATCAATAATATTTTGCCCAAATTCGCCCAGTTCTACAACCGCAACGTCGATGTGCCCGACTACGATTTCTTTTCGCGGAATGCTCTCGAAGATGCCAAGGAACTAGCCGACATTTACTACAAGAAAGGCTACGGTGAAGTGGAAGCCAAAGCCGGCATGCACGCCGGCACCTTCAAAGTCTTTGTCAATTTCATTCCGGTGGCCGATATCACGGCTCTCCATCCCACGTTGTATACCGCCTTGGAAAAAGAAGCCGTCGTCATCGCCGGCATTCATTACGCACCCCCCAATTATTTGCGCATGGGCATGTATTTAGAGTTGTCGCGCCCCCAGGGCGACGTCTCTCGTTGGGAAAAAGTATTGAAACGCATCATCCTGTTGAATCGATTTTTCCCCCTCGTCTCCTCGAAACCCTGCGAACAAATCGATTTCCAACGCGGCATCGATTTCAAAGCCAACGACCAATCCGAGGAGAATTTGTATTATTTAACGAGAGATGCTCTCGTAGACCAGGGCGCCGTCTTCTTCGGTGGCTACGGGGCGTCCTTGTACTCGCGGTACATGTCCTCGCAAGATCGTCGCAAAGTACAAGCCATTCCCGATTTCGATGTTTTAACAGAAGACCCCGCTCTCTTTGCCACCATTGTGAAGGAGAGATTGGAACGTGCCGGCTACCAAGACGTCGAATTGATCAAACATACGGCCATCGGAGAGGTCATTCCCGCCCATGTACAAATCGTGGTGAATGGAGACACGATTGCACTCTTGTACCAACCGATCTCCTGCCACAGTTACAATGCCATTCAAATCGGGGGCAAAGAAATCCGTGTGGCCACCATCGATACCATGTTGTCTCTCTATTTGGCGTTTTTGTATGGCGACAAACCCTACTTCCACAAAGATCGCATTCTGTGCATGGCCATGTATTTGTTCAATGTTCAACAACGCAATCGTTTGGAACAGAGAGGTCTGTTGAAACGATTTAGTTTGACGTGTTATGGCAAACAAGAAACCAAAGAAGACATTCGCGCTCACAAAACGCGCATGTTTGAAGAATTGAAAGGCAAGAAAAACACCCCCGAATATGACTATTGGTTCTTGAAATACAACCCCGTTACCGATTCCAAATTGAAAATCAAACGTCCCGTGAAGAATGAAAAAGAGAAAAGCCGAAGCAAAACGCAAAGTCGAAAAGCCTTTACGCACACCGCGCGATTGTCACCACGTTCTCGAGACGAGGAGGAGGAAAGACGTCAAAGTGCATCTTTTTCCTCCTCTCCCACTCCCACTCCCACTCCCACTCCCACTCCCACTCCCACTCCCACTCCCACTCCCACTCCTTCTCTATCTCCTTCTTATAAGATCCCCAAAAAAACCAAGAAACAACGGAAAACACGCAAATCCGACTGGCCATACAAGAAAAGAAACTTTTTCTTTTGGAAAAAATAAATTCGTTCTTATGTTTTTTTTTCGTTTCCCATTCTCTATAATGTTCTAGTTTACAGACCTCAAAACATCGAATGGATGATCGGTGGGTCATCCTTTTACCTTTTATAAAATCCAACATTATAGAGAATAATGCAATTCAATTTGATTTTTATTCTCTCTTCAAGTGGAGGGGGGGGGGGTCGCTCCGCTCCCCCCAAAGAGAGAATATCATTAAAAAACAATGAATTTCTCTATAATGTTGGATTGGTAAGACCTCAAAACATCGAATGGATAATTGTTTTTATGTGTATGTGTATCTTACATGTGATGAAAAGAAACAAAAGAAAAAGATGACCCAAACTTTATAATTATAAGAAAAAGAGAAATCAAGTTTGCTTCCAATTCTCCACCACATCAATCCAATTATAATCGTCGTTGTTTTGTTCGTGGGCGGCTTCCAATAAGGCCTCCAATTTCTTCGGTGAATATTTCTCTCGCGCCATGCGATCAATGACCGAAAAAGCCCATGCACGCAAACGTCGACGGCATTTCATCAAATAAAACAATTCAATGAATCGAAAATGAATGGCGACGTGTTTCTGCAATTTCTCCAGCAAATGGGCGTCATGAATCGTATCCAAATAAATAGTCGACGGCCAAATCCCGTGATTCTCAACAAAACCCAAACGGAAATCTTCCGTGAATACAATGTCCCCAAATACGCTATCAAACCGAATGGAGATGGCCTCGATGTTTCGGGGAATATTCACCATGTATCGAAAATGGCGGCTGCTTCGATAAAGTGACAGATTGGTGATGCAATCCGGCCATCGAGATATGGACGAAAAGTTATCCCCCGACATAAACAATCGCATTTTTAAATTGTCTTGCGTCGAATCTTGGTAGGCACGATAGAAACCTCGCAAACACAGGCGATGCATGGGGCATTTTTCTTCGTCGCCGAATAAGATTTCGATTGTGCTCAAATTGTACATTTTCTCGTAATCCACCCTGGACATAAGAAGCGTGGGGTACGTCGTGACCACCGATTCCACGGACTCATCGAATTCCTCGAGAATCTCCGGCCCAATATCTTTCTCTTCCACGAGGGAGGCAAACGGATCCTGTTTCAAATACACATTGGGGGGGTGCACCAATATCTTTCTGCGTCGTTCGAAATGATACCATGGGTTATGCATCGTTTTCAGAAACAATATGTTTGTAATCATTTTTTTTTGAGGGGTAGGTATTTTATAATATTTTTTGTATCATGAAAGAAAATAAAAAATATTATGATTTTGTATCATATTCTTCGAGCACCAACCATAGAAGAGTGACAACCCAAAATTTCTTTTTTCACTCTCTCTCTCTGACTCGCATAATAAATACTCAACTCGAAGAGGAGTGTCACAGACTGCCTCTCCGCTTCGCTCCGAGGACTTGGCAACCTGTGGTAATGATAACGAGAGAGAAGGAGATAAGTTAGTTTTCTGGTGTTATTTCATAATTTATTTATTTATTTCCTCGTCGCGTCCGCTCCTTTTGTTGATAGACAGACAAACATGTCGCCACCTCCCAGAGAAAAATATTTGCATGAAAGGGAAAAGGCGAACTTTTCGGAAGGCACCTATGAGGGCAACCCCAATGTGCACTTTTGGCCGTTGTGCGTGGGGTCAGATTATTGGGCCTACAAAGACATTATGCGCAGCATTGAGTCCTCTGGTTGTACCTTGAAATCTTACAGTGTGGGGGCGTCCAATGGGATTTGTCTCTGTACCGTATTTTGCGTGCATTACAACACCGCCGACCAATTGCAACGTCTGTTGGAACTCGTACGCCATCCCAGTTGTTCGTTTGTCAAATTTGATCGGGCCATTTACGTGGATGGAAACACACACTCTTTGTTCTTCGTCTCGCATCGTTCGCGGTGTATTTTGGCGGACAGTTGGGATCATTTATCCTCCACCGTGCGCGGTCATATGTGTGGAACATTTATGTCGTCCTTCCTGTCCAGTCTTCCCATCGGATGGGAGCCATCTGGCCAGTCATCGAGTCGAAGACGAGAGGCGGCATGTGGTAAAGACACTCCCTGGAGGGGAGAGGCAGCCTTTGGCGAAACTTCGATAGAAACGGGGAGCGAAGAGGAGGGTATGGAATCTTTGTCACAGACTGTGTGCGAAGATGAGATGCGACCTTTGTAATATTTTTTTTTTAACTTACCCTATTTTTCATTTTTTTAAATATTTGTGCTTGCTTGTCATCATCCAACTCATATTTGTATGTGCATAATTTATCCAATCCAAAGTTCTCCATTAAACCCAATTTGGAACTCGTCAAAAGGACGACAATCTTTTTATCGGATTCGACGATCGTATCCAAAATGGTGAATATAGTTTGTAACACTTGATTGTTGTACGTGCACGATTGTAACACTCGTGAATATTCAATCAATCTTTCGACACAATCCAATATCAATATCAACGAATCCGAGTTGCATCCCGATTTGAACGCATCAAATAATGCCATGTCTTTGAAATGGGCTGTCATCAACGTCTCGGAATTCACAAATTTTACGCAAGAATACCCACACGATTTGGCGACTTGGCACGCCAGAGTGGTCTTCCCTACGTAATGCCACCCCGTGACCAAACAGGACAATAGATTCCCCGAAGCCAAGGTGGTAATCTTTTCACACATGTCTTCGTATGCTTGCGAATATCCTTTCGAATATAATTCAAAGGGTTTCGCTGTAATCCTTTCAATCTGTTCAGATAACCCCCCAAATTGCGGCTTTATTTCCTTGCAAGACTTCAAGAAATCACTCTGATTGAGCAATGGACGGATTTTCGAAACACTCGACAAATCGTCGGGGTCCACCTCTTTCGAGACACTATACGATACGGCATTTTTCACGACGGCCTCCAATTCTGCCCCCGTGAAATTCTTGGTGATGCCGGCAATGTGCGTCAAATCGACGTCATCCAGATAACCCAATTCGTGCATTCTTTTGGTGTGTATTTTCAAAATCTGTAACCTTCCCGCTTCATCCGGCAACGAAATTTCAATCTGCAATTCCAACCGACCGGGCCGCAACATGGCTTCGTCAATCAAATCAAGACGATTTGTCATGCATATCAATAACACATTATTCAAGGATTGGGGACCATCTATCATCGTCAAGAATTGATTGACAATCTTGTCATTCATATCGGATGATCCCGTCCCTCTCTTGCGGGCAAGCGCATCAAACTCGTCGCATATAATCAGATGCAGTCCATTTTCCGAGGTGTCATTCATGGCGTCCGCAAACAGTTTGCGCACATTTTCCTCCGACTCTCCCACGTATTTATTCAATAAACTTGGTCCATTCACAATCTTGGGCTCTTTGCAATTCAAAATCTTTCCAATCTGTCTGGCAATCAATGTCTTGCCTGTTCCGGGGGGGCCATGCAACATGATCCCTCGAACATGATTGATTCCCAAATCCTTGATTATCTTTTTGGGTAACAAACGAGACGCAAATGCCCGTCGGAAAATCACCTCGAATTGCTTGTCCAACCCACCAATTCCAATTTCCACAAAGTTGAAATTGCTTTTGAACACGCGATTTGTTTCATTCGGTAAATCAATATTCAAGGTGAAAGTCGGTTTGGTAGCAAAATGCACGTTTGTGTTTTCCCCCATGCAATACACCGCATCCTCTGTACCGATGACCGCGGTAAGTCCTCCTCGACCCGAAGGGGAGAGGCAACCTGTGTTAAGTCCTCCTCGACCCGAAGGGGAGAGGCAACCTGTGGTAAGTCCTTGACCCGAAGGGGAGAGGCAACCTGTGGTAAACTCGGGCACCAGCTTGTATTTGTTTCGAAATGAATACGCCCACCCCGCAATCATCGGCACATTGGCAAACTCCCTTTTGATGTCACCGAGCATGACTTCATCGACGGTTATTGTTTTATTGGATCCCAATGGCTCAATGATGAACGCCATGTCGTCCAGCTCCATGGGTGATGATGCCGCCTCGTCCATGCATCGCACTTGCACGACTTCATTGAAGACAACTTGCAGTGCCTCTCGATGATAGAGTCCTAATCCAAGTTCATTGGCTCCCATGGAGGGGGAAGACCGCGTTTTGAAAGGACCATATTCCACATTATTTTTTAGTATTTTTATATATTTACTCGAGGTCTCTCGAATAAATATGGAATTGTACTGAGCATCCGTGCTCGTTGGTAATTTATTGATATGAAACATTTTGTTTTTTTTTTGATATCCTCTCTCTCCCAACAAAAACGTGAATGTATGGATTTGTTTTTTGTTGTGAAACTGAAATATGGAATGGAATCAACATACAATTTCACTTTTATATTTGTTTGTTTTTGATTTTTTTTTTGGTTTTGAGAATTATTATGAATATAATTCAAAAAAAAAACAAATATAAAAAAAGTGCGTGAAATGAATTTAATTTTACAATTTATTGATTTTTTGTTTTAAAAAGAACAAAAACCAAAAAACAAATGAGCACAAAGAAAAGAACTAAAAAAACAAAGGATGTTAGTAACGAAGTGGATGATGACTTGCCTATCGCACTAGTTGAAAAAGAGGAGGAGGAGGAAGAGGAGGAGGAGGAGGAGGAGGAGGAACCAAAGGTTGGAATGAGAACAAAAAAAACAAAAACAACACCCACTATGTTTACGCCCTTGCCATACCCAACCACGTTGACACACTTGCCAAGATATGAAAATGTGACGGTGGAGGCATATGCCGTGCATATTGCCAGTCCGAAATTAATTCATATTGTTTGTTGTATTCCCTCCATTTATGGCGAAAATCATTGGGTAAGACTGTCGTGTTATTTGTTTGGTATTGATATATATGCAACATATGACAAAGCCGATTTGAAAAATATACTTCATGATGTAATTGGATGTAAAATGGGAAAAAAACTCATCGTGCAAATCATGGATAGTAAACTCACCTATTTAGTATGTGGGCGAGTATGGGACGAAACAGGCACCATTTGTTTGAATGATGAATTTATTCGTTTGTCAAATGATCGCATTCGACCAAAATTGACTTTTTTTGAACGTCAAGATGAAAATGAAAAACAAAAAAAAATAAAAATGGCCGATCGAAAATTTAATGGGCATTCCTTTGCCATTCCTCATCCGGATCCCGAAAATTATTTCAGAGAATTGCATGTTTCAATCAAACCATTGGATGATCCCGTGATTTATCGGTGTCCCCCTTATCCATAAAACAAAAAATTTGTAAAAGAAAACAAAAACAAAATAACAATTGTATTTAATCACTCTTTTTTTTTCTCATTTTACAAGTGCCGGTATGCCTTGTGCCAGGGGGGGGCATTAGTCCAGGTAAATAAAGGTGAAAACATCGGTACTATTTGCGGCATTTTTTCTGACTTTTTTTACGTAAATACTTTTTACCGCGTTTTGATTGTCGAAAACTCTTTTTGCGAAGACATAATTTCTTATAAGTACGTCTTTTGATACGACGGCTAATGCCGCTTCCACCTGATTGATTTTTTTTGAAGTATTGTTTTACAAGGATATTTTTAGTCACTAAAGTTCCATAAATTTTTACATAATTCGGTTTATATAATGTAAATTTATAAATAGGCTCAAAATCTGCAAACTTGAATCCCAACATTACCATCGGTGAAGATGGACCATGTCTGTATTCAACTGTTACAGTTTCTTTTTTTACATTTTTAAATCCTTTCAAATACCCAGGTGGTCGCGAATAACCTTCATAAAATATATTTTGACTATTTACATAATAAACATAATCTCCTTCTTGAACTTCATTTAAGTTTTTAACACGATCAAAATTTATCGGGTTTCTTTTATGTTTTGTATAAAATTCATCAATGCCATAATTCCAAATAAATTCTCTTTGGTTGTAGGCATTATTTTCATAGTCTTCTGACCACCACATTCTTAAAGATGGCATAAGAAATCCACTTTTCTCCATGTCCCAATTTTGTCTCATTTGATCATACATGTCTTCATAACTATTAAAAGGTTCACCCACCTTCACACAATCAAACAAAATCAAAAATTTTATTGCAATTTGCTGTTCCTCATCTTTTATACTTGCAAATATGTCTTTTTTTCTTTGAATAGCGTCAATGATACCGAAAAGATCCATGTAATAAACTTTGTCCGCTGCTGCGATTGATTCCAAAGTTATTGTATCAGTTCCCTCTATGTCAGGGGTACC